>JGI12272J11983_1002988_pt1 | contig 76510 bp, 12 predicted proteins | sample SoiCrureplicAD5A_FD_11983 | JGI IMG/M metagenome (IMG submission 11983)
GCCTTGGATAATCAAGGCGGTAGATAAAACCAACTCAACTACTCAATTTGGACGTAGGGTGAGTCCTAAGATAATATTCAGGTTATTCATCTAGGTTGCTGGTAGGAGGTACTTCATTGTCGGTCTACAACCAAGCAAGTCTGAAGTCTGTTATTAGGCAGATCCTAGAATTGGTTCAAACCGGTCAGCTTAGCTCTGGGGCAGCCGAACCTCTGTTGCGTACTCTCTCCGAATATCAAGGGGGATCTGGGGCGACAAACACGCAGCCGATCGCGGTGATTGGCATTGGTGGTGCGTTTCCTGGGGCTCATGACATCCCGTCCTTTTGGCAGGCTCTCGACAGCGGGTTTGATGCTGTGCAGGAAATTCCACTAACTCGATGGGACTGGCACTCTGTATTCGACGAACAGCCGCGTGCGGGCAAAAGCTACTCTTACTGGGCTGGCTTCCTAGAGCAGGTTGACGAGTTTGATCCACTCTTTTTCAATATTTCACACCGTGAGGCGCTAGCGATGGATCCCCAGCAGCGCTGGTTTCTTAGAGCAGCTTGGCATGCTTTGCAGGATGGTGGTTATGCGGATAGTGGGGTTACTCGGCAGCGTTGTGGTGTTTTTGCTGGGTGCCGTGATGGAGATTACCGCAATCTGCTGGGTGCGGCTAAGCTTGATTCCTATGGGGCGATTGGCTGTGACATGGCGATTCTTTCGGCTCGGATCGCTTATTTGCTCGATCTAGCGGGACCTGCCATTACAATCGATTCGGCTTGTTCATCTTCTTTGACAGCCGTCGCCCTAGCCTGCAATAGTCTCCAGTCTGGACTTTACGATGTTGCTCTAGCTGGCGGCGTTTCAGTACTGTGTACCCCGGATTTGCATATTTCGCTAGCCCAGACGGGAATGCTCTCGCGGTCTGGTCGTTGCCGTTCTTTTGATGCTCAGGCAGATGGATTTGTGCCGGCTGAGGGGGCTGGCGTAGTCCTGCTGAAACCCCTCACCGCTGCGATTGCCGATGGCGACAATATATACGCTGTTATTGAAGCCTGGGGACTAAACCAGGATGGTCGTACCAATGGAATTACCGCGCCCAGCGGTGCTGCTCAGGCGGCACTCCTGGTTGAAACCTATCGCCGCTTCGGCATTTCCCCTGAAACTATCGGCTATGTAGAAACTCATGGCACTGGCACCCAGCTTGGCGACCCGATAGAGTTGGAGTCCCTAAACACAGCTTTTCGTCAGTTCACAGACCGGTCACAGTTCTGTGCTATTGGCTCGGTAAAGAGCAACATTGGGCACACGCTAGCAGCTTCCGGCATCGCCGGTTTGATCAAGACCATCGGCAGTCTCCGCTCACGCAAACTCTTTCCCAGTCTTCATTTTCAGCAAGGGAATCCTCACTATAACCTTTCTGACACGCCCTTCTGGGTGAATACGGAAAGCCGTGATTGGGAAGCACCAGCAGGACAACCCAGGCGTGCCGCTGTCAGCTCGTTCGGATTCAGTGGCACTAATGTCCACATCGTTTTGCGGGAGCCGTCCTCCCGTCCACTACCCGTCGCCGTGGAACCATGGCTGTTCCCGTTCTCGGCTCGCAATGTTGCTGCCCTGCAAGAAGAAATGCGCCAGTTTGCTGACTGGCTCCCGCAGAAACAGCCGAACTTGGCAAACCTGTCCTATACCCTTCTGAACGGGCGGGGTATGTTCGAGGAGCGTGCGCTGCTGGTCGCCGCTTCGCATCAGGAGCTGACAGCGGCAATCACTGGCTGGCTCCAAGGGATGCGGTCTACAGATCTGCCCACTGACGCGCGACAATGGCTTGCTGGCGATCGCACAGCGCTGATGAAACGTCAAGAGGAGCTACGCAAGCAGGGTGCCATCCGCATAGCGGCACCGCTCTACCCCTTCCAGAATCAGTCCTTTTGGCCTACTAACTCGCGTGTTGAGTTCCCGGAAGTTGCTCTTTTGGTGGAGGAAGACACTCCATTCTTGACCGACCATATCATTCAGGGTTGCCCCACTGTGCCGGGTGTTGTCTCGCTCTGCCTTGCGATGCAGGGGTTGCCCCCTGGTTATTGGCTGCGCGATGTCGTGTGGACACGACCCCTTGTTTGGTCCGGGGAAGCGATTCGGCTGACTCTCCAGTGGAGTGGGCAAGGCGACGGAAGGCAAGAATTCATGCTTGCCAGCCCACAGGGCATGCATTCGACGGGACGAGCCTATCAGCCGGATGCTGGGTTCACTCCACCTGAGCGTGTTGACCTCGAAGGCATCCGCAGCAGACTGTCTGCACCCCTGTCCTCCTCAGTGGTCTATGAGCGCTTCTCCCAGATGGGTTTTGCCTATGGGCCGACGCTGCGGAGCATTGCGGCGCTCCAGAGCGGTTCCACGGAAGCGCTGGCGTTGTTGCGCCGTCCTGAGTCTGAACGCGGCGCACCTGGGCCGTTCCCTTTCTCGGTTGGGATGTTAGATGGTGCCCTGCAAACGCTGCTAGGATTGACGATTTCGGACGCCAAGTGGGCTCCCGTGCCTTTCTCACTTAGTGAAATTGCCCTACACCGCTCAGTTGGGGAACAATGCTACGCCTGGTTACGATTAACCGGACAAGGGGAGAATTGGCTGCGTTTCGACATTGACCTGCTTGATGAAGCGGGTCTGGAGCTAGTTCAGTTCCGGGGTCTGACGGTGCGTCCCTTGCTGGAGAAAGAAACTGGGCATGCCACCTCTATTGAAACCCTGCTGATTCAGGAACTGGCGCGTGAAGTCGGACTGGACGAGAGCCAAATCTCGCCCCAGGAGAATTTCTCCCGGTATGGCATCGATTCGATGATGGTGCTGAACATTACCCGACGGCTGGAAGCCAAGTTTGGCGAGTTACCGAAAACCCTGTTCTTTGAATTCCAAACCATCATGGAGCTGGCTGAGCATCTGGCTCAGCAGTTTCCGGATGCGCTTGGTTCTGGAACGGAAGAACCACTTGCCCTTCCGATTACATCGCTACAGGAGAGCCACAATGAGCCGATCGCGATCGTCGGCATCAGCGGACGCTTTCCGGAGTCTGCTAATTTGGACGAGTTCTGGGCAAACCTGCGTGCTGGCCGCGATTGCATCCGGGAGATTCCCCAGGAGCGCTGGGATCATGACCCTTACTTTGACCCGAGGCGCAGCATCCCTGGTAAGACGTGGTCTCGCTGGGGTGGCTTCCTGGATGACGTCAAGTCCTTCGACCCCTTGCTATTCCGCATCTCGCCCCGTGAGGCAGAGATTATGGATCCGCAAGAACGGTTGTTTCTTGAAGTTGTCTGGGAGACCATTGAGAATGCAGGCTACACTCCAGCGGCATTGGCAGGGCGAAGCATCGGTGTTTACGCAGGGGCGATGTATACCCACTACCAGCTCTACAGCGCTGAATCTGGTGTATTGGACACGCCGTTGGCCTTGAACTCCTCCCAGGCGGCGATCGCCAACCGAGTCTCTTACTTTTTCGATCTACACGGGCCGAGCATCGGGCTCGATACGATGTGTTCTTCTTCGCTGACAGCTATCCACCTAGCCTGTGATGCGTTGCGTCGGGGTGAGATTGAAGCGGCGATCGCTGGAGGCGTCAACCTCACGTTGCACCCACAGAAGTATCTTATACTTAGCCAAGCCAACGTAGCGTCAAGCGATGGTCGCTGCCGGAGCTTCGGGGAAGGCGGTGATGGTTATGTGCCAGGGGAAGGTGTCGGCGCTGTGCTGCTGAAGCCGTTGTCCAGAGCTGTCTTTGACGGTGATACAATTCACGGGTTAATTCGCGGCTCGGCTGTCAATCACGGTGGACGAACCAACGGATTCACAGTTCCCAGCGTCACGTCCCAAGCAGAGGTCATTCGCCGGTGTATACAGCAAGCCAAGGTTAATCCTGGAAGGATCAGCTACGTTGAAGCCCATGGAACCGGAACAGTGCTGGGCGACCCTATCGAACTGGCTGCGCTTAGCCGTGCCTTTACAGATTCCACGCCTTCACGAAGCCCATGCGCCATCGGTTCGGTGAAGTCTAACATCGGTCATCTTGAGTCCGCAGCAGGCATGGCTAGCATTACCAAAGTGCTGCTGCAAATGCGGCACCACGAACTGGTGCCCTCCCTGCACGCCGAAACACTGAACCCCAATCTCGACTTAGAACACTGCCACTTTATCTTGCAGCGCCACCTGGCTGAGTGGCACGCACCTTTGGGAGAACCGCGTCTGGCTGGTGTTAGCTCCTTCGGTGCAGGAGGGTCCAATGCCCATGTCCTGCTTGAAGAGTTCGTCGCTGAGGCGCTGCTGGAATTGCCGGGAGCTCATTTGCTGCCGTTGTCAGCCCGAACAATGGAATTGCTGCGCGAACTGTGTGTCCGCATGGCTGACTTTGCAGAACGCTGTGACCAAGGATCTGAACCCAATCCGCCTCGACTGGCAGACGTTGCCTTTACCCTACAGTCCGGTCGAACAGCTTTTGAAACGCGGATGGTGGTGGTGGCTTCATCATTTGCTGAGTGGAGTCAAGGACTACGTGCCTGGTTGGAGGGCGATCGCGTTGGCTCTCAGCATGAAGTACTCCGGCGTTGGATCTCTGGAGAGGAAGTCGATTGGGCAACCGGGCGTCCGGCAGGAGCGTTCCGCCGAGTGCCTCTGCCGAACTCACCATTGCTGCGAGAGCAGTGCTGGCCGGTAGCGGTGACCCTCTCTGGGACTACACTCCGGTTGGAAGTGAACCAGACCTGGCTGGATCAGCATGTAGTGCAAGGACGAAAACTCATGCCAGCGGCTGCGCTGCTCGAGTTGTTTTGTAGTTCCACCAGACCCAGAAACACTCGGACAAAATGGCGTGATATTCGCTGGTTACAGCCAATTTTCGCCGACAACCAACCACTGACGCTGGAGCTGACGCGCTCAGGAAATCCTGAAGAGCAGGGCTTCAGGCTGCTTCACGATGGTACCCCAGTCACCACAGCGCGGCTGGATAGGGGTGATGTCACGGGGAGTCCTTGGGTAGACCTAGTGGCGATTCGGGAACGGCTGGTACGCACCCGATCCGTAGAGGTTCACTACAGGAACTGTGAAGAGGCTGGACTGCAGTATGGTGATTCGTTCCGAGTGGTCGAAGAACTACGCACCGGCTCTGGCGAAGCACTAGCAACACTACGTTTTCGTGGCTCTCGAGAGAAATTATTGCCCTTGGAGCCGACATTGCTTGATGGAGGCTTGCAGGCGATCTCGGCGATCGAGGGATGTTGGAATCCTGGGGATGCGCCTCTGCCTGCAGCACTTGGTGAGCTGATAATTTTTGCGCCTCTGCCTGCACTCGTAGTAGCACACGCTACACTGGTGACCACGGAGCCGCTGACCTTCCAGTTGGAATTGTGCGCTCCCAGTGGGGAGGTCTGTGTCCGGCTAGGCGACCTGCAGGTGCAACAGCGACGGACTAAGTCCTTTGCAGTTACTACGTCCCGTGGGGTTACGCTCTACACAAGGCGGTGGTTGCCCGCTGCTCCTGCTGCTACCCAGCCAATTCCTGAGCGCGTGATTTTGTGTGGGCAGGAGTTGGCGTTACCTGGAGTTCGGCAGACCAAGGTATTCCAACCCCCAACCGATCTGACCGCAGCTAGAGCTTTGGTTGCTGAGTGGGCACAGGGCTCTTTTACTACCGAGCCGATTATTTTTGCGTGCCCCGAAAATGGTGAGCGCATAGGGGACGGCATCCATAGCTTTTTCCCTCTCATCCGAGCCCTTTTGGAGCAGCGGCCTAAACAGCGCCGCGAACTCTTCTTCTTCCATCCAGCTGATGACCGAGGGGCAGAGCCACGGCACGCTGCTGTAGCGGGATTTGCCCGGACGCTGGCTCAAGAGAATCCCCATTTGGTTTGTCGGGTAGTGGAATACCCAAAAGGTTTGCTTGGTAGCATCTTAGCGCGGGAACTGACCTTGGTGTCGCCGTCTGGTGCGGAGTTGGCATATCGGGATGGGCAGCGGCTGAGTTTAGCCACTGTACCGCTAGTTGACGCACAGGCGCGTCCACTACCGCTGCGCCAGCAAGGCGTCTACCTAATCAGCGGAGGCCACGGCGGCATTGGCTTTGCCATCGCTGAATTTCTGGCTAAGGAGTACGCAGCACGGTTGATACTGCTGGGGCGCTCAGTACCGGACGCCGCATCACAAGCTCGTCTGGCGCGGCTCGAAAGTTACGGTGCCGAGGTGGTGGCTCTACAGGCTGATGTGGCGGACCCTGTGCAAACGGAAAGAGTTGTCCAGCAGGCGCTCGCCCGCTTTGGTCGCATTGATGGGTTGATTCACTCGGCGGGTGTGCTGCGTGATGGCTTCTTACTGAACAAGTCCCTAGAAGATTTTCAGGCCGTGCTGGCCCCCAAAGTCGCTGGTATTCAGAATCTGCTGCAGGCTCTAACGGGCCAGAACTTGGCGTTCGTTGCCCTGTTCTCGTCTCTGGCGGCAGTAATTGGGAACAGCGGACAGGCTGACTACGCTTATGCCAATGCATTTTTGGATCATCTCGCCACTTGGCGTGGGAGTGCTCCGATAGTCTCGATCAACTGGCCCTATTGGCGCGATGGCGGCATGCGGCTGAGCGAACGAGCGCAGGAGCAGATGATTGCGCATACAGGATTGCTGCCTCTGGAAACCAAGCAAGGACTGGATGCATTCTGTTGGGCCCTAACTAGCGCTGAACCTGTAGTGCTGGTAGCTGCTGGCGAACGGACGCGGCTAGATGAGCTCTTCGCGGTGCATAGGGAAGTCCCTGGAACCACTTCCTCCATGTCGTCCATCGCTAGTAGTGTGCTGGTTACTGTGGGACAAGTGCTGAAGCTCTCGCCGGATCGCATTCGGACCGACCAGACGCTGAGCGATTATGGCATGGACTCGGTGGCGGCGCTGCAGATCGCCTCCCAGTTAGAGGATGAATTTGGGCCACAACCGGATACACTTTTGTTTGAATATGGCACGGTTGATGCTGTTGCCCGGTATTTGACAGGAACCCTAGCGTCCTCTATCGAGCCTAAGATAGCAGCACCGTTGCCTGATACAGCAGACCCTGACGATATTGCAATCATTGGACTGGCTGGTCGATATCCCTACGCCGAGTCGCTGTCAGCCCTTTGGGACAATCTGGTCGCGGGACGCGACTGCATCACCGAAATACCACCGGAGAGGTGGCATCTGTCTGCCTGGTACGGCGGCAGTACGCCACAAACTGGACTGATGCAGAGTAAGTGGGGGAGCTTCCTCTCCGATGTAGACTGCTTTGACCCGCGCTTCTTCGGCATCACACCGCGTGAAGCGGAGCTAATCGATCCACAGGAGCGACTCTTTCTCGAAGTCGCTTGGCAGGCGATCGAGGATGCGGCCTTGACAAGGCAGGCGCTTGCAGGTCGGTCGGTTGGCGTCTTCGTCGGTGCGATGTGGAGCCACTACCAGTTATTTGGAGAAGCCGCCCTCAAGCAGGGACGTCCATTGCCCGCCTCGTCCTTCTCCTCCCTAGCTAATCGACTCTCCTACTTTGGCAACTTCCAGGGTCCCAGCCTGACTGTAGACACGATGTGTTCCTCCTCGCTGACAGCGATCCATCTGGCGGCTGAGAGCCTGCGGCGTCACGAGTGCGATACAGCAGTGGCCGGTGCCGTCAACCTTTCTCTGCATCCGCATAAGTACGTCCTGCTGAGCCAAGGCAACTTTGTTTCGCCGACGGGGCGCTGTCGCAGCTTTGGCCCTGGTGCTGATGGATATGTGCCTGGAGAGGGTGCTGGTGCGGTGGTGCTGAAGCGCCTAACGGACGCGATCGCTGATGGCGATCCCATTCGTGCCGTCTTGAAGGCCAGTGCCATCAATCACGGCGGACGCAGTGCAGGTTATAGCGTCCCGAATAGTCAGTCTCAGGCTGCCTTGCTGCACCAGGCATGGCAGCGTGCTGGCGAAACAAACCCACTAACTTATATAGAGGCTCATGGAACGGGCACCTCCCTTGGCGACCCCTTAGAGATTGCAGGCTTGCGGCAGGCAATGCAGGAACTGGGGGCGACTAGTCCGTGCCGGATTGGCTCAATTAAATCTAACCTGGGACATTTGGAAGCAGCGGCAGGCATTGCGGGACTCACTAAGGTAGTCTTACAGCTAGAGCACCGGCAACTGGTGCCCAGCCTGCACGCCGATCCGCCTAGCAGCAAGCTGGATTTTGGCGGGTTGCCGTTGCAAATCCAGACAAAGCTCGAAGCCTGGTCAGCGCCGGAGGGCAGCAAGCGCCGTGCGGGTGTAAGTTCATTTGGGGCAGGCGGCTCTAACGCCCATTTGGTAGTAGAAGAGTACATTGCACCCTCTCCAGCGCCCAGCGAAAACGAACCGCAGGTGGTGGTACTCTCTGCCCGTACTCCTGAATCCTTGGGCAGCATGGCTCTAGCGCTAGCGGAATTCCTGGAGCAGGTACAACCCTCTCTGGCCGATCTGTCCTGGACTTTAAAGACGGGACGTGAGGCGTGGGAGGAACGGGCGGCCTTCGTGGCTACGAATCTACAGGAGGCGATTGCCAGATTGCGGGAATTGCAACACTCTGGTAAGGTATCAGGCGGCTTTCGAGGGCGAGCACAGCGACTGAGCCAAACTATAAGTACCCCAATGCCATTGGTGCAACTTGCAGAGCAATGGACTGCCGGTGCAACCATTGCATGGGAGCAACAACAGCAAGCTTCCGGTGCCCGCCGAATCTCGCTACCAGGCTATCGCTTCGCACGCGAACGCTATTGGATTGTCAACGAACAGGTGGTGCCGGCGGCGGCTCCAGTACAGACGGCAATCACCGACCGATTGAGGGAGCTGCTGGCACAGGTGGCGGGTCTGCGTCCGGATGAAATTGATCCGGAGTCGAACTTTGCCGATCTCGGCCTGGATTCAATTCTGCAGGGAGAGCTAGTCGCTGCACTGGAAAAGGAAATCGGAGCGCTACCGGCCTCTCTGCTATGGGAGTATCCTAACCTCCGCACGCTCACTGCGCACCTGGAGTCTATAGAGCCTGCTACCCCAGCGGTAACTCCAGAGCCAACGCTAGCTCCTGTTCCCACAGACGATGCGATCGCCATCGTCGGACTGCACGGGCGCTACCCAGGTGTAGTCGATCTCGACGCCTTCTGGGAAATCCTGCGCGACGGACACAGCCAAATCGGTTCAGTACCGCCCGACCGGTGGCACAGAAATGCCAATCGTGAGCTTTACTGTCATCTGGGGGCGTTTCTCGAAGACGCCGACCAGTTCGATCCCATGCTGTTCGGCATCTCGCCAGTTGAGGCAGCGCAAATTAATCCGGAAGAGCGGTTGTTGCTGGAAAGTGCCTGGGCTTGCTTGGAGGACGCGGGATACTCGCGTCAGAGCTGGCGGGGCTGTTCTGTTGGCGTTTTCATCGGAGCCACCACGAACACCTATCCTTTAGTCGCTGCAGAGTCTTGGTCGATAGCAGGGATAGCCGCACCTGATACCGCAACCTACTCCCTAGCCAACCGGATTTCGTACACAATGGACTGGCAGGGACCCAGCCTTACTATCGATACCGCCTGTTCATCATCCCTAGTGGCGATCCACATGGCCTGTGAGAGCATCCGTCGGGGCGAGTGCGAAGCCGCTCTGGCTGGGAGTGTGAATCTCTATCTGCATCCGGCGAAATATGTCCGGATGTGCCAGGGTAGGCTGCTAGCCCGAGAGCTGCCAGACGGACTCTTTGCTCGAGGAGCGGAAGGATTTGTGCCTGGTGAGGGAGTGGGTTCGGTTCTACTGAAGCCACTGGCGGCGGCACTGCGCGATGGGGACGTTATCCACGGGCTGATCCGTAGCTCGACTGTACGCCATAAGGGACGCAGCAACGGTTTTCTAGCACCATCGGCTGGAGCACAACAGGTACTTGTGCGAGAGGCGCTCACTCGGGCAGGACTGGAACCACCAGACATTCAGTATCTGGAACTGCAAGCCACAGGCGCGGCGGGAACTGATGCGCTGGAAATTGATTCCCTGCGGGAGGTCTTCGACCGTGCAATGCTGGGGTCGCTCAAGCCGAACATTGGACATCTTGAAGCAACGTCCGGCCTAGCCGCGCTGACCAAGATTTTGCTTCAGATGCGTCATCGCACTATTGCCCCAGTCCGTTTGGCACGGGAGCGACATCCAGAAATCCGGTTGACTGAGAGGGCACTGTGGGTGCCGGAGCAACCCTCATCGTGGACAACGCTGGATGATGCCCCGCTTCGTGCAGGCTTGGGTTCGTTTGGCGCGGGCGGAGTGAACGCGTACCTCATCATTGAGGAGCCACCGGTCCGTCCGTTGAGGGTGCCAGAGGGAGGTGAACAGTTGATCGTGCTGTCGGCTCCAACGGAGACTCAGCTTAACCGCGTCCAGGAGCAACTGGCTACCTATCTTGATCGCCATCCGGATACGTCGTTGGCGGCGCTGGCCTGGACCTTGCAGAGCGGACGTGAGGAGTTTGCGGAACGGGCTGCTATTGTCGTGCCAGACGTCCCCACTTTGCGCCGTGCCCTGTCGGAGGCTAGTCTCATCCGTGGTCGGGCAGCGAAGGTTCCGCTGCCAGAAACCTATTACAGCCAAAGAGATTGGCAAAGTACCCTGACCTTGTGGCTGCAGGGCGTACAGATCGAGTGGCGGCGACTCCAAGGGGATACCGTGCCGGTTCGCCTCTCCCTGCCCCACTACCCTTTTGAACGCATCCGCTGCTGGATTGAAGCTCCCCTGAGGGACAAAGTGGCGGCTTACTACGATACAACGGCCTCAGCCGTCGATGGGGAGCCATTGCTGCTCACATTCGCGCCGTTCCCGGAGCGAGTAGCTGGCTTCCATTGGTTAGCAGCTATGGCTAATGCTGCAAAGCATCCGGAATGGCAGGAACTGATCCGGCAGCGGCAGATCGAGATGCGTCAGGTAGCATTCCGCCACGTCCAATGGCCGGATGTACGACGCATTCTCGATATCGGCTGCGGTATGGGCACTGATTTGGTGCGGCTCCTCAGCCAACATCCACACTTGAGCGCAGATGGCTTCACGGTTTCAGCCATGCAGTCTGTAGCGGCTCGTCGGCAGCTGGAACAGGCGCATCTTAGCGATCGCTGCCAGATCCATCATGCCAATAGCGCGACAGATCCCTTCCCACTTACCTATGACCTGATTTTTGGGTTTGAAGTCACTTTCCATATCCATGAGAAGGAGGCGCTGTTTGCCAATATTGCAGCGCATTTAGAGCCTGGTGGTTGCCTGGTGCTGATTGATTGTGTCGCCACAACGCTGACATCATTGCATATGCCCCATCTGGGACAGTTCACAAGCAATGAAGCTGAATGGGCTGAAACGCTCAGTGCTCAGGGACTCAGGTTGACGAGTGCGATCAACCTCAGCCCGCAGGTAGCTAATTTCCTGTATGGTCCGGACTTCGAGACGCATCTACAGGCACTCTCCACCTATAGCGAGGCGTTCCGCCAGACCGAGGCTGAGCACCGGGGATGGCACCGCTTTGGTCAGACCCTGGAGCAGGGACTGGTGCGGTACATGATCCTGGAGATTAGACCCGACTCCGCTACGCCTGTAGCGGTGCTGCGAGACGAGAACCTGCGGCAGTTGAGCAACCCAGAATCTTATGTGGCTCCGGCAGCGGATGCCGTCACGCTTGATCGCATCACTGAGATTGCCGCAGGGGTTTTGCAGATCCCACCAGAGCGCCTTGATGTGGATCAACCCTTTGGCGAGTACGGCTTGAATTCACTCATTGGGTTGCGGCTGCTCGAACAGATCAATCGGGAGTTGGGCACAAGGCTGGAGATGCCCCTCCTCTACAGCGCGCCGACTCTGCGGGTTCTGAGCCAGCACGTACCGAGGAATCTGCTGCAACCTGTCCAGGCAACACCAGTGTCAGTGCCTACTAGGACAGAACCCATCGCTGTTATCGGTATGGCGGGTCGGTTTCCAGGGGCGCGGAACGTAACGGAGTTCTGGCGCAACCTGGCGGCTGGACACGACGCGGTAAGCGAGGTGCCAGCTGACCGTTGGAACTGGCGAGAGCATTTCGATACTAATCCCGAGCGGGTGGGACACACCTACTGTCGCTGGGGCGGCTTTCTGGATGGAATGACTGAATTTGATGCCCCATTCTTCCGCATTACCCCTGCCGAAGCTGAGGTGATGGATCCGCAACAGCGACTGTTTCTTGAAACCTGTTGGCACGCGCTAGATGATGCTGGCTACGCTGGAGAGCAAGTCCGGGGTGCGCGTTGTGGGGTGATCGCTGGAGTCTTGGAGAGCGACTTTGGTCAACGGCTCGACCGATCGGCGAACCCGACCCGTGTGGCTCAGGGGATGCTCGGCAACGCGCCGTCGATTCTGGCCGCCCGTATTGCCTACTTCCTCAACCTCAAGGGCCCCGCTGTCAGCCTCAATACCGCCTGCTCGTCCTCACTGGTGGCGATTCACCTGGCCTGCCAGAGTTTGCGTCATCAAGAAACAGACCTGATGCTAGCTGGGGGAGTTTCTCTCTATCTTGATGAAGGCTCGTTTGTTCTGATGAGCAAGGCCGGGATGCTTTCACCGACAGGACGCTGCCGAACCTTCGATGCTAGCGCAGATGGGATCGTGGTCGGCGAGGCAGTGGGTGTGGTAGTCCTGAAGCGGCTAGCGGACGCACAGCGAGACGGCGATCCGATCTATGGAATCATCGAAGGCTCCGGAATCAATCAGGACGGTACAACCAACGGCCTGACCGCACCTAACGGTGAGGCTCAGCGGGATCTGGAGACGGAGGTATTGCAGCTTACGGGCCGCAGCGCTGCGGACATTAGCTACATTGAATGCCACGGCACTGGCACTCGGCTGGGAGATCCAATTGAGGTGCAGGCCATTCGCGAGGCATACAGGGGGGTAGAGCGCTGTGCCCTAGGGTCGGTGAAAAGTAATATCGGACACACTTCAGCGGCGGCAGGCGTAGTGAGCCTGATCAAGGTCTTGCTAGCCATGCGTCATGGGCAGGTTCCGCCTACGCTGCATGTCGAGCAGCTCAATCCCCTGCTTGGTCTTGAAGGCTCCGCGTTCTACATTAACCGAGAACTACAGCTTTGGCAGCCGAACGGAACACAGCGGGTGGCGGCTATTAACTCGTTTGGCTACAGCGGTACGAATGCACATTTGATCGTCGCCGAGCCTGCGGCGATCGCTCCAGCCAACGAACCGGGACCATTTCTGATCCCCTTGTCGGCGCGGGATGACAAGGGACTGCGACGGCTGGCGCGTCAACTGGCAGAGCATTTAGCCCAGGGAGAGCCCGCGACGGAGGCTCAGAGCCGCGTCTGCAAGATCTTGGCGGAGATCCTGGCGTTGCCGGAGACAGAGGTGGATGGGGAAACGCCGTTTGTAGAGCTAGGCTGGGATGCCTATCAGCTTGCCGTCGCCGCAAGGCAATTGACACGGGAGTTCAGTGTGGCGATTTCATCCGCAGAGCTACTGGCAGCCGGTAACGTGACGGGGCTAGTGGCGCGACTGCAACCGCGTCGTGTCGTTGGTGATGTGGGGGCGATCGCCGCCACCTTCCAATGTGACCGGATGCCGATGCCAGTGCGGGCAGTTTGCCTCGCCACCTCAGCTCAAGACCTCTATGAGCAGTTACTAATCCTGTCTGAGCAGGGTAGAGCACCAGTTGAAACCGAGAATAATGCCCTAGCACAGGCTTGGGTCAGCGGTCAAACAATTGATTGGCGGCAGATGTACCGCCAGGAACGCGGCGGAGTGCCGCTGCGCCGGGAACGCCTGCTGCCCCCGTATCCGTTCACACCGCACAAGTTCCCACTGCCCCCGCGAGTCTCCACAACCTCAGAAGTTCGCCACTTATGGCGTGTGGATGACAGGCTACTCCAAGACCACAAGATTAAAAATGAAGCCATTATGCCCGGTGTGATGAGTCTGGCCGCAGCGGTGACTACAGTGCGGCGCAAACATCCGGAGCAGAAGATCGCGAGTCTTGAAAAGTTCGTCTGGCTCGCTCCTATTCGGGAAAGCGTTCTGGAAGTCCGGCTAAACGCGGTAACCCAGAGCGAAGCGGGTGTCCAGCTTGTGATCGAAGGGGATAGGGTCTGTGCCCAAGGGCTTGTACGGTTTGGGGAGCCAGCCGAGTGGGCAGACGAGTCCTACCCACTCGAGAGTTGGAGGGAGTTGGCTTCTGCCTATGTGCCTCACGAGGAGTTCTATAGAAGGTTTGCGGAGGCGGGACTTAGCTATGGCGAATCGCTGCGCGTGGTGCAGGGACTGTTTACAGGAGAAAATGGACTGCTTTCGCGCATTGTGTTACCAGGTGGCGCGGAGCATGCGCCAGAGCGTTTCCTCGAAGGCGCTTTCCAAACCGTCCTGGGCAGCTTTGAAGCAGACACGGCGGACACATACCTGCCGTTCTCCCTTGAGGCATGCCAGTGGAACGAACAGCTGCCAGCCACGGGCTACGCCTGGGTGGTGCGACGGGCAGAGGCAAACACGCCAACGTTTGATCTCTGGTTGCTCGATGATGCTGGGCAGGGAATCGGTTTTCTGAGCGGACTCTGCTTGCGGGAGTCGCCTCGCCTCACCGTGCCGACTTGCTATGCAGAAACAGTATGGCAGGCTCGTCCACTGCTCGGGAGCCCTGCCGAGGCAAAAGAGCGTTGGTATCTGGGGGGCTTTTCGGCTCGGGAGCGTCAAGCGGTGGAGTCCGCAGCCGGATCGCTGACCGAGTGGCTTGGAGATCTCCAAACGGCTCGTCCAGATCGAGTCATTCAACGGATGCCAGAGCCGATAGAAGAAATCTTCTACAAGTTGCTCGAATTGGCACAAACGCTGACGGCGCGATACGTCGGTGAGCAAATTAGTGTTATCCTTGCCGTGCCCTGCCGAGGAGAGGAGTCACCTTCTCCGTTGCACGCTGCTGCCCGGAGTCTGCGATTGGAATATTCGGCACTGCTATGCCGAGTGGTCGAGATAGATTTTGAGGTGTCCGGATGGGAAGCACTGCTGCTAGCGGAAGCCCGTCAAGGCAATGCGGATGATTTTGCGGTGCGCTACGAGCAATCTGAGCGACTCGTACTACAGTTGCGAGAGTGTTCTGTGCCCTCGGCTGCAAGTGTCCAGGAGCCCTCGACGACGCGCCGGACATGGCTAATAACTGGCGCAACCGGCGGACTGGGAGGGTTGACGGTGCAGTATCTCGCGGCAACAGGTTCAGTAAATCTCGTTTTGACCGGGCGCTCCCAACCGAACAAGGAGCTGCTCGATAGCTTGCAAGGCCCTGATGTTGCAGTATCCTACTGTAGGGCCGATCTGACCGAAGTCTCAGAGGTCGCGCATCTAGTAGCTCATGCCCGAAGAGAGTTTGGTCAGATTCATGGATGGGTACACGCTGCTGGAGTTACCCAGCCCTCCCGGTTACAGGATAAGACCCGCTCAGCGGTAGCCTCTGTACTGAGGGTCAAGGTCACCGGAACGATCTTGCTCAATGAGGCGCTGCGGGAGGAGCCACTGGAGCGTATCTTGCTGTTCTCCTCGATCGCAGGGGTCCTGGGCGATTTTGGCCAGCCGGACTATGCCTTCGCTAATGCCTTTCTCGATGCCTTCGCTTCACAGCATCCAGGTCTAGCAGTAGCAATCCGCTGGCCGCTTTGCGCGGGTGGGCAGATGCAGGTACCTGTAGCGACGCGAGAGTTCTTGCGGCAGAGTTTTGGTCTGGAGCCGTTGCCAAATGATGTCTTCCGTACCGTGCTCAGTCAAGCACTGCTGAACCGTTCACCACATATAATGCCCCTGACCGGAGAGATGGCTCGACTGCGCCGACTCTTTTCTTCAGCACAGGAAGCGCTGGAGAAAAAGGACTTGGATCCCATGCCAATAGATACTCTTGTAGAGGAGGCTCTGATTGAAGCGCTTAGTGAGGTTACACACCTTGCCGTTGCAGAGATCGATTTACGTACTGATCTGCGCGAGTATGGGCTCGATTCGATCGCTTTCACCGAACTAGCCAACCGGCTCAACGCCCGCTTCCCCGTAACAGTGACTCCAACCATCTTCTTTGAATGCGCCAATCTAAAAACAGTGGCGGACGCCATGCGGCGGATGCTACCGCACTCCGCCACACCAACCAGGCCGCAGCCAAGGCGGATTTTAGTTCCGCAACCCCAAGTTCCAACGGTGGCGCTGCAAGACGAAGCGATCGCTATTATCGGGATGGCGGGACGCTTCCCCGGTGCTGAAACGATAGAAGAGTTCTGGCAGCAGTTAGCCGCAGGGACAGATCTGATCCGTGAAGTGCCAGCGGCTCGGTGGACATGGCAGCAGACGGGACAGGCAGATGAAGCACATCCGCCAAACTGGGGTGGGTTCCTAACCGATGTAGCGGGATTCGATGCCGCGTTCTTCGGCATCTCGCCGCGAGAGGCGGCCCTGATGGATCCGCAGCAACGGCTCTTTTTGGAAACGGTCTGGTCCGTGATCGAGGACGCCGGCTATCCTCCATCCGCTTTGGCTGGCACGGCGACCGGAATCTTTGTGGGTGTTGCCAACATGGACTATGCTAACCTAATGGCTCAATCTGGAATGCCGGTTGAACCCCACGCAACCACAGGTGTTTCCCACGCCATGCTTGCTAATCGGGTCTCCTATCTTTTTGATCTGCATGGACCAAGCGAACCAATTGATACCGCTTGTTCGAGTGCGTTGATCGCAGTACATCGAGCGATCGAAGCAATCCGGTCCGGCTCCTGCGATCAGGCCATTGCTGGGGGTGTGAATGTCCTGCTAAGTGAAGACTTGTTTGTTTCCTTCTCGAAGGCTGGCATGCTGAGTCCGGGGGGTCGTTGTCGCACGTTCGATGCGGCGGCTGATGGGTACGTTCGTGGTGAGGGTGTGGGTGCAGTCTTCCTAAAGCCGCTTGCCAAGGCGATCGCCGATGGGGATCAGATTTTGGCTGTTGTCCGTGCATCTGGACAGAGCCACAACGGACGTGCTACTGGACTCACCGCGCCCAATGGAGCCGGACAGACGGAACTGCTGGTCAAGACCTACCGACAGGCGGGGATTGATCCGGCCTCGATCAGCTACGTGGAGGCGCACGGAACCGCCACCCAAATCGGCGACCCGGTGGAGTACAACGCGTTGCGGGAAGCATTCGAGCAGTTAGCGCGGGAGCGTAAGCAGGTGCTGCCCCCCGGCGCGTTCTGTGGACTTGGCTCTGTCAAGAGCAATATCGGACATCTGGAAACAGCTGCTGGGATAGCCGGACTGCAGAAAGTGATCCTAGCGCTGCAGCATCGTTACCTGCCGCCTACACTCCATGTGCAACAAGTCAACCCTTATTTGCAACTGGAGAATAGCCCGTTCTATATCGTGACTCAGGGGCGCGAGTGGGTAGCCAGACCTGGACAGCCACGGCGGGCGGGTGTTAGTTCGTTCGGCTTTGGGGGCGCGAATGCCCATGTGGTTGTGGAGGAGGCTCCAGTGCTTCCACCAGACCTCGTGTCGCCGGGACCGTATCTGTTTGTCTTGTCGGCGCGTCAGGAGGAGCGACTCCGCGCTGCTGCGGTACGCCTGTCCGCCCATGTAGAAAGAGGCATGGATGCCAGTGACCTGACAAGGCTGGCTTTCACCCTGCAGACGGGACGGGAGTTGTTCGAGTACCGACTTGCGATGGTTGCGCGCTCAGCGTCCGAATTAGCTGCCCAGTTGCAGTCCTTTGCAGAGGGACGCACAAACAGCGAGAATGTTTTTTCGGGGGTGGTCAACGAGAATAGCAGCGCCCCACTGGTGTTATTGGCGGAGACGGAGAGCCGCGACTTCATGAGAGCGCTCTGCCAGAATGGGAAGCTAGACCAACTAGCACGGCTATGGGTTGCCGGGGCTGTTGTGGATTGGCGAGCGCTCTACTCCGGGTCATTGCCGCGTCGAGTCTCCGCGCCAAGCTACCCCTTTGATCGGAAGCGTCACTGGTTTAGCGATCTGCGCCGCGAGTCAACACCAGTAGCAGAACCAGTGCCCACGTCAGCAGTTCGCCGACTAAAACTCAAGCCGATTGCTGCACGCCCTGAGCACCCGTCCCCGCCACCGCTCGTCGAAACGCCCAGTCCATCACCATCCCTGGGGGATGCATCCGTAGCGGTAGCCCAGCGAGCAGAAATCCGCGCTGCGATCCGGGAACAGATCGCACGAGTACTCTTCCTTTCCCAAGATCATGTTGCTGAGAACCGTCCGTTTGTGGAGATGGGTCTCGACTCTATCCTTGCTGTTGAATTGGTAAGGTTCCTCAACCGTCAGTACGGCATTGATATCAAGGCAAGTAGGCTGTTTGACTGCCCAACTGTAGACACGTTGGCTAACTATATTGCTGAGATGGTTGCGCTCAACCGGGAAACGGGATCTGTTCCTGTTTTGCGCCGGGAGATGATTCGCGACCGACTGACCATGCACCTTCTGGAGATCCGTGAATAATGTCTTCCTCCTCACCATGGCTGCAACCCTCTGAAGCGGAGGCCCTGTCACAACGGGTTCACGCTGACTATGGCATTCTGGTATCCCCCTCAGACATACTTGCCCTCGGTTCCTTCGAGAGCCTGATCGACTACATTGATGGACTGCTGGCTCAGCAGGCTGCGGAAGGGGTAGCCCCGAAGCCAACAAAGATAGAGCGGACGTGGGCGCTTTCTCCTGAAACTTCGGTGCTGCTGCGAGACCATGTCGTCTGCGGACGCTATGTGTTCCCCACTGATGGCTATCTAGAGCTGTTGGCGCAGGCGCTAGACCGCGGAATACAAGGTTGGCGGGTGGAGCAGTTGCGGCTAGCTCATCCGTTGGTGATTGATACTGGGGAGAGTTGCTCGTTGTGTCTGTGGCTGGAGCCGTTCGAGGATGGCTACAAGTTTCAGTTTCAGAGTCAGGGCAGCACGAGTAGTGTCACGCATGCCTCCGGCGCGGTGCGGTTAGACAGCGCAGCCCTAGCAGGGACGGCGCGGCACTGGGCTATCCTCGACAACGCTGACCGCCGTCTGGAGTCCGCAACCATCTACCAGCCAGGTGATTCCCGCTTCGGGCCTTTCTACCAGAACATTCGTGAGATCCGGATACGTGGGCAGGATGCGGTGGCGATCTTACACTGCACGTCCGAGGCACAGGCGCAGTCCGGAGAGTATTTGACGGCACCAGCGTTGCTTGATGCTGCCTTGGTCACCGCCTTGTCACTCGCCCGGATGCGGGATACAGAGGCAGGGGCAAGCCCCATTTATCTGCCAGTGTTGCTTGAGGGGATTCGCATTCCTGCACCGATTCTCGTCCACGCCGCCTTCGCGCTGGCGGAGCATCTGGAGTCGGATGCGGAGGGTTCTATCTTCCGAGTCACGCTGATCGATGATGACAATCAGGTGCTCTTCCTGTGCGATCGCCTGCATGCCCGCCGATTCCATGCCGATGAGCTTGGAGTAACGCAGCCATCTGACGCGATCAGTCCGGATCGGGTTGCAATTATCGGCATGTCCTGCCGGTTTCCTCAGGCAGACTCCGTAGCAGAGTTCTGGGAGAATATCCGCACAGGACGGGACTGCATTCAGCCTGTTCCACCGGATCGCTGGGACATTGAGAGTGTCTATCACCCAGACAAGGGAACATTGAACAAGACCTACAGCCGAGTCGGTGGATTCCTAAGGGATGTAGACCGCTTCGATCCGCTCTTCTTCGGCATTGCTCCGACAGAAGCCGAGGTGATGGACCCACAGCAGCGGCTCTTCCTTCTAGAGTCATGGAAAGCACTGGAGGATGCTGGCTACAGTGAGGAGCGGCTATCGGGGCAGCGGTGTGGCGTATTTGTCGGTGCCAGCACGGGGGACTACATGCATCTGCTGGACGAGGTACGAGCCAACAGCTCAGAGGCGTTTACGGGTTTGGCTACTTCGATCCTAGCTTCACGTGTTTCATACTACCTCAACCTGATCGGTCCGAGTGTATCCCTTGATACCGCCTGTTCCTCATCGCTGGTTGCGGTGCGGCAGGCGATTTCGAGTCTCGAAAGCGGCGATTGTGAGATAGCGCTAGCGGGGGGAATAGCCCTACTGTTGACTCCCGATCTGCATATCAAAACCTGCAAGACCGGCATGCTGTCGCCCCAGGGAAACTGCCGTAGTTTCGATGCGGCGGCAGATGGGATTGTTCTGGGCGAAGGTGTCGGTGTTGTGGTGTTAAAACCGCTACAAGCAGCACTACGTGATGGCGATCGCATCTATGCCGTGATTCGGGGAGCCCAAACCAATCAGGACGGACGGACGAACGGAATCACCGCACCGAGTGGCGTAGCGCAGCGTCAGTTGCTGACATCCGTGTATCACAGAGCCGGGATAGACCCTACCTCGATCAGTCTTCTGGAGGCGCACGGCACGGGCACGGCGCTGGGCGATGCGGTGGAATTGGATGCGTTACTCTCGGTGTTCCCAGCGCAGGCGGAAGCTTACTGTTCGCTCACCTCGGTGAAGTCGCAAATTGGACACACCACCCTGGCAGCGGGAATAGCCAGTCTGATCAAGACCACGTTATCCTTGCATCACCGCACGCTACCGCCGATGCTGCACTTTGAGCGCAGCTCAGAGGCTGGACAACTGGAACGGACACCCTTCCGGATTGACCACACGGCACGCCCATGGGTTTCAGTGCCGCCTCGCTGCGCAGGTATCAGCTCGTTTGGTTTTAGCGGCACCAACTGCCATATTGTTCTCGAAGAAGCCCCAGCAGTGGAACGCATCATGCCACCAGTGCGAGAACAGGAGTTGGTCGTGGTTTCGGCCAAGAGTAGCGGGGCGTTGCAGCGGAAGATTGCCGATCTGATTGCCTGGGTGGACTTACACCGACAGGATTATTCCCTCTACGCGGTGGCCTCAATGCTAGCTCACGGTCGATCGCATTTCCGCAAGCGTGCTGCGTTCGTCTGTCAGGATTGGAACGACCTACTTGAACAGCTCAAGTCGGCGGACTTGAGCGTTCCATCTGGCACGGGAGCGCTAGCTGAAGTAGCGAACCACTATCTTGCGGGAGACAACGCAGCGTTGCTGGAGCTTTATCCACGTGCTAGCCATCAAGTGTTCTCTATGCCAGCTTATCCGTTTGAACGCAAGCGGTACTGGCTCCAACCAGCACGCCTGTCGTCAAAACCAGTTGGCGATAGAGAGGACAAAGGGGAGTCTCCTGCTCAACCAACTACTTATGACCACACTCAACCAGCACCACAAAACCCGATACAGCTGCATCCCTTCAGTGAGCGCGAACGTGTGGGTAGGGGCATGCGTTTCATACTCCGCCTCACGGGGGAGGAGCAGTTCTTTACGAACCATGTGGTAGCGGGGCAACGGATGTTGCCCGGTGTGTGTCTGCTGGAGTTTGCCTGGGCAGCGGTCAGCGAAATGTTGGGCCAGCCTGTGCGGCAGTTGATGGACGTCCGTTGGCTGGCTCCAGTGCGATCAACCGAACAGGGAATCACTCTACAGATTACCGTGGAGCTGCAAACCGAGGGCGCTGCGTCGTTCACCATTACCCAGGAGTCGGCGTGGACTCCCGTTGTGTGTTGTACAGGTTCTGCCAGCAACCATCAACGAAGTCAGACCCAAGAGCGGATCGACCTCGGTACATTGCGGGATGGAGCGAGTCGGCAACTTGCTGGAGCGGAATTCTACGGATATGCTGCCGGAAGAGGACTGCAACTCGGACCTCTGTTCCAATCCATTGAAAGTCTGCATTACGGAACGGATTACACGCTGGGACGCCTCCAGGGAACTGCAACAGCTGGGGGGTTACAGATAGGGTTGCTTGATGGAGTGTTGCAGACAGCACTGGCAGGTCTGGATGGGACTAACTCCGGACTGTCCCTCCCTTATACTTTGACGCGGTTGGAACTGTTCGCGGCAGTTCCTAACCGGGGTTGGGCATACGCTACGCGGCTGGTAGGAGTACCCGATGCCTTTGCGATCGCGCTGTGCTATGAGGATGGCAGGTCTGTGCTGCAAATGCATGGTTTCACGGTTCGATCAGTCCTCAGTGAAAGGGAGATGATCCGAGCCGGGGAGACTTGGGAGACAATCAGTGAACCGGAGCGCCTGAAGAGTAGTGGGCCGTTGCTGGTGTTTACGGCTACCGAGAGTAACACCGTTGCTGCTAACTGGGATAGCCCAGCAGCAATCGTTCATGCCGACAGCGTGTTTCGGCGCTTGGGACCAAGGGAGTGGGGAATTGACCCCCACGATCGGGAGCATTACAGCAAGCTGCTAGATGAGCTGGGCTCAGCAAATTTGACGCCGGATGTGGTTCTGCACGAATGGACATCTGAGGCGTCGCGGAACCTGTTCTGCTTGGTGCAGGCGTTGCCACAAAAGCCTTGCCGCATCGTGCATCGCAGTGATGGGTTGCCGGCGTCGATAGCCGTGGCGGGACTGGCTCGTTCGATAGCACTTGAAACCCCTGGGATTGCGATGAAGAGCGTGCAGGGAGCCTCCTCAGAGCAACTGCTGGTTGAGTTGTGTGCACCGGCAGATGGAGAAACTCAGATTCGCTATGTCAATGGGAAGCGTCAGGTGCGGCGATGGCGGGAGATCCAGCAATTGACGACTGAAGCGGTTCCGTTGCGGCGCGGTGGAGTTTATTTGTTGACTGGTGGTACTGGCAAGATTGCCCAGGTTCTGAGCGAACGCTTGCGTCAGGAGTGGGATGCCAAAGTGGTTCTGCTTTCCAGGCAACCTTCCTGCATGGAGGGAGCCTCACTGCTTGCTGTGACGGTAGATGTGACGCAACCGGAAAGGGTTAGGGAGGCGATCAAACAAGCACGACTGCGCTTTGGTCAGATCAACGGGGTCTTTCACCTGGCTGGCGAGCAGCGGGACGCGCTACTCACCAACAAAACCGTGGCAGACTTTGACAGGGTAATGGCACCAAAGGTAGAAGGGGTGACGGCTCTCGATCAAGCCCTGGCGAACGATCCGCTGGACTTCTTCGTAGTGTTCTCATCAATCGCAGCAGTGTTCGGCAACCGAGGCCAGAGCGACTATGCAGCAGCTAACCGATATCTCGATGCATGGGCCGGTTGGCGTGAGGAGCAGCGACGGATGGGGCGGCGCTCAGGCGTCACACGGTCGGTAAACTGGCCACTCTGGGCTGATGGCGCGATGCAACCTGATGCTGCCTCGAATCAGATGGCGTTGACCGCTGGCTTCCATCCCCTACCCACAGAACAGGCTTGGCAGGCTCTACTGGCTACACTTGCCGGTCAAGAGACAGTTAGTGTGGTTCTTTACGGCGACGGTGCGAAATTGCGGCGGCTGCTTGTGGCACCTACAGCAAAGCCCGTGTGGAAAAGCGTGGCCATCAGCTCTTCCCGACTAGAAGCGGAATTGGTCGCCACTGCAGCAGCCATTCTCAAGGTTGAGCCCGAGGAATTGGACACTACTGTCAATCTGAGCGAATACGGCTTCCACTCCATCAATATTACGGGGTTGGCTAACCAGATCAATCAGCGCTACGACCTGGAAATCACGCCCGCCACGCTGTTCGAGTATCCAACCCTTGAGGCCCTGGCTGGGTATCTGAGTACGGTGCATCAAGACCAGCTCACACCGCAGGTAGCCCCAAGGCCATCAGTTGCCTCCTCAATTTCAAGAAACGAAGCCATCGCGATCATTGGTCTATCCGGACGTATGCCGCAAGCCGAAGACCTCAATACATTCTGGCAGCATCTGCGTGACGGTAGGGACTGCATCAGCGAGATACCGTCCGACCGCTGGAACTGGCGTGATTATTTGGGTGAAGCAGCGGACGGCTCTAACTGCACCAACGTGCGTTGGGGTGCTTTCTTGCCGCAAGTGGATCGCTTCGATCCGCTCTTGTTCGGAATATCACCTCGCGAGGCCGCCTGTATGGATCCCCAGCAGCGAATTCTGCTGGAGTGTGTCTGGGAAGCGCTCGAAGACTCCGGCACTGCACCAAGCGCATTGGCTGGCTCGAAGACGGGGATATTCGTCGGCGTATCAACCTCCGACTACGCCGATCTGATGCGAGAGCGAGCTAACGGTATGGCGACACACGGTTCGACGGGTGTTTCTCACTGTATTCTTGCCAACCGCATCTCTTATTGGCTGGACATCCACGGACAAAGTGAACCCATTGATACGGCCTGCTCCAGTGCCCTCGTGGCCGTGCATCGGGCAGTAGAAGCCATTCGTTCCGGGCAGTGCGAAAGTGCCTTAGTTGGGGGGGTGAATGTGATCTTAAACCCAACGCTCTTCATCTCGTTTGATCAGGCTGGGATGCTCAGCCCTGAAGGGATCTGCCGTCCGTTTGCTGCCAATGCCAACGGTTATGTGCGGGGGGAAGGCGCAGGCATTCTGTTTCTGAAACCTTTGTCAGCTGCCTTACGGGATGGGAACCCGATTTACGGGCTGATTCGCGGAACCGCTGTTAATCATGGTGGACGTGCAAGTTCGCTGACGGCACCAAACCCGAACGCCCAGGCGGCATTACTACTCGAAGCTTTTGAGAACGCACAGATTAATCCGTGGGATCTCGGTTATGTGGAAGCCCACGGCACAGGGACACCCCTCGGAGACCCGATTGAAGTCAACGCGCTGCGTAAAGCCTATGAACTGTGGAGCGACCGGCACGGGGTGCGGCAGACCGACTCACGCTGCTTGATTGGTTCCGTGAAGAGCAACATCGGTCATCTGGAAGCGGCGGCAGGCTGTGCAGGGATATTCAAGGTACTACTGGCGATGCGCCATCGCTGGATTCCAGCTAGCTTGCATGTCGATCAACTAAATCCGCAGATCCAACTAGAGGGGTCTCCTTTCGCTATAGCAACTGAGGGACAAGCGTGGGAAGCGCGCCAAGATGCGGACAGACAGACCAAAACGCGACTGGCTGGGGTGAGTTCCTTTGGATTTGGCGGGGTAAACGCCCATGTGGTTCTTGAAGAGTATCCGGCGGATTCTCCAGGCTGGGTGGAGAAAGATAGGCCGCAGTGGATTATCCTCTCAGCCCGTGACGAGCAAAGGCTCCGTCTGACAGCAGCAAGGCTAGCAGCAGCGCTGAGTGCGTCGGATGCGCCGCCGTCTCTGGCAGCGATCGCCTATACCTTGCAGACGGGACGGGATGCGGCGGTGGAGCGCTTAGCGTTTCTCAGTGATGATGTGGCTGGCGCGGCAAAGACACTCGCGGCCTTTGCTAATAGCGGGATGATAGAACAGACATTCTTCCGGGGAACGGCCAGCAAACGGTCCGTTTCCCCAGTGTCAGTTAGCTTCGCGTCGGCGGGAGAACATTGGGTCAACGGAGGTGCAGTGGATTGGAGGAAATTTTACTCCATTCCCCCCCGGCTGGTTTCTTTACCAGGATCTGCGTTTCTACGGGAGCGCTATTGGTTTGTTAAGTCTGCACAAACGCCGCCGAAGACAACTATCTCGACGGCTCCGGCCTACCTGGAGCGTATTTGGCAACCTGCACCCTTAACCGCAAGCGAGGGATTTAGCGGCACGGTGCATCTGATTGGCGGCACTCCCGAGGAGCAGTCCACCTTTGCTCAGCACTTTGGTAAGTTAACTGTATCTCTCAAAGAAGCCCCTGAAGCAGTAATATTCCTGCGACCCGATCTCGCCACATGGCGCACTCTAGCGCAGGATGCAGCGCAGCGTCCCCAAGTCGGGGTTCGCTGGCTACTGGTGCAAGACCACAGCGAACTCGATCCTTCATTTGAGATGCTTGACGGAATTGGCAGAGCTGTGGTAAATTCATCGCCTAGGTCCGCCTTTGTCTCGCTACGAGCAGATGGGTTGGAGCAGGCGGCGCTGGCGGCACAGTGCAGTGCCGAGTTGGCTACCGCACTACCTGGACTCGTGGATGAGATTCTTGTAGCGGGTGGGACAAGGTTTCGCAAGGTCAATCAGCCGCTCACCCTGGCTGAGCGATCGCCGTTCGTTTTTCGGGCTGGTGCAGTTTATGTGCTGTCAGGAGGCTTGGGTTCACTTGGATTCGCCTTAGCCCGCCGTATGGTAAAGAGTGGGGCAAGGGTTGCTTTGTTGGGACGGAGTGCGCTTGGCTCGCAGCAAAAGGATCTTGTGCAAGAACTGCGGCGATCAGGTGGTCAAGCCATCTACTGTCAGGCCAATGTGGGAGAGCCAAAGGAACTGGCGGCGGCGCTTCAGGTCATCCGGGGACAATGGGGGCCGATTTATGGGGTAGTTCATGCTGCAGGGGTTCTCGGTCAGTCCACGCTGGCAACCAAACCAGAGAGTGAGTGGGACGCGGTGCTGGGAGTCAAAGTTCAGGGTGCGATCGCGCTGGACATTACTACCGCGCACGATCCGCTCGATTTCTTTGTGTTGTACTCATCCCTGGCCGCCGTGACCGGGGATCTAGGTCATGGGGACTACGCCGCAGCCAATCGGTTTTTAGATGCGTTTGCGCTGCGGCGAGCCGAGCGCGGTCCCGGACGGACACTCAGCGTCGGCTGGGGGTTGTGGCGCGAGGGGGGTTTGGGGAGTGCAGCTCACCTGTCGGACTGGGAACAAAGCACTGGATTGCGGGCTCTTGCTACCGAAGCGGCTCTCGACAGCCTGGAAGATCTACTAGCCAGTGCAGCCACCCATGTACTGGTGGTCGCCGGCGATCTGTCTGGGTTGCTTCATCCACCTGTGCCCAACGCAGCCAGGAAGCCGGAGATGCTGCCGCCCACCGCTGCCAGCAAGAGCCAATTTTCGCGTCCTGTTTTAGAAGAGTACCTGTTGAGGCGCATCGGGCAACATCTACAGCTTCCACCCGGCACTTTGAGTCCAACGTCGTCCCTACAGGAGTACGGGCTGGACTCAATTCTGCTCAATCAACTCGTCAACGTTTTGGCAACGGAGATTGCGCCTGTGCCCAAAAGTCTGCTGCTAGAACAGGATACGGTGGCAGAAATTGCCGACTATCTGCTGGAATATCATGTAGCAGCGGTACAGGCACGTCTGACGGCAGAGGTGCCTGCGGCAACTCCTGTCCTCCCGAACCAAAGCCAACCGATAGCAATTGTCGGCTTAGCTGGACGCTACCCAGGGGCACGCAGCCTCGATGATTTCTGGGACAATTTTTGTGCAGGACGCAGCGTGATTGGGAATCTGCCCTTGTCCCGCTGGCAGGGTGTAACTGAACACGACAGCCGCAATTGGCAAGGTGCATTTCTCGAAGATGTAGCCGCATTTGATCCAGTTTTCTTTGGCATCAGCGCCGCTGTTGCTCACACGATGAAGCCTGAAGAGCGCATCCTGATGGAACTAGCCGTTGATGCGCTTGAAACAGCCGGTTACCCAATCTCATCGCCACTGTGCAAGCAAACAGGGGTCTACATGGGAGTGACGGCAAATACATACCCGCTACTAGCGCAAGACCAAGCGGACGCTACGGTACCCCTCGATACTTCCCTGTTTGGCCTTGCCAATCGCATCTCCCATGCGCTGCATTGCGAGGGGCCAAGCCTGACGATGGATACAGGTTGCTGCTCGGCACTAACTGCCATTCATTTAGCTTGCGAGGCACTGGCTAGTGGAGCGATCAAGATGGCACTAGCTGGAGCTGCAAATCTTATCCTGCACCCATCCAAATACCGTCTCCTCGAGAACGGTAACCTGATCGCACCGGAGGCACATGCAGGGTTGTTCCCAGCTGGAGCTGCAGGCTTCATTCCGGGGGAAGGGGCAGGGATTGTGGTTCTGAAGACCTTGTCCCAAGCCGAGGCTGACGGCGATTTTATCTGGGGAGTAATTGCTGGCTCGACGCTAACCCATAAGGGGGGGCAACAAAACTACCAAATGCCCTCGCCTCGAGCAGCCAAGGAGCATTTAACCCAACTGCTAACCCGGTCGGGGATCAAGCCTAGCGCGATCAACTTTGTCGAGCTGCAAGCGCTTGGTGCTGAACTGGCCGATGCGAGCGAATGGTCTGCGTTGGTTGCAACGCTGGGCAAAGAAGCACAGCCCTGTCCGGTCGGTAGCGTCAAACTAGGGATTGGTCATTTGGAAGCGGCTTCAGGCATGGCGCAGTTGACGAAGGTTCTGCTGCAACTGCGCTATGGGCAGATCCCGCCCAGTCCACTGGCACCGCAGCTGAACCCTGAGGTCCAACCCACGCTGACCCGCTTTTTCTTCCCGGAGACGGTCATGCCTTGGGATACCGGAACGCAGCCCCGCTGTGCCTTGATTAGCGCCTCCGGAGTGGGAGGAGCGCTGGCTTCACTGGTAGTCACTGAATTTCCCGCCCCTGTTACAAGACCTGAAGTGGGGCAACGGAATCTCCTGGTACTCTCAGCCAAGAGTGAAGCCCAACTAAGGCAGCGGTTGGCTGATCTGGTGGCATTTCTACAGAAAGCAAAGCCCTGGCCTGCGTTGTCCGATGTTGCCTTTACCCTACAGCAGGGACGCGAGTCTTACCGATACCGATGGGCAGCTGTGATCGAAGATCTAACCGAACTGCAAAGTGAGTCACTGCGGATGTGGCAGGGTCGTGTGCGGAGTGAACCGGTTGAGGTTAGTCCAACGACTCTGGAGGAAGCGGCGGCGGCTTGGGTTGAGGGCGCGGCGATTCCCGAACGCTTTGGGTCCCAAGGTCGTCGTGTGCCACTGCCCACCTATCCGTTTGAGCGGTTGCACTGTTGGATCAACAGCGCCGAGAGTGGGGCGGTGCCACCGCCTGATAGGGGAGTCGAAGGCGTCGAGATTGTTGCTGGCTACTACAACCGTGTCACACAGACCCTATCCAGTGCGATCGGGGATCGGGATGTTCATTTGGTCTTCGCGCCCTTCCCAGAAAAACTTCCTGGCTTTTCCTGGTTACTGACGTTCTTTGAGCCAGATACCCGTCGCGAACATTACGCTCACATGCTGGAAGCTCAGCGTGAGTTGAAGCGCGTCCTAGTGCGCCATATCGACTGGACGCAAACCCGCCGCTTACTAGACATTGGTTGTGGTCTGGCAACGGATCTGCTGCAACTGGCACGGGAGCATCCCCACTTGCAAGCTGTTGGATACACGATCACGCCAAAGCAGGTGGAACTGGGGCGGCAACGGATTCAGTCGGCTGGACTGGCACAGCGAGTGGAGGTGTTCCACCGAGACAGCACGCACGATGAGTTTCCTGGAGAATTTGATGCGGCCCTGGGGTTTGAAGTGTTGTTCCACATCCGCGACAAGTCCGCCGTGTTCAACAATCTCTCGCGGCACCTGCGTCCGGGCGGGCTCTTTGTGGTCGCTGATTGTGTTGCCAATACTGTGACCGATATTAACCGGGATAGCGTTGGGCTGTTTACCAGCCGTGCGTCGCAGTTAGCCGAAGTACTTGCGAACAGTGGTATGGAGATTATCTCCTGTGTCGATGTTGGACAGGAGATGAGTAACTTTCTGGATGATGAACGCTTCGAGGAGAATCTAGCCTATGTGGCCTCCCATTATCCGGAGATGGTTTACGCTGAGCCCGAACACCGAGCATGGCACAACTGCGGCAAAGCCTTTGCCCTCGGTCTGATCCGCTATGTTCTTCTAACCATCCGCTACAGTCCAGAGCTAACCCCGGTGGTGCTGCAGGAGCGGAATCTTGCTTGCCTCCAAAGCCCAATCAGCTATGCTGACGCCGTGCGGGAGATGCAGACTCCAAAGTCAGTTATCACCGACCTGCAAGCGCTGCGGCAACTCACAGCTGAGGTGCTGGGTACTCCGGTGGGGCGAATTGAGGATGATGTCCCCCTGGCTGAATACGGGGTGGATTCGTTGGTGGGTCTGAAGCTAATCGACACCATCAATCGTCGGTATGGTTTGGAGTTGGAGATGGCAACGCTCTTCGATTGCCCCACAGTCCAAAGCTTGGGTCGGCGGATTGCACAGGAGCGTCCAGTGATGCCAGTTTCGGTGGCACAGAGCCGCGATCACCCTAGGCCACCCGATGAGGCGATCGCGGTAATCGGCATGGCGGGGCGTTTTCCGGGAGCTCCTGATATCGAAGCATTCTGGGAGAATCTGGCTCAGGGTGTAGATGCTGTTACCGACATCCCGGCTGATCGCTGGGATACCTCACGATTCTACGATCCCGATCCCAACCAGTTGGGTCGGAGCTATAGCCGCTGGGGTGGCTTTGTCAACGATGTAGACAAGTTTGACGCCGGTTTCTTCCGGATCACGCGAGCGGAGGCCGAGGTGATGGATCCGCAGCAGCGTCTCTTCCTCGAAACCTGCTGGGAGGCTTTGGAGCATGCCGGACATGCCCATCCCGCTCTCCGGGGCTCGACGTGTGGGGTAATTGCTGGCGTTTTTAACAATGATTATCAGATGCTGCTGTCCAAAGCAGACGGCGTGAGCCATCTAGGTCATGCCATGCTGGGCAACGCGGATGCCATTCTTGCTTCAAGGATCAGCTACTTCCTCGACCTCAAGGGGCCAGCCTTATGCGTCGATTCGGCCTGTTCCTCATCGCTGGTAGCTATCCATCTCGCCTGCCAGAGTTTGCGCAACAGGGATGCGGACATGATGCTAGCTGGTGGCGTGACCCTGTACCTCGACGAGACTCCTTACCTGATGATGAGCAAAGCTGGCATGCTCTCTCCAACGGGTCGGTGTCGCTCCTTCTCCGCCGAGGCTGACGGGATAACAACCGGAGAAGCTGTTGGCGTGGTTGTGCTTAAGCGGCTGGCCGATGCGCTGGCTGACGGAGATTGTATTCATGGAGTTATCCGTGGGTCTGGCCTCAACCAGGATGGACAAACCAATGGCATCACAGCACCGAGTCGTGAGTCCCAGATAGCTCTTCTGTGCAACGTTTACCGCACCTATGGCATCAACCCGGAGACGATTGGCTACCTCGAAGCCCACGGCACTGGAACAAAGTTGGGCGACCCAGTGGAGGTTGCGGCCCTCACTGAGGCTTTCCGCAAGTTCACGAGCAAAGAGGGTTTCTGTGCGCTTGGTTCGGTCAAGAGCAACATTGGTCATACCTCAGCGGCTTCTGGCGTCACTGGGCTGATCAAGGTGTTGCAAGCGATGCGCCACGGTTTAATTCCACCAACCCTCCATGTCGAGGTAGCCAATCCCTTGTTGCATCTGGAGGGCAGCCCTTTTGTGCTAGCGACCGAAGCTCGACCCTGGCTTGCGCCCCATCGTGCGGCAATCAGCGCCTTCGGCTTTAGCGGGACGAATTGCCATCTAGTTGTTGATGGTCCACCGGAGTTGCCAGTTGTTGGTTCCGACCGCGAATCGGTGATTCCACTCAGTGCCGCCACGCCAGCACAGCTTCGGGAGATAGTGAGTCGATTACGCGAATGGCTCCGGCAAAATCCCGCGCTACGGGTTTGCGATATTGCCTGGACTTGGCAGTGTGGACGAACACCATTGGTCGAGCAGCTGCAAATCGTCGCCGCCAATAGTCAGCAACTAATGCAACAGCTCGATGCTTATCTGAGTGGTGTTGCTGCACCGGGCGTCCATGTTGACGGTACACTGCCCCTGTCGGAACCGCCAGCAGATGTGCGCCGTGTACCGCTGCCGACTTATCCCTTCGCCCGTGAGCGCTATTGGTTTCATTCCTCTCCCATACCTCAGCCGTCTGGGTCAGAGATGCCGCCAACCGAGATGCTGCTGCGGATTGAAGACGAAGTCCTTGTTAGGGAGCATACCATCTTTGGTCGGCATTGCCTGCCTACAGATGCGTTGCTCGACCTTGTCTACCGCCACGCCTTGGTTCACCGAGAGTCAGGTTCGCTGCGAATCCGGGATGTTACGCTCTTTGCTCCACTCTTCTGTACAATCGGAGAGGCAACACGACTTTTCGTGGAGACCATCGGCGACCCAGTGAGCCAGATCGCGATCACGAGCCGTGTAGATAGTCGGGAGAGCGAACCGCAGCGGCATCTGACGGCAGCTATTGAGTGCGAAACGGATGCCAGACCCGAACCTCCTACTTTGCCGATAGAGCCCCCAGCATTGATCATTGACGGTGCAAGCCTGCATCAGCCGGGTCAGGCGCTGTACGTTGGAGAGTTCTTCCGGTCCCTCCGGCAAATATCGTTCTGGCCGGGTCGGGCACGAGCTCAGTTGCTGCTATCTGAGTCAGCTCGTCGAGCCGCCGATCGCTTTGCTTTGCATCCCGGCCTACTGGATGCCTTCTTCGGACTTGCCCATAGTCTGGCAATCCAGACCGTTGCGGCTAGCGATGCCGCCTACATCCCACTGTGTATACAGGATGTTCAGGTGTTCGAGCCGCTCAGGGAGAGTGAGTATCAGTGTGACTTACGTGTGGTGCATACCTCACAAGAGTTTCTGCGCTTTGACGGCGAACTGATCGACACGCGCAACCAAGTGGCGATCGCCATTCGGGGGCTTGACTACCGTCGCGTTTTGGCCAGCATGTTTGCCGAAGCACGCCCAGCACCCACTACTTTGCCCAAATTGCGCCTCAAGCCAGTGGCTGTAGCTCCTGAGGAATCTATTCCAGTAAAGCCGCTCGTCGTAACAGAACCTTCATCATCAGCCGTCACAGCACCTACTCAGGAACGACTCCAGACCCTACTGGCGGAGGTTCTACTGTGTCCACCCTCTACAATCAATCCAAAGCAGAGCTTAGTGGAGCAAGGTGTAGATTCAATTCTCGGACTCGAGTTTGTCCAACGCCTCAATCGTGAGTTTGGGCTGCATCTGCAGGGAACTATTTTGTTTGAACACCCAACGTTGGACAAGTTAGCGACGCAATTGGGCGCAGTCGAGCCCTATGCCAGCCCACCCGCAGAGGTGTGGTCATCAGGAGTTGGTGAGAAGGAAGACTCTTCTTTGTCTCCCTCGTCTTTTCCGCCAACGGCTTTTGACCACATCCCACCCGCCCCCGCATCGGTTCCTCCCCTGCCTGAGCTAAAGGCAGACTTGCAAGAGGAATTGACGGCGCTGTTCGCGCAGACGCTGCTTGTGACCGCTGATTCAATCCAGCCCCGGCAAAGTCTGATTGAACAGGGGGCTGACTCAATTCTTGGGCTTGAGTTCGTCCAGAGCATTAACCGGAAGTTCGGCTTACATTTGCCGGGGACTGTGCTATTTGAGCATCCGACTATTGAGTCCCTGTCCATTTTTCTATCCGCGCAACTGCCAGCCCCAGCGACTACATCCTCTATGCCCCAGGATGCCTCAGCCGTCTTGCACAAGGCGTCACCACCTGAGTCTGAGAGCGGCATTGCTATCATCGGGATGGCTGGTCGCTTTCCCGGAGCGCAAACCCTGGATGAACTCTGGGAAAATCTGGCAGCAAATCGGTATCTGATTAGTGAAGTCCCCATTGACCACTGGGACTTCCGCCCCTACTTCGGCCTGGGTGATGAGAGGAGAACGATGTACTGCAACCGAGGTGGCTTCCTCTCCGGTGTCGATCAGTTCGATCCACTGTTCTTCAATATCTCGCCGCGAGAGGCACAAACGATGGATCCACAGTTACGGATCTTCCTTGAGGTGCTCTGGGAAACTTTTGAAGATGCGGGCTACGCCGCTCACATTCGGGGAACTCGCACTGGGTTGTATCTGGGCAACTGCTACAACGACTACCTTGACCTGATGAAGCAGCAAGCGGATTTGGACTTCCAGTTCGCTGGTAGCGGCAACTCAAACTCAATGTTGTCCAATCGGGCGTCGTTCTTCTTCGACCTCACAGGTCCATGTCTAACGCTCGATACCGCCTGCTCTTCATCACTCGTTGCCGTGCATCTTGCGATGCAGGCGCTACGGCGGGGTGAGTGCGATATGGCGATCGCCGGTGGGGTTAACCTCAACCTCAGCCCAGCCAAGTACCTAAACTTTTGTGCTATCGGCGCGTTCTCTCGCAGCGGGGAGATTCGTCCGTTCTCGGGTAACGCAGACGGCTATCTACCGGGCGAAGGTGTGGCGGCGTTACTGCTCAAGCCCCTGACGGCTGCGCTGCGGGACGGCGATCGCATTCATGGTGTCCTCCGCGGTTCGGCTGTTCGCTGCGCGGGACGATCAGCCGGACCAACTGTACCTAATCCAGCCCTAGAGACGGCAACACTGGTTGATGCCTGGCACAATGCCCAGATTGCGCCCGATACCTTAACCTATCTCGAAGCCCACGGTACCGGAACTAAGCTCGGCGATCCGTTGGAGATCAATGCGATCCGGCGTGCCTTCGCTACCTTCACCCAGAAGACCTCTTTCTGTCATCTCGGTACTGTAAAAGCAAATTTCGGTCATACAGAAGCTACAGCTGGCGTGGCTGGAATCATCAAAACACTACTACAGATGCGGCACCGGACGATTACCGGCATGCCGAACCTCCTGCCCCTAAATTCTATGATCGAGATGGATGGTTCACCCTTGATTCTGGAGGCAGACACACGTCCTTGGGAGACCGACGGCGGCTCATTGCGCCGTGCCGGAGTCAGCTCTTTTGGCATGGGTGGCACCTATGCACACGTTGTTCTTGAAGAGTTTCCCACGCCCCTACAGGTGCGCACTTTCCAAACCGCACCGCAGACCCTGATCCTTTCGGCACGAACGCCAGAGGCACTACAGGAGAGTGCCCGACGTCTGGCGGTATTCCTGGAAGAGCATCCGGAGGTCGTGTTATCCGATGTGGCGTTCACCCTCCGCAAGGGACGAGAATGCATGGAACAGAGCTTCTCGATTGTTGCCTCAACGGTAGCGGACGCAGCAGCACAACTCCATCTGGCTAGCCGCGAACTCCCGTCCAGCAAACCTTCTCCACAGGGCGAAGAGATCGGCGAAGGGTGGCTAATCGGGTTGCCATTCTACCCATTTGAACACCAGCGCTACTGGCTACCGACGGCTCTGGCAACCCAAGCGGCCTCCACCCCTCAGTTGATGCTGGATTGGCAGGCGATCGCACGTCGAGATGGCCTAGTCTTCCGGTATAAAGTTAGTCCAGACGATCCAGTGGTAGCGCAGCATCGTGTGCGTGAGCAACGGTTCTTACCCGGCACCGCATCGCTTGGTTTAGCAATGGAGGCCGCAGTACAACTCTTGCCCGATGAAGCATGGCAGTTGCAGGATGTCGTCTGGCAGGCTCCAGTGAACGTGACAGAGCAACCGATGGATCTGACGCTACGGGTGGAACCCCAAAAGAGCGGTTGGCAGTTTGAACTGAGTAGCGATCGTGTCCATGTAAGCGGCGGCATTCATCCGGACGGTGACGCAGCAGATCCGACTCTAGACTTAGTGAGCTGGCGGGAGCGGAGTACGCAAACAATTCCTGGAGAGGAACTGTACCGTGCATTCGCTACTGTAGGCATCGACTACGGCCCCTGTTTCCGTAGTCTCCGGTCGGTACACATTGGCGAACAGTTTTCGTTGGGTGAGTGGGTCGCCGCACCGGGAACCCCAGAAGCCGCCATCTTTGATGCGGCGTTACAGGCGGTAAGTCCACTTCTGGATAGCCGGGAGAGTGTGCTGTTACCTTGGTCTGTCCGTCGCGTGGTCCGGCATCGAGCTTTGCCCGAGTCCGGTTACTGCTTGGTGCTAAGGCAGGAGGCAACCCGATTTGTGATCGCTCTGTGCGACCTAGAGGGAAAAGTTGGCCTGCAACTCACTGACTTCTGTGTCCGAGCGCTCCCGTCTGAGCCTGTCCCTGTTAATGACATTGTTGATGACCTTTATGAGACGGTTTGGCAGCCAGAAGTGCTCAAGGTCAATCCTGTAGAACGTCCAAAACCAACGCTAATTGTATCCTTTCAACCGGACAGCAGTCTGGTCAGTGCCGTGGCACAGCGTGCTGCTGATTCCCCAGTTGTCCAGCTCTCACGGCTGGACTCCGACGCGGCTTTCGCCGACGCCTTAGCGAAGGTGGCGGGTCTTGGCGAGGTCTGGTTCCTCGCCGAGATGAACAGTACCGCACCTGTGGCGACTGTGGCTGAGGAGCTTACCGTGGGGCTCTATCGGCTAGTCCGCGCCTTGTTGAGCGCTGGCTTGGGGCAGACGCCGTTGCGCCTCCGGATCGTCACGCAACAGGCGAATGCGGTTCTCCCAGGGGAAACGGTGCTGCCGCAGGGTGCTGGGCTGTTCGGGTTAAGCCGTTCGATCGCCAATGAATTCCCTCGTTGGACGGTGAGCTGCGTAGATATTGATGCAGCTTCTCTCCGGTCTGTCTTGGTGCCTGCTTTGAGCGCCGAGCCAGCGATCGCACCTGGGGAAGAGCGTGCCTACCGACAGGGACAGCGCTGGATTCGGCGTCTACGGCAAGCTTCCCTCGGGCATTCGCAGCAGCTACCCCTGCGCAGAGGGGGCATATACCTGATTGCGGGAGGAGCGCAGGGCTTGGGCTTTGAAACGGCGCGGTGGCTGTCCCGAGAATATCAGCCTAAGTTGATTTTACTGGGACGGCGTCCGCTAGCCAACCCAATCTGGGATCGGATTAGCGAACTAGAGCGAGAAGGTGCTGAGGCGTTTTATGTGCGGGCAGATCTCTGTAACTTGGAGGTACTACAGCGGGCGCTACAGCTGGGACGGGAGCAGTTTGGCCCCATCGAAGGCGTTATCCATTCAGCGATGGTGTTGCGGGATGGACTCTTGGCTTCAATGGACGAGCAGACCTTCCGTGCAGCACTAGCACCAAAAATGACCGGGCTTGAGAACCTGCGCGAGGCGTTACGTGGAGATCCACTCGAAGTCGCGCTACTCTTCTCCTCTGTGCAGTCCCAACTCGGCAACGCAGGCCAGGGAAACTATGCCGCTGCTTCCACGTTTGCTGACAGTTTCGCCGCCTTATGGCGCAACGAGGTGAGCTATCCGGTCAAGGTTGTGAACTGGAGCTACTGGGGCACGGTCGGTGCTGTGGCGACCCCTGATTATCGCCAGCGGATGGAAGCGGCGGGAGTACATTCCATTGAACCTGCCGCAGGGATGCGTATCCTACGTCAGTTGCTTGCATCCCAACAGTTCCAGCAACTTTGGGTTTTGAAGGCCAGCGCCCGGTTTCTCCGTCTGGTTGGTGTCTCCGGCGATGAGTCCCTGGATGAGACAGTCTATCCAGAAAAGATTCCCTCTCTGCTGCGTCGTAGCCTATTGCTTTTGCAGGAGAAAAATAGATGATCGAGGATCCACTTCAGCACTATGGTGTTTCCCTATTGCTTGCAGCGTTTCACCGTATGGGAGTATTCTTGCGCTCCAGTACTCGATACAACTGTGACGCGCTGGCAGACCAGTTGGGGATTATTCCGGAGTATTCACGGCTGTTTTATGCCTTGCTCAACATTCTCAGTCGGGCTAGCTATCTGGAGAGCCGGGATGGCGAATTCCAAACCACTCCTGCAGTTGAGGCGAGCCTCTCTAAAGCTGAACTCGACCTCTTGGGCCAACGCCTAGTAGAATCTCGTCCCGAACTAACAGCGCATGCAGACTGCCTACGAGTTTGCCTGGATGCCTATCCAGATATTTTGACGGGTAAGCGCAGCCACATGCAGGTGCTCTTTCCCAACGGTTCGCTTACCCAGATAGAGGTCATCTACAAAAGCGATGCGGTTGCAGATACGTGTGGTCGGCTCAGCGCCGTCTTAATCGCCAGCTACATACAAACACGGCAGGAAATCGATACCGAGGCACCCATCCGGATTTTAGAGGTTGGGGCTGGTACCGGAGCCGCGACCACATTGATCTTGCCACAGTTGGCTGAGCTGAGCGCCAACATTGAGTTTGTCTACTCAGACCTCTCACCCGCCTTTCTGGAACATGGCCGCCGTTGCTTTGGCCAAACCTATCCCTTCATGCGCTTTCTGCCTCTGGACTTGGAAAGGCCACCAAAGCAGCAGAGTTTCTCGGGCAATGAGTTTGACTTGATCTTCGCTGGGAACGTTCTCCATGCCACCCAGAACATCCGCCAGACCCTAGCGCATCTGAAATGGCTGTTGCGACGAAACGGGCTGTTGCTGATCAACGAAGTTACCTCAGTACACGACTTTGCCACGCTACTGTTTGGCTTAACTAGTGGTTGGTGGCGCTATCAGGACGAGACTGAGCGGATTCCGGATTCGCCTCTGGTGAGCGCCCAATCGTGGCAACGGCTGCTGGCTGAATCGGGGTTCATTAATACTGAGGAACTCCATCCTACCGGAGTCGCCAGCACTGACGTGAGCCGATGGAGTGTCTTGGTCGGAGAAAGTGATGGGAGGATTGGTGGTCTTCCCACCGCAGCGCCAGTGGTGTCCCGAAAGGACTCTCTAAAGGCTAAGTCGGCAGCACCAGCGGCGGCGCGGGCAGATCTGCTCAACGTTGTTCGTGAGGTCTTTGCTGAAGTGCTGCGAATTCCCCGGTCACGCATCCATCCCGATACCACGTTCGAGAAATTTGGGGTCGATTCGCTAGTAGCTCTCGAATTGAATAAGCGTTTCGAGCGTGACTTTGGCACACTGCCAGCAACGCTGCTCTTTGAGTATAACACGGCAGCAAAGGTTGCTGCCTATCTGGGCACCCTGGACAGGCCGCAGGGAGAGCTGGAATCGATGAGTGCAGAGCTTTCGCCACTGGTTGCCCCATCTGCCCCCCAGCCCGAATGGCAGTTAGTAAGGAAAGATGAGGGAGTAATTTCTTCCCGATCTTCCCTATCCTCGCCACCTTCCTTATCGTCGTGCCATTCCCCTCAGCCTCTCGATATCAAGACTGAGCTGATCGCGATCATCGGCCTAAGCGGACGTTACCCACTAGCTGATGACCTATTTACCTACTGGGAGAATCTGCGCAACGGGCGCAACTGTGTCCGCCCATTCCCACCGCGACGTCTAGCAGACCTGCCGGTCAGTAGCAAAAGCAACTGGTTCGGTGGCTTCCTTGATGCTATCGATCAGTTTGATCCTCAGTTCTTTGGCATTGCCCCGTCGGAGGCTGAGTACATAGACCCCCAAGAACGCCTGTGGCTGGAGACCAGCTGGCATGCGATCGAGGATGCCGGATACAGTCGGGCGGGCTTGGTACGAATGCAGAGCGAGGGGCTACCCGTGGGCGTCTTTGTCGGCTGCATGTACCAGCAGTACCCACTCGTCACGACCGATCCGGATACTGCAGCACGACTGGGGACAAGTGGGCACTGGTCGATGGCAAACCGGACTTCTTACCTGCTCAACCTCCAAGGTCCAAGCGTGGCCGTGGACACCGCATGTTCGTCTTCGCTCACAGCAATCCATCTGGCTTGTGAAAGTCTACGGCGTGGCGAGTGCGGTGCGGCTATTGCGGGCGGTGTGAACCTGACAATCCATCCAGGAAAGTTCGACGCCCTCCGTGCCGTGGGAATGTTAGCGTTCCATACTGAGAGTCGAGCCTTTGGCGACAGTGCTGGTCTCATTCCTGGAGAAGGAGTGGGTGCGGTACTGCTCAAGCCCTTAGGGCAGGCGATCGCGGATGGAGATTTTATCTACGCCGTAATTCAGGGATCCGCTATTAATCATGGTGGCAAGACTGGTGGCTACCGCGTCCCGAGTCCCGAGGCGCAGGGAGACTTAATTCGGCGGGCGCTGCAAGTGGCAGGCATCAGTCCCGAGTCGGTGAGCTACATTGAAGCGGCGGCAAACGGCTCTCCTTTGGGAGATGCGATCGAGATTGCCGGACTACAGCGCGGCTTCAGCGCGGTGGATTGCCGGATTGGCAGCGTGAAGTCCAACCTGGGGCATTTGGAAGCGGCTTCGGGAATCTCGCAGTTGACCAAGGTGATTGGTCAGTTTCGCGAGGGCATACTCTATCCGACGATTCACACGCAGCCGCAGAACCCGCGCCTGGGCCTGGAGCAGACCCAATTCCATCTGGTGAGCCAGGTGGAGCCTTGGGTATCGGAGGGGCCCAGGCGGGCAGCAATCAGTTCGTTTGGCGCGGGTGGAGCTAACGCGCATCTGATTGTTGACGAATATGTTGCTCCAGCACGGACGGTTGAGGCTGCAACACCTGAGCTGGTGCTGCTTTCCGGTCACTCCATCGAGCAACTGCGTGAACAATGCGAACGGCTGGTTGCACACCTGCGGCGGCTAGATGTCAATGTGGAGTTGGTCGATCTGGCCTACACGTTACAGACGGGACGTGAGGCATTGACTGAGAGGCTTGCCGTCGTAGTATCGACCATTGAGGAGCTGTGTAGCTCACTGGAGCGATATCTGGATGGCGACCCGTCTGCTGTGTACCAGGGCAGCCAGCCGGAGGATTCAGAGTTGGCCCAGTTGCTCGAAGGTGAGGCTGGCCGTGCGTTTCTCGAGCGACTGCATGAGAACCATGACCTATCCCGTTGCGCCCGACTCTGGGTAAGTGGTGTCGAAATCGACTGGACAGTCTGGCACTGTGGACGCTCAGTACGACGGGTGCCACTCCCCGGCTATCCCTTTGCTCGTCGGCGCTGCTGGATTGAAGCTTCATCCCTAGCGAGGGGGGGTGTGCTGCACCCACTAGTTCATGGCAATACCTCTACCTTGTCTGAGCAGAGCTATTGCTCCCGCTTTTCTGGCCAGGAGGTCTTCTTGGCCGAGCATCGGGTGCTGGAGGAGCCTGTACTGCCAGCCGCAGCCCTAATCGAGATGGCACGTGCGGCAGCTGAGATGTCTGCCGGATGTCCTATCCGACAGTTGCGCCAGTTGAGCTGGACAAAACCGCTGCGGGTGACTGGGAATACTCCGGTGGACGTCGAAATCCGTCTACAGCCCCAAGTGTCGGGAGGGATTGCTTTTACTATCTGGTTGGGAGGAGAGCAGCTTGCTGCTGGTCTGGCTGATAGCACCCTGGATGCGCGTGTTGAGGAGCCCTGTCCAGTGTCAGAAGGTGCCGCGTTAATTGCGCCGGAAGTGCTGTATGGCGCGTTCGCACAAGCAGGTTTGGCGCTGGGACCTCATTTTCGGACGCTCCAGTCGATCCGTCGCTCAGGTGATGTCGTCTATGCGCAACTGGCGCTGCCGACGGCTAGCGATTCTGGGTTCTATCTCACTCCCGGACTGCTTGATGGAGTACTCCAAACGCTTGCTGGTTTCCGCGACGCTACGGCGGAGGCTTTGCTCGAAGTCCCTTTCTGGATTGACAAAATCGAAATCTACGCCCCGCTGACTGACAGTGTAAAGGTGCGCGGCTGCCGGAGTTTTGGGCAGGAAAACTGTTATGACTTGACTGTTTGGCAGCTCGACGGGAGTATGGCTCTGTGTCTGCGCGGTGTGCAGACTAGACAACTTGTGGGTAGCTCCGTCATTGACACCGTTGAGAAGCCTGCATCAAAGACAAAAGTGCCCATAGAACCTCTATTACTCCGTCTGGTCGGAGAAATCCTGAAGCTGGCACCGGCGGAAGTGCCACGAACCCGCAATTTTCTGGACTTCGGCTTTGATTCGTCGTCACTGGTGCTGTTCACGCGTCGCATTAACGAGGCGCTGGGCATCGACCTCAGTCCGGCAGAGTTATTCGCCCGTCCGACTATTGCCCAGCTCGCGCAACGGCTGGAGCAGTATGCCCTGCCCAACTCACGGTTCAGTAGTCTTGCCGTGGCTGCTCCCCCTTCCCCAAGACTCGACCCGGAGCCGATTGCGATTGTCGGGATGGCAGGTGTGTTTCCGGGTTCCCGCAATCTGGCGGAATTTTGGCAGCATCTGGTGGCGGGGGATGACCTGATTTCAGAGGTTCCTGCACAGCGGTGGGACTGGCAATCGCTGGCTGGTAATGACCCGGATAACCCAAATCCATCCCGATGGGGTGGATTCCTTGAAAGCGTTGACCTATTTGATTCCCTCTTTTTTGGGATCTCACCCCGAGAAGCTGCTTTGATGGATCCGCAGCAGCGGCTGTTCCTGGAGGTGGTCTGGCACGCGATCGAAGACTCGGGATACCGCCCTTCCCAGATGGCGGGAACCCGGACTGGGTTGTACGTCGGGGTGGCAACCTCCGACTATGGGGACTTGCTGCGGCAACACGCATCGGAGGTAGAAAGTCAGATGGCGACCGGCATCGCTCATTCCATCCTTGCCAATCGCATCTCCTATCTCCTCGATCTGCGCGGACCCAGTCAGCCGGTGGACACAGCTTGCTCTAGTTCCCTGGTTGCCATTCATCATGCGGTGGAAGCGATTCGCCAGGGAAACTGTGAGATGGCGATCGCTGGCGGCGTCAACGTGATTCTGAGTCCGATTCTATCGATGGGGTTTGGCAAGGCGGGCTTCATGAGTCCATCTGGACGCTGCCGTGCCTTTGCTAAGGAAGCGGATGGTTACGTGCGCGGCGAAGGAGTCAGTGCAATTCTGCTCAAACCCCTGTCACGAGCCATTGCTGATCGGGATCATATCTACGCCACGATCCGAGGAACAGCTGTCAATCACGGCGGACGCTCGGCCTCCCTGACTGCACCCAATGCCGAAGCACAAACTGAACTCTTGCTGAGCGCTTGGCAGCAAGCTGGCGTCCCAGCCTCCACGATAAACTACATCGAAGCTCATGGCACAGGAACTGCACTGGGCGATCCTATTGAGATCCTGGGACTGAAAGAGGCTCGGCAGAGGGTTGGTGCCACACTCCCCTGCTGGGTGGGGTCCGTGAAGAGCAACGTAGGGCACCTAGAGACGGCGTCCGGTATTGCGGGAGTTCTCAAGACAGTACTCGCGCTCCAACACCATCAGATCCCAGCCTCGCTGCACGTTGACGAAGTGAATCCGTACCTGCCAACGGCAGGTACGTCAATTGAGATTGTCCGTGAAACCATCCCTTGGCCGACCCTTGCTGGTGGCCCAAGGCGCGCCGGGGTCAGCTCCTTTGGGTTCGGTGGCACGAACGCCCATGTCGTGCTTGAAGAGGCTCCCCAAGCGGTCGAAATCCCCCTAGTGACCAACCCAATGCTGGCGGTGCTCTCAGCCCGCAATGAAGAACGCCTGCGTGTCTATGCCGCTGAGCTAGCCTCCTTCCTGGAATGCACACCCACCCTATCGCTGGCCGATGTCATCTTCACCCTTTACTATGGGCGGGAGGAGATGGAGGTTCGCTGGCAAGCCCAGGTTCGTAGCCTCGACGATCTGGTTGAGAAACTACGGGCTCTCGAACACGGCCAGTTGCCGAATCTCGCAGCACATCAGGCCGAACCTCCCTCCCTGGGGCGGCGCATTTCCCTGCCCGGCTATCCGTTCGCGCCCGAACGGCACTGGTTCAGTGGGGCGCGAACGTTCACGGTCACCCTCGACCCGCACGACCAGAGGATCGCGCATCATCTTGTCGGCGGACAACGCGTCTGTGCAGGCGCTCTCCTCATCGACATCACTCTGAACGCTATCGCGCCGAAAGGAGGCTTAGGTATCGCCCAGTGGACCTGGGTCGAACCGCTCGTTGTTGCCGACGAGCCGGTGAGGCTAAAAATCCACCTCTCTGGAGACTCGATCCGGGTGGATTCAGCGGGCGGCAAATGCCACGCCCGTGGTGAACTCTCGCGTCCTCGCACCTGGGAGAGCCGTCAATTGCAAGTGCCTGCGCTCACCGACGGCATCGGAGCCGAAACACTCTACGACACATTCGCCGCACAAGGCGTTACTTATGGCCCGTGGTATCGCCGCCTTAGTAACTTGAGGGAGAACGGTGACGGGGAGGTCTGGTCTTACTTCCACAGACCGAAAACCGACAGCCAGACCCCTCCGGCTGACCTACTCGACGCAGCGTGGCAAGCGGCGTGTTTCATCCGCCTGCGCACTCAACCCGGCTTGCCTTTTGCGTTGACCGATCTCAGCTGGTCAGGACCGATGCCTGCTGCCGGATGGATCCATGTCCAGCACAGCGAAGGCCGCCTCCGAGTGGAGATTGCTGATGAGGTGGGGAACGTTGCTGTGCGCTTGGGTGACCTGGTTCTGCGAGGTTGGTCAAGAAGCGCCCAACAAGTCATCGCTGTACCGCATCGTCGGACTGAGAGCACTGCGGTGCAATCCGCAAGTCCTGCTATCGAGGCAGCGCTGGAATTGTCAGAGGAGAGCCTCATGCTCATCCCAATCTGGGACGTGGTAGCTGTCAAGACCGCGAACATGGTTCCATCCCGCACAGAGCATGTAGTGATTGTTGGTGGTTCAAACCCTAGCCGGAGTGCCATTCAACAGCTCTATCCAGAAGCCCACCTCCTAGAGATCAAGCCCACTGATTCGCCAGAGGTGATTGCCCAAGCGCTCAAAGCGCAGGGTCAGTTGGATCATCTGCTGTGGATCGCGCCCAATCCCTCAATAGGCAGCATCGCCGACGAGGCTCTCATGGAGATGCTCATCGAAGAACAAAAACAGGGCGTCCTGTTCTGTTTTCGTCTGCTCAAAGCTTTGTTGCACCTAGGCTATGGGGCGAAGCATCTGGGCTGGACCGCGATTACGACCCAAACACAAGCTATTCACCAGCAAGATGCGATCGCGCCCACCCACGCCAGTGTCCACGGACTAATGGGTTCAATGGCCAAGGAATACCCAAACTGGACAGTGCGGTTGGTGGATCTGGAAACGAATCAAGACTGGCCGCTTGAGGAAATCTTCACCCTACCCTCGAACCCCCAAGGCGATGCTTGGGTATATCGAGATCGCCAGTGGTATCGCCAACAGCTCCTTGGCTGTGAGCTGGCTGAGTCAATGCAGAGCGTATACCAACCCAAGGGTGTATATGTGGTCATTGGTGGCGCGGGAGGAATTGGCGAAGCGTTCAGTGAATACTTGATTCGCAGGTATCAGGCTCAGCTCATCTGGATTGGCCGACGCGAGAAAGATGCAACGATCCAAGCCAAACTCGATCGCTTAGCCGCCTTCGGACCTGCTCCTCATTACATCGCTGCTGATGCAGGAAACCTCGGAGCATTGGCCCAGGCTCACCAGGAAATTAAAGCCTGCTATGGTTCGATTCAGGGAGTGGTTCACGCCGCTATCGTCTTGTCAGACAAAAGCCTGACCAATATGGAGGAAGAGCGTTTCAAGAGTGGACTCTCGGAAAAGGTTGATGTCAGTGTCCGTCTGGCTCAAGTTTTTACTGGGGAGCCGTTGGACTTCGTCCTCTTTTTCTCCTCGATCCAGACCTTCGCCAAGGCTCCGGGGCAAAGCAACTATGCTGCAGGTTGTACCTTCAAAGATGCCTTTGCCGCCTGGCTTTCTCGCTGCTGGCCTTGTCCGGTGAAGGTGATCAACTGGGGATATTGGGGCAGCGTGGGGATCGTTGCCTCCGAAGCCTATCAGGAGCGGATGGCGCGGTTGGGGATTGGCTCGATCAAGCCGGCTGAAGCGATGGCGGCTCTAGAAAAACTGCTGAGCGAGCCGATAACCCAGGCGGCCTTCCTCAAAACTATCCAGCCGGACGCCGTGCCTGGTGTGGGGCTCAGTCTCAATAAAGGCGAAGGAATCTCCATCGCCCCACACCAGGTGCCTTCGGTCAGTGATCGCCTGTCACACGGCATCCACCCACCCATTGCACCGAGCCAGGTCATTCCACCGAACGCGCAAGAGAAGCTGAGGAGCCTGGATGTGCTAGTCGCGAAAGCACTCTGGGGGCAGTTGCAGTCACTGGGCTTGTTTGTTGAGTTCCAGCTATCGATCTCAAAATGGCAGGCAGCCGTCAGCCTGCCCGCGCTGTACAAGCCCTGGCTGGAAGAGAGTCTCGCCATCCTGGCGGCACAAGGGTATCTCAGCTACGACGGCGAAGCCTGCACCGTCATCTATCCAACCCCTATTGATATGGCAGCTATCTGGTCAGAGTGGGACAAACACAAAGTCACCTGGCTGGAAGACCCCTTTCTCAAAGCCCATGTTGTTTTGGAGGCCATGCTCAGGGCACTGCCCGAAATCCTGACCGGCAAGCGCCCAGCCACCGAGATCCTGTTCCCCAACGCCTCGATGGAATTGGTCGAGGCAGTGTACAAGAATAACCCAGTTTTCAATTACTACAACGGGGTGTTGGCAGAAATCGTGGCGGCTTATCTGGAAGAACGGCGGCGCAAGGCTCCCTCTTCGCGGATCCGGATTCTTGAGATCGGTGCGGGCAGTGGAGCCAGCACTGAAGTGGTGCTTCAAAAGCTGGAGGCCTATCGAGATCAGCTTGAGGAGTATTGCTACACCGATATCTCCAACGTGTTTTTGAGGCACGCGCAGAAAGAATACGGTTCTCACCATCCTTATCTAACCTATCGGCTGTTTGACGTCGAAGCCCCACTAGCCGGACAGCAGATCGAAGTTGGAAGTTATGACCTAGTCATTGCCGCTAATGTGTTGCATGCCACCAAAAACATCCGCACTAGCCTGCGGAACGCCAAGGCGGTGTTAAAGGGCAATGGGTTGTTGCTGTTAAACGAGATCGCTGAAAAAAGCCTGCTGAGCCATGTAACCTTCGGGCTACTGGAAGGCTGGTGGTTGTATGAAGATAAGGCAGTACGCATCCCAGGCTGCCCAGGTCTGGCTTGTGAAACCTGGCGGTCGGTGCTACAGCAGGAAGGATTCCGTTCTGTTTTCTTCCCTGCACAACAGGCGCATGCCTTGGGTCAGCAAATCATCGTCGCTGAAAGCGATGGGGTTATCCGGCAGCCGCGAGGGCTGCCCCTTCTCCCGGAGGTTCCCAGTAACGGGAACCAAGCACAGGCCACAGCCCAGTTCAGCGGAGATAGCCGCAGAAGGCTGGGCGAGATTCTCAGCGACCTGCTGAACATTCCGGCTGGCGAACTCGATCCGATGACGCCGCTTGAGCGTTACGGGCTCGACTCGATTGTCACGCTGGAATTCAGCCGGGCGTTGCGGCCAGAATTCGGTGAAATTCCGCCAGCCGTCATTTTTGAGCACCCTACGATCTCCGCCCTGGCGGCGTATCTGGACAGCATTACTGCGCCCGCTCAACTGAAGCTCGCATTGCCGCCTGAATTGTTGCTGCTGCATGCAGGAAAACAACCCGCGACCAGAAGCCGTGGTGGCGTGCCAAGTTTCTGGATACATGGTGCGCCGGGCTATGCCCAGGTGTTCCGCGCTCTTACTCAGGACGCGGAACACCCCTTGTATGCCTTCCAGGCTCGCGGCATTGATGGCGCGAGCATTCCGTTTTCCGACCTGGGAATCATGGCTGACTACTATTGCCAGTGTATGGCACGGATCGTCCCCGGTCAGCGGGTGCTCCTCGGCGGCTATTCCTTGGGGGGCGTGATCGCCCTAGAGGTGGCACGTCGGTGGCAGGCGGCAGGCAACCCAGTCGCGCACCTGGTTCTGCTGGATACCTACCCGAACACTCCCGAAGTGGAACGCCTCTTTACTTCACTACGCGATCAAGGTTTCTACCAGATCTTACTGGCAAATATGTTTCTGAGCACGCGGGGCTGTGCGCCCGTGCAGATCGCTGAAGCCGATCTGGCCGAAATTCCCGATTCACTGCGGTTGGGAGAACTGGCGCGCTTGGTAAGCCAGCGCAATTCCGATACGGTTTCTGAACATGACGTCTATCGGGCACTGCTGGGAACCTCAGCCGTCAGCAATTTCACTGGCGAAGCCTTCCGCCACCATACAATAGAGCCTTACAGCGCCTCGGACGTCTTGTTTGTGCGAGCCAGTCGCGGGTTTGTCCTACCAGAAGATGAACTCTACGCGCCAATAATACGCCAGTTCCAAACCTTCGATTACATCGCCCCGTGGCGAGAGATCGTTCAAACTCAACTCACGGTAAGAACATTGGACACTGACCATTTTTCTTTGCTCGATTCGCAAGGCGCTACGCAGGTTCGGCGGTGGTTGAAAGAGCTTGAGTGACTTCTCCCGACGCTGACCGTCAATGGTTTCGAGAAGTAGGTGCCGGGGATAATACCCCGCATTGACTCAACCAAACCCAGTTTTTTCGATAAAATTTGGTACGGCTTATTTTTGTCTTTTCGTAAGCTTTGGAACCCACATTCCGCAGGTGCGATCGCACAATCCAGTATTTTTAGAAGATGAGAAATATTGAAGCGTCTAATATCAGAGTACAGGATCTAGACCACTGCGGACTCATTGCCGGAATCTGTGATGAAATGGGACTGGTCGAACTTGTTGACAAACTCTTAGGCACACACCCTCAGGAAATCATCAGTCCAGATCAAGTAGTCAAAGCAATGATTCTGAATGGCTTAGGCTTTGTCAGTGCGCCGTTGTATCTATTTGAAAAATTTTTTGTCGGGAAAGCGACAGAACATTTGTTGGGAGAAGGCATCCAAGCAGAACACTTAAATGATGACAGGTTGGGAAGGATCTTAGATAAGTTGTATGAGTGCGGACTCACAGAAATCTTCGTTACTGTCGCACTGGCGGCAGCTAGGCGTTTTGGAGTAGACCTGCACAGTCTCCACCTAGATGCAAGTTCCATGCATGTAGATGGCAACTATGCCTCAACATCAGAAGCAGCAGGTGAACCTGGAGCAATTGAGATCACCTATGGTTATTCCAGAGACCATCGCCCCGATTTGAAGCAATTCGTGGTAGACCTGATGTGCAGTGGGGATGGGGACATCCCCTTGTACTTGAGAGTGGGAGATGGCAATGAAGCTGATAGTGCCATCTTTGCTCGCCTCGTGACCGAATTTAGAGAACAATGGCAGATCGATGCACTGTTTGTGGCGGATGCGGCGCTATATAATGCCGACAATCTTGCCCAAATGACCCAGTTACGATGGGTTTCTCGAGTGCCTGGGACCATCAAAGATCCTCAGCAATTGCTAGTTGACCTGCACGCCGATACGCTGCTGTCGAGTTCTCTAGATGGATACAAGATTGCCGCAGTCGGCAATCAGTACAGTGGCATCAATCAACGATGGCTCTTGGTCGAGAGTCAGGCTCGTCTGCAATCGGATCTAGAACAATTGAACCAACGAATTGACCGTCACTTCGCCCAAGCGACAGTAGCTCTCAAACGGTTAGAGGGTCAAAAATTTGCCTGTCAACCCGATGCTTGGCAAGCGGCGATCACTTTCTCGTCATCGTTACCCTTCCATCAACTGTGTGACTTGCAAGTTATCGAAGTTGTCCAACACCAGGGACGTGGTAGACCCAGACGGAATGCGGTTGGTCAAAAACATTATCAAATCTGTGCTACTCTCATCCCCAACACTGAGTCGATTGCATCTCACCAACAGCGGGCAGGTCGCAGAGCGATTAAAAAATTTGGGTTTCCGATCGCTACCTGCGGAATGTGGGTTGGAATTTAGATTTGAATCAAGAATTGTCAAGGACAAACAATTCAACATGCAAGTAGGGATTGAAGACATCAATGCATACGGCGGTCGTGCCTTCCTCGACATCCGGACGCTGTTCCAAAAACGTGGTCTGGACTTGGAGCGCTTCGGCAATCTCATGATGGAGCGCAAAGCCGTCAATCTTCCCTGCGAGGACGCGGTCACCAATGGCGTCAATGCGGCCAAGCCGATTATTGATCGGCTGAAGGAGGCTGAACGCTCTCGCATAGAGATGGTGATCGCCTCTTCAGAATCAGGAATCGATTTCGGGAAGTCACTGAGCACTTATATCCACCACTATCTCGGACTTGACCGGCGTTGCCGCCTGTTTGAAATCAAGCAGGCTTGCTATGGTGGAACTGCAGCCCTGCAAATGGCTGCTAACTTTGTCGCCTCGGCTGCTTCGCCTGGAGCAAAGGCTCTGGTAGTAGCTACGGATACCGCCCGTGCTGCCGCGAAGCTCACCTATGCCGAACCGTCGCAAGGGACAGGGGCAGTAGCGATGCTGATTAGCGAGAAGCCCGATGTATTTGAACTCGACTTCGGGGCTAACGGCTATTGGGGCTATGAGGTGATGGATACGTGCCGTCCCACACCGGAGCTCGAAACGGGCGATCCTGATCTGTCACTCCTGTCGTACCTCGACTGTCTGGAGAAAGCTTTTTCTGTCTATGCCGATCGCGTAGAGGGGGTTGACTACTGGGAGACGTTCGACTATCTCGCGTTCCATACGCCCTTTGCCGGTATGGTAAAAGGGGCGCACCGCATGATGATGCGTAAGTTCAAGCGAGCGGGCAACGCCGAGACGGAGCAGGATTTTGAAAAGCGAGTCTTGCCATCGTTACGCCACTGTGTGCAGGTGGGAAACATCTATTCGGCCACTATATTTCTAGCCCTGTGTGGAATCCTCGAAAGCGCCGACTGTCGAACCCCCCGGCGCGTTGGTTGCTTTGCCTATGGGTCTGGATGCTCTTCGGAGTTTTTCAGTGGCTGCATCACCGCCCAAGGCCAAGCCCGACTGCGGCTGCATCGCCTTACGGAGACGCTGGCTTCCCGTCATCCCCTGAGCATGGCTGAATACGACGATCTGCTCGATCAGAACGCCGAATGGACCTTTGGTATCCAGGAGCGGCGCATGGATCGCACCCGCTTTGCTAGCCTATACCAGGAGCAGTTTGCCAACCAAGGACTCCTCGTACTTGACGGCATCCGCAACTATCACCGTGAGTATGTCTGGAGCTGATGCTGTGGAGTTTGCCACCCTTCGCCTTCACTATTCTCCCCGAGCCTGCACTGTGACCATTCACCGTCCTGAGCAGCAAAACAGCATTAACGGTCAGCTTCTTGAAGAGCTTCATCGGGCGCTCGATCAGCTCGAAGCCAATTCAGAGTGTCGGCTTGTGATCCTGGAGGGACAACCAGGCGTCTTCTGCACAGGCATGGACTTTACAGAGGTAGCGGGCAATGTTCCTGGCGTAGCCGATGCTGAGAAGGCCGAAATCTTCATGAGTCTGCTCCGTCGTATGTCTCTCAGCCCCAAGATCCTGATTGCCAAAATTGATGGCAAGGTAACGGCTGGGGGAGTCGGACTGGTGGCCGCCACAGATTTTGCCGTGGCGACGCCGCGATCGCAGTTCAGCCTTTCGGAGGCACTCTGGGGCTTGCTGCCAGCCTGCGTTGTGCCCTATCTGATTCGCCGTGTTGGATTTCAGTGTGCCTACTGGATGACTCTTTCCACCTTGCCCTTCTCTGCGGAAGAGGTTGCTGGGTATCGTCTGATTAATCAAGTGTCACAGGAGCCAGACGATGTCATCCGCCGTGTGTTCCTCCGCCTCGGCTGCCTGGATGAGATGACCCTTGTCGATCTCAAGTCCTATTTCCGCAAAATGTGGATTGTTACTGAAGAGATGGAAAGAGTGGCGGTTGCCGAAATCACCAGGCTCGTGACCGAGCCCCGTGTCCGCAAAAACATCCGCGAGTTTGTTGAACATCAGCGTTTCCCGTGGAGTCCCCAATGAGTAAGGTTATTCACCTGCAACGTCTCGACTCTGGTATTGGTGTGGTCATTCTTGAAGACCGCGCTTCGCGCAATACCTTTTCCCGTTCCTTTGTGGAGGGACTGCGTAACGTCTTCGCTGAAGTTGCTCTGGATACCTCTCTGCGGGTGATTGTGGTGCATGGTTATGACAACTACTTCTGCTGTGGTGGTACGAAGGAGGAGCTACTCACGATCACAGACGGCAAGCTACAGTTTACCGATGCCAACTTTTTTGATCTGCTGCTACAGTGTGAGATACCAGTCATTGCTGCTATGCAAGGTCATGCACTGGGCGGGGGTCTGGCTTTTGGGGCGTTTGCTGACCTATTAGTGATGGCTCAAGAGGCAATTTACAGTGCCAACTTCATGCGCTATGGCTTCACGCCAGGCATGGGGGCTACATATATCATCCCGCGCAAGTTTGGCGAGGTCTTGGGGACGGAAATGCTGTATGGCGCTCTTAGCTATCACGGTGGTGAACTCCGTCAGCGTGGAGCTGGTGCCCAAATCGTGACAAGGGATAAGGTTGTATCGTCCGCCCTGACTCTGGCTCACGAACTAGCTGATAAACCTCGCGTTGCGCTGCTTGAGCTGAAGCGGCATCTGGCAGCGCCGATTCGGCAGGCGCTGCCAGAGATCGTTGAGCGGGAACTGGCAATGCACAAGGTCACCTTCGCACAAGCCGAGGTGCGTCAGCGAATTGAGACTTTGTTTGGGAACTGACACCATGCCCTCTTGTCGTCAAGCCATCCAGCCGCAAGCACTAGGCAGTCCTGCGTTTCGTAAGACTCATGAGGTGCGCTACGCCTACATTGCTGGTGCAATGTATCAAGGTATTGCTTCACCTTCGCTAGTGGCGCGGATGGCGCGAGCCCGCCTGCTGGCATACCTCGGTTCGGGTGGACTAGCGCTCTCGCGGGTCGAAGCCGATCTGGTGTCGTTGGTGGGTGAGCTACCACCGGATGCACCGTTTGGAGCAAATCTACTGCACCATCCCGATGACCCGTCCTTCGAGCAGGCAACGGTGGAACTCTACCTCCGGCACGGGTTGCGGCGTGTGGAAGCGTCCGCTTTTTTGGAAATCACGCCCGCGCTGGTGAGGTTTCGCTTGAGTGGAGTGCGCCGATCCGAGAATGGCACCTTGAATTGTAGCCACCACATTCTGGCAAAGGTATCGCGTCCTGAGATTGCCCGACAGTTTCTAAGCACCGCGCCCCCGGAGATAGTGGCTCATCTACGGGATACAGGACAGATCAGCGCAGAACAGGCGGAGTTGGCAGCCTACGTATCGATAGCAGATGACCTCTGTGTAGAAGCCGATTCTGGCGGACACACGGATCAGGGCGTAGCGTATGCGCTTCTGCCCACGATCCTGATGCTCCGGGAGCAGATAGCTCAGACTTACCCAGCGGCAGCCGAAGTCCGAGTTGGTGCCGCTGGTGGATTGGGAACGCCGCATGCTCTGGCTGCTGCGTTCGTACTGGGTGCGGACTTTGTCATGACCGGCTCAATCAATCAATGTACCGTTGAGGCGGGCACCAGCAACCGCGTTAAGGAGATGCTACAGCAGGCTGGCTCTCAGGACACGGCGATCGTCCCGGCAGGTGACATGCTGGAAATCGGTGCAAAAATGCAAGTGTTCCGTCGTGGTCTGCTCTTTCCAGCTCGCGCGACGCGTCTCTACGAGCTTTACCGCGACTACGCTGGATGGTCAGAAATTCCCCCTGAGATTCGGCACCAGATCGAAACCCGTTACTTCCGCCGTTCGTTTGCAGAGGTGGTTGATGAGCTGCGCACTTACTACAGTGCGATCGCTCCGGAGCGTTGGTCTGCCGCAGAGCGCAACCCCCGCCAACTGCTGGCGATGGTCTGCCGTTGGTATTTTCATCACACGACCCAATGGGCACTCAAGGGAGCTCCTGACCGGGAAGTGGATTATCAGATTCACTGCGGTCCTGCGCTGGGCGCATTCAACGCTTGGGTGCAGGGAACTCGGCTGTCCGACTGGCGGGAACGCCATGTTGACGAAATTGCCGAACGTCTGATGAGTGCTACTGCCGAACTGCTTTCACAACGCTTTGAGGCTTTTTACCAATGAGTCTTTCCGTATCTGCCCCATTGAAGAGAACGCTCCGCTGCTGGCTAGTAGGCAATCGAGGACTTCTGCTCCAGTGTGCTGAGGTGCTGCTCGAGCGGGGTCACTGCATTGCAGGAATCACAACGTCGGCTCCGGAGATCGCCTCATGGGCTGAGCGTCACGCTATAGTAATCACACCTACGGTTCTCCCTGAGGTGCTGCTCCCGGTTCTGACTGCTAAGCCGATCAATTTGCTCTGGAGTATCGGCAACGACGAGATTCTCCAGCCTGCAGTTCTCGGGGTTCCCACGCTGGGCTGCGTGAACTATCACGACGGGCCTCTGCCACGTTATGCTGGGGTTCATGCTACCAGTTGGGCACTGCTGTCTGGGGAGAGTAGTTACGCCATAACGTGGCACTGCATGACACCTGGCATCGACGATGGGGATATCCTCGCACAACCGGCTGTAACCATCGAACCGCACGACACGGCGTTTCAGCTCAACCTAAAATGTCACCAAGCAGGTTTTGAAAGCTTCATCTCTCTTCTTACAACCTGGGAGGCAGGTCAGACCCCTGTTAGGCAGCCGCAAGACCTCTCCCAGCGAACACTGTATCGGCGCTTCCGCCGTCCGCCCCTGGCTCTGGTGCTGGATTGGACGCAGCCAGCTGTATCCCTCGAACGTCTCTGTCGGGCCACCGATTTTGGCCCCCGCCCAAACTCATTCGGTGTAGCACGTCTCTGGCTTAGTAGAACTCATTACCTTGTGCTGGAAGCCATCGCTCAGGAAGCTGCCGTGTCGGTATTGCCCGGTACGGTGTTGAATTCCTCTTGTCACGAACTCTTGGTTGCGACTAGCCAAGGTACTCTAGGGATTCGCCGACTGGCAAGCACCGACGGAGAACCGTTAGCCGAAATTCCGCCCGTACCTATTGGCGATGTCCTACCGCTGGTTTCTGCACAGTTGGCTGCACTACTCACCAAGTCGTTTCAGGAGAGCCTCCGAGCCGAAAGTGTGCGGCTGGAAATTTATAGGCAGTACGCTCCTGTACAAGTTCCTGAGTACAATGCCCCTTCTATCTCTAGAGTTCCCGTTACTTGGTGTTCACTGCCGGTTTCACTGCCGGACTCCACGCGAACCAGCCTCTCGGCAGCTGGGGGTGCCAATTTCTTGCTGGCTGCCTTCGTGGCTTTCTGGCGGCGCAAGGGCGTGTCCTCGGCCTACCGGCTGGATGCATATCTGTCTCTGGCAGAGGGACTTGAACGGCTGTTCTTGCCCACGGTTCCACTCCCTGGTGAGGCTGACGGCTCGATCAGCGTCGGCGAAGCCTGCTCAACCGCTCTTTGTGCTGTGGAAGCAGCACAGAGGTATGAACCCATCCTGCGGGATCTGTTCTTCCGTTATCCCGGCACGCCCACTCCAGCACCTGCCGAGATCAGTGTCGCACTGACGATGAAACCGACGGAGTACCCGGCGTTGTCATCGGCACTGCATCTTGCTGTCTCCCCCGATGCCACCCCTATCTATCTTTGGTATAGCTCTGACCGCATTGCGCCTGATGCCGCTGCACGTCTGGCTGCCCAGTTCCCGCGCTTCGTGGCTTCGGCTCTAGAGACCCCCTCCACTCCGCTGCGTGCTGTGCCATTACTGGATGATGAGGAGCGCGATCGCGTCCTTTACCAGTGGAACGACACGGCGGCTTCCTATTCACTCGACTGCTCCGTGGTCGATCTCTTTGCCACACACGCTCGGCATCGACCCGATGCTACAGCTGTCGTGTACGAAGACCAATCCTATACCTACGGCCAACTCAATCGCCGCGCGGCGCAACTGGCTGCCTGGTTACACGCTAATGGTGTTAGCTCCGGCACCTTAGTCGGCGTGTTTCTTGATCGTTGTGCCGATCTTATGGTCGCCCTGCTGGGAATTCTTAAGGCAGGTGGCACCTATGTTCCCCTGGATCCAGTTTATCCCGACGCCCGTTTGGAGAAGATTCTCGAAGATACGGGGGCTGCCTTTTTGATTACAGAATCAACTCTCGACCAGCGTCTAGCCGAGCGACCTGGCTGGAGCTTCCGCCAGGACACCGACGGACACCAACTCACAGCTGATCCAGAGCCATTCCTCTTCTCCCATCCCTTCTGCCGCCCCGAACTACCGGCCTACCTGATCTACACCTCTGGCTCCACGGGCACTCCCAAAGGGGTGCCGATTCCCCATCGCGCACTTGTTAACCTGATGCTCAGTTACGCCGAGCGAGTAGGGTTCCAGGCAGGCGACTCCGTGATGGCGATCTCTTCCATCGGTTTCGACTGGTCTATTTGCGATCTCTTCCTGCCGCTGGCCCACGGTGCTCGGTTGGAAATCCTCCCCACGGATGTAATCCGCGATGGACAGCGGCTTGTGGAACGTGTGGAGAATGGCACTGTTACGTTTTTACAAGGCACACCGGGTGCATGGCGGCTGATGCTGGCTGGGGGTTGGAGCCAACGGCATCCAATCAAGCTCGTCAGCGCCGGTGAGGCAATGAGCCGTGAACTTGCGACCCAGATTCAGCAGCGTGTTGCTACATTGTTCAACGGCTATGGCCCGACGGAAACAACAGTGATCTCTTGTGCAGAGCCGATCACTTCAGAAGACCCGATTCACCTAGGCAAGCCTCTGGCCAACTACCGGCAATACGTACTCGACAACGATCTCAATCCTGTCGGGGTGGGCGAGGTAGGAGAGATCTGCATCGCCGGTCCTGGTGTCTCGCCCGGCTATCACCGGCGTCCAAACCTGAACGCAGAGAAATTTCTGCTCGACCCCTTCCGGCCCGAGTCGGGCGATATGCTTTACCGTTCAGGCGACCTAGGGCGCTTCCTTGCCAATGGCCGCATTGAGTTTGTCTCTCGCCAGGATCAGCAAGTGAAGCTCCGCAGCTTCCGCATCGAGTTAGGAGAGATTGAGTCGCAGGTACTGCGAACGGAACAGATCCGCGACTGTGTGGTCGTCCTGCGGGAGGATAAGCCAGGACAGCCACGGCTGGTTGGGTTCGTAGTTGTTGCTCCCGAGCAGATTGCCAACTTCTCGGGGGAAACCGTACTGGAGGGGCTGCGCTCCCAATTGCCAGAGTACATGGTGCCGTCCCTCCTAATTCCGCTGCGCGAACTGCCGGTAACCGTGAACAAGAAGGTAGACAGGCGACGACTGTCTACTATGCCGCTACAAGAATTATCATCCCCTCCCCCTGTTGTGCCGGAGGCTGCCCCAGAGCAGAGCCAGAGCCAGCGGCAGATCATCACCATAGTAGCTGGAATCCTTGGGGTAGAGCCGGAACAGATTCGATCAGACCATTCGTTCCTCGAACTCGGACTTGATTCTATCCAACTGACTCGTCTGGCTTGGCAGATCAAGAATCAGCTCGGTAGGCGAATTGAAGTTACCGCTTGCTACAAATTCCCCACACCGCGCCAGCTAGCCGCCCATCTGACTCCAGCCTCGGCACCTGAGTCAGCACCCGTGGTGAGCCAAGCCATGCCGGCTTCGCCGACATTGGATACCGCGATCGCTATCGTCGGTATGGCAGCCCGCATCCCAGGTGCAGACGAGCTGGATGGGTTCTGGCGGATTGTTACCAGCAAAGAAACACAAATCCGTCCCGCGCCAAACAGCCGACAGTTCCCGATGTCATGGCCGGGTGGCTATCTAGACCAGATTGACCACTTCGATGCTGCCTTTTTCCAGATCTCCGCAGACGAAGCCGAACGGCTTGATCCCCAACAACGCCTGCTGCTTGAAACCTGCTTGCATGCGTTGGAAGATGCGGGAGAGCGTCCCGCTTCTCTAGCGGGTAACCGCGTTGGTGTCTTCGTCGGCATCGCCGCATCAGAGTATCAGGAAATACTAGCGCGAGATGGAGCCGCCGCTGACGGTTTTTCGCTCAATACACTTACGAGTTCCATCGCGGCGAACCGCGTGTCGTGGACATTTAATTTTGCAGGTCCCAGTGAGGCGATCGATACTGGCTGCTCCAGTTCTCTGCTGGCTGTCCATCGTGCGATGATGGCTCTCCGCCAGGGTGAATGTACACTCGCGCTGGTCGCCGGGGTTAATCTGCTGCTCACGTCCGGACGCTTTACCGCCCTTGCGGCAGGCGGAATCCTGAGCCCAGATGGTGTAGCCCGTCCGTTTGATGCAGCGGGCAATGGACTGGTTCGTGGCGAAGGGGTCGGAGTCATCGTCCTGAAGCCTACCCAGGCAGCACTTCGGGACGGCAATCGTCTACAGGCACTAATCCGTGGTTCCGCAGTCAGTCATGGCGGACGGACTAGTTCACTCGCTGGTCCGAATCCTGCCGCTCAGGCAGCTACTGTGCGGGCGGCGCTCCAGCAAGCCGAGGTGGATACAGCCTCCGTTACCTACGTTGAACTCCAGGGCAGTGGGGTTCCCATTGGCGATCATTACGAGTGGTCTGCGCTGCGGGATGTGTTTACGAAACCTGGTGTCACGGCCCGCTATATAGGCAGTATCAAAGCGCAAATCGGTCATCTGGAATGCGCGGCGGGTGTGATTAGCCTGATCAAGACGGTGCTCGCACTGCGGCACCGCACCATCCCAGCGACGCTCCACTGTCAGGAGATCCATCCGGAGCTTGAGGAAGACCCATCCCGATTCTCCCTTGCCCGCCAGACCATTCCCTGGAGTGTCCCGTCTGACACACCTCGGCGCGCTGGGGTGCATGGCTTCGGCTTCGGCGGCACAATCGCGCACGTTCTGCTCGAAGAGGCACCAGACACTCAGATCCCCGTCCTCCCTTCACGACGGGAGATCATCCTGCTGTCGGCTCACAATCCGGAAAGTCTGCGCGAGAATGCTGTCCGCCTGATGACATTTGTGCAAAACACGCCTACAGCTGCACTCGCCGACATCGCCTTTACACTCCGGGTAGGACGAGACCAACTTCCGCATCGTCTCGTCTTTATCGTGGACTCGCTCCAGGGATTACTCACAGAAATAGAGCATTATCTGAAAAGCCCTCCCATCCCTCAGAGGGGAATAGACGCCGCCACACTCTTTGACGATCCTGAAGCTGTTGCGCTCTTGGAAAGCTGGGTTGCCCGCTGCCGTTGGGAGCAACTCGCTGCTATCTGGTTACAAGGGGTTTCCATCCCGTGGCACCAGGCACCTAGCAATGGGGCTCGCCGCATTGCGCTGCCAGGCTACGCATTTCAAGGGCGACGCTATTGGAGTCAGCCACCCACCCTAAATCCAACCTTGGGCGACCCACTGCGGGAGCGAGTTCTCAAACTGCTGGGCGATCGTGCGCAGATGCTGACGGATGACTCCAATCTATTCTCACTCGGACTCGATTCCCTCGGCGCTCTGCGGCTCCTCTACCAGGTCATGCCGGAGGCTACTCCTCCTTTGCGTCTCAGCGATCTGCTTGTCGATCCCACCCTGCGTGGGTTGCGCCGTTTGGTTGCGGGTCAGCCCACAGCCGTTGTAGAGTTTCCACTCTCGGCTATGCAACTTTTCTTCTGGGAGTTTGAGCAACTACACCCCGGATCAACGGCATGGCATTCACCGTTTGCTTTCTGGCTAGATAGCCAAGTGGATCTTGGCAGGTTACGCGAGGCCCTGGAGGAGATTGTCCATCGTTACAGCATTTTGCGATCGCGACTCGCGGTTCGTGAGGGTGAGCCGTTACAGGGGATTGTCCCCATAGCACACTTTGAGCTTCCTGTCTATCCTCTCAACCATGCGGACTGGCAGAGCCAGATTCGTGCAGAAGCCCGCCGCCCGTTCTCTGATTTGCCGATCAGCGCGGCTGTTTTTGACGGTGGCTCGAACCAGCGTGCCTTGCTGGTGACCCTACACCATCGCGTACTCGATGGCATCTCCAGTAGGTTGCTCTTCGAGCGACTGGAGAAAGCCTATGTCGCCCTCACACAGCAGCAGCCGCTACAGCTTCCAGACGATACATCTTATTCAGACTTCGTTTCATTTGAGCGAGAATGGCTGCAAAGTGCGGAAGCCGAGCAGTACCGTGCCTGGTGGTGCCGTCAGTTCCCTCAAGGCATCCCGCCTCTCTCATTGCCCACTGAAGCTGCGCCTCTAGCAGGTGCCGCTAACCAGGGAGCCAGCCTGGGTTGTGAGATTCCTGCTGTCGAGTGGAACACTCTGGTTCGTCGCTGTCAAGAACTGACACTAACCCCTACAATAGCCTGTCTCAGTGCGTGGGTGCTTCTGCTTGCACGCCGTTGCGACCAGACAGAGGTGGCAATTACACTTCCCGTTGCCGGACGTTTGCAGCCCCAGTTTGCTGAGTCAATTGGAACCTACCTAAATTTAATTCCACTGTGCGTGGAGATTTCGGATCAGACCCGAATGGCGGATCTCTGGCACCAAGTACAGCAGTTGATCGCCGAAGCACTGGATCGGGCGACGCTCCCTTTGCCGGAGATTCTCGCCGCAATTCCGGGGAAGGCTAGCCTGCACGCTGCCTTCTATGGGCAGACATGGGCTGAGCCTGAGACTCACACCGTACTGCGCCAGCCGATCTACGAAATCATGCAGGAAGGCGAAATCGATCTCGCCCTGGAGATGCTCCCCATAATTGAAGGCTGCCGATTTCATCTCAAATACAATCCCGCTCTCTTCTGTGCAGCTTTCGCTGCACAGTTACTAGAGCAGTTCACAACCTTGCTTACAGAATCGTTGTCCGCTCCTGCTGGCGTTGCTGCCGAGGTTTCTTTTCTTCCTCCCAACGACCGTCAAAGGGTTCTCGATAGTTGGAATGATACCGCTGCGGCGTTCCCACTCGACACACCCATGCACGAACTCTTCCGCACCCAGGCGCAACGTTCCCCTGCTGCAACGGCTGTATCGGACTCCAGCCGCACTCTGACCTATCAGGAGCTCAATCAGCTCTCCGACGGCCTCGCGGCTGGACTACAGACGCAGGGCCTCTCTGGTTGCGTTGTTGGTGTACTGCTGAAGCGTTCTGTATTTCTGCCTGTTGCCCTGCTGGGCATCCTCAAGTCCGGTGCCATTTATCTACCTCTCGACCCTAACCTACCTGCTGAGCGGCTCCGCTTCCTACTCGCTGACAGTGGAGCAACAGTCATCCTGACGCAACCTGAACTAGCCGCTACCCTGCCACTGCAAGGTTCCCGCTGTCTGCTGCTCAACGATTTGCTCTCCACCCAATCACCCGCACGCGTGATTGGGGAAATCGCTTATCTCATTTACACCTCCGGCTCCACAGGCGAACCTAAAGGCACGCTCATTCCGCACCGCGCACTCACCAATTTCCTTTGCGCGATGCAGGAGAGACTCGGGTTAGTGCCCTCCGACCGTCTTCTGGCAATCACCACCATCTCGTTTGATATTGCCGCACTGGAGCTTTTCCTTCCCCTCCTATGCGGAGCCACTGTCGATATCGCCCCGGACGGTCTTGCCCGCGATGGATTGGGGCTGCGAGCTGCCTTGGAGTCCAGCTCGATTACCGTCCTCCAGGCAACCCCGCCGACCTACTGGATGCTACTGGAAGCTGGATGGCGTCCACCGTCAAACCTGCGCTTGCTCTGTGGGGGTGAGCCGCTCCCAGCTGACCTGGCTGCAAGTTTGCAGTCCGGCGGTGCGGAACTGTGGAATCTCTACGGACCTACGGAGGCCACGGTCTGGACCACCGCTAAGCGCATCGAACCTGGGCAACCCGTGACAATTGGCCGACCGCTTGCGAATACACGCGCCTATATCCTGGATGCCCACTTGCAACCAGTTGCGGTTGGTGTGGTCGGAGAACTCTATCTCGGGGGCGAGGGTCTGGCAGTCGGCTATCATCAGCGCCCTGGGCTTACCCAAGCACAGTTCATTGTCAATCCATTTGGTAACGGACGCCTCTACCGGACTGGCGACTTGGCGCAGTGGACATCCCAAGGCGAAATCCTGCTCCTAGGTCGCGTGGATCAACAGATCAAGCTCCGAGGGGTGCGGATCGAGATTGGCGAAATAGAAGCCTCGCTACGCCGCCTAGATGGAGTGCGCGACGCGGCTGTAGTCCTGCGCACAGATGCTGGAGGCTCCGACCAACTGGTTGCTTTCTTGCAACGCACCATTGCCGCGAATCCGGACGCTGACCGTGCTGGGCTACGCCGCTGGCTCCCGGAGGTGATGATTCCTTCTCGCTACATCGATCTTGCCGAACTCCCGCTAACGCCAAACTGCAAGATTGATCGTCAGGCTCTTACCACCTTGGCGATCGACAATTTCATCCCACCGGCTTTGCCTTCCACTGAACCGAGAGCGGTGCTGCGGGATATACTCACCCGCACAGTAGCCGAAGTCGTCCACATAGCCCCCGAGCAAATTCAGCCCCATCGTCACCTAGGTGAATACGGACTGGACTCTGTCCGCTTTACGAAGCTGGCTATCCTCCTCAGTCGGGACTTACAGCGATCCGTAGAGCCGCCAATCTTCTACCAGTACACAACTGTGGCACAGCTCGAAGACCATCTGGCTCTGACCGCACCCGCCCAATCCAGCCCCCCGCCATCGACCTCGTTCTCTACTGATGAAGAACCCATTGCCATCGTTGCTATGAGCGGCATCTTCCCGCAATCTGTAAACCTGGACGAATTCTGGCAGCACCTCGTTGAGGGTAACGACTTGATTACCGAAGTGCCTGCTGACCGCTGGGCGGCAGCAGAACTCTTCGACCCTGCTGGCGGACCCGGTCGTAGCGCTTCGCGTTGGGGAGGTTTTGTCGATACCCTGGCCGAGTTTGACGCGGCTCTTTTTGGAATCTCGCCCAGGGAGGCCGAACAGATGGATCCGCAACAGCGCCTGTTGCTGCAATGCACATGGCGACTGTTTGAAGATGCCGGACACAAACCCGCCGACTTTGCTGGCAGGCGCTGTGGTGTCTATGTCGGTGCTTCCGGTTTCGACTACAACGAGTTTCTTTGGAGTCGCTCCCCTGGCATCGAAGCGCATACTCTTTCTGGAGCCTCTCATGCCATCTTAGCCAACCGCATCTCTTATGTTTTTGATCTGCGCGGCCCCAGCGCCACTATCGATACCGCTTGCTCTAGTTCCCTGGTGGCAATTCATCGCGCCGTGACGGCTCTGCGCACCGACGAGTGCGAAGCAGCGATCGCTGGCGGCGTCAGCGTGATTCTGAGCCCGACCTCCTACATCGCGCTCAGCCAGACGGGCATGCTCAGCCCAGAAGGTCGATGCAAAACCTTCGACGCCTCTGCAGATGGCTATGTCCGTGGTGAAGGCGTAGCGTTGCTGCTACTGCGTCCCTTAGGTGCGGCGATCGCCGATAGGGACCCTATCCTCGGCGTGATTCGTGGCTCTGCAGAAAATCATGGTGGAAGAACCAACTCGCTGACGGCCCCCAGTGCCAGTGCCCAAGCTGATCTTGTCGCTGCTGCCTACCGTCAATCTGGGATAAATCATCGCACTGTATCTTACATTGAAGCACACGGCACCGGTACTGCTCTCGGGGATCCGATCGAGATTAACGCTCTTAAGGAGAGTTTTGCCAAGCTAGATCGCGAACAAGGGCTCCCCGCGCCGACATCTCCTACTTGTGGACTTGGTTCGCTCAAGACGAATTTTGGACATCTGGAAGCCGCAGCGGGTGCGGCTGGTGTAATGAAGGTTTTACTGGCAATGCGTTACAAGCGTCTTCCTGGGTTGCTGCATCATCAGGTAACAAATCCGATGATCCACTTGGAAGGAAGCCCATTTCGCTTGGTTAAACAGTCTGAACCGTGGCTTGCTCAGCTAGGACCCGACGGGTCGCCTCTGCCGCTGCGGGCTGGGGTCAGTTCGTTTGGGTTTGGCGGCTCCAACGCCCATGTGGTTCTCGAAGAGTTCGTTGCCCCAACCGTCAAGAGTAAGGAGACTGGACCTTGGATATTTCCGCTCTCGGCCTTCGACGCCAGCCGCTTAGTTAGCCAGTGTCACACTTTAAGCGCGTGGCTACAGTCAAATCCTGATGCCGACATACGCGACGTTGCCTATACGCTACAGCAAGGCCGCCCCACGTTCGAGCATCGGGTCGCTTTCATCACCTCAACGCCCGCAACGCTTTCTCAGGGGTTGAGCGCTCTGGGCATCGATACCCTGCCTACGGGAATTGTCTACCTTGACGTTCCGCTTGACACTAGGCTGGAGGCGAATGCAGAGGGATGGCTCAGGGGTGAAACAGTATCCTGGCCTCATCTTGACCAGGCGAAGCGCTTGGCGTTGCCCGGTCACCCCTTCGAGCGAACCCGTTTCTGGCTTTCCGGCGCTGCCGTAATGACTAATGCTGAGCCTGCAACCTTAATCATCCCGAAGCTGCGCTTGCGTACCACTAAGCCTCCTGCTGACCAGGTAGCTGTAACTGCCATCTTCACCCCCCCACCAGCAGCATCTCCCACAACATCGTTGCTTGAACTGCTGCGTAAGGAACTTGCTGCTGTCCTGTATACCAGCGAAAGCCAACTCGATCCGCAGCGGAGCTTCGTGGAACTCGGTGTCGATTCCATCCTCGCAATTGAGTTTGTACGCAAGATTTCTACGATTCTGAATTGCTCTGTGAAGGTGGCTGATCTCTACGACCATCTAAACCTTGAAGGACTCGCCCGCTATCTGGACACCACGGCGTCTGTACCCCCCACTGTCTCTTCCCCGCCTGTTGCTTCGGCCCCGTCCAGTCTCCTTGACCGATTGCGTGAGATCCTGGCCCACGTACTCTACGTCCAACCAGACAGGATATCGTCCCAGAAATCGTTTGCTGATCTCGGTGTCGATTCTATCCTGGGTGTGGAATTCGTGCGTGAGCTGAACCGCGAGTTTGGAGTTGCCTTGTCTGCAGCAACGCTCTACGACTATCCACAACTCGATCAGTTAGCGGCGCACCTGACGGACTCACTTGGATCTGTACCTGCGATACCACAAGCTGCAACACCACAACCTACAACACTGGAGCACCCATCCCCCACCTATCCTGGAGTGTGGTCATCAGTAGTGGGTGGGAAGCAAGACTCTTCCTTGTCCCCCTTGTCCTCTCCATCGGCAACTATTTTTGACCACACCCCCTATCCTCCGTCTCCCGAGGGGGCGATCGCCATTGTTGGCTGCTCGGGTCGTTTCCCCGGCGCACCGAATCTGTCCCGCTTCTGGGACAACCTCGAAGCTGGTCTAGCGTCCATCACTAAGTTTCCGCCAGAACGCCGGAGGGGTATTGACTTAAAGCATAAAATATGGCATGGAGGTTTCCTTGAGGATGTGGACTGCTTTGACCCACTATTCTTCAATATCTCGCCCACCGACGCAGAGTTAATGGATCCGCAACAGCGCCTCTTCCTCGAACAAGCTTACCAGGCCATTGAAGATGCTGGTTATGCTCCAGAACAGCTTGCTGGTTGTAAGGGCGGCATTTTCGCTGGCGTCACTGGTAGCGATCGTTACGCCGAGATGCTCCCCGCAGAGCGTCCGGCTCAGGAGATGATGGGCAATGCCGCTGCTATTCTTGCAGGGCGTCTGGCCTTTTTCCTCGATCTGCGCGGCCCGGCGCTGACGATTGACACCGCCTGCTCCTCCTCACTCGTTGCTATCCATTTGGCCTGCCGCAGCCTGTTAAGCGGGGAAACCGATATCGCTTTGGCCGGTGGTATCACTCTGTACCTGAGTGAAAAAGCTTGGGTGGAGATGGAGCAAGCCGGTATGCTTGCTCCAGATGGTCGCTGCAAAACATTCGACCAGCAGGCCGATGGATTTGTTCCAGGAGAAGGCGTTGGGATTGTGGTTCTCAAGCGGTTGGATCAAGCCTTGGCCGACGGGGATTCAATTTACGGTGTGATTCGCAGCACAGGCGTTAATCATGATGGACGCACCAACGGACTCACTGCCCCCAGTGCCAAATCGCAAGCCGCCTTGGAGTTGCAGGTCTACCGCTGTGCAGGCATTGATCCGGCTACTATCACCTACGTTGAAGCGCATGGCACTGGTACGAAGCTTGGCGATCCCATCGAAGTCGAGGCACTCACTCGGGCATTCCGGGAATCGACAGCCCAACGGCAATTCTGCGCGATCGGCTCAGTAAAGACGAACATCGGTCACACCACTGCTGCTGCTGGCGTTGCCGGGGTACTCAAAGTCATTGGGGGGATGCAGCGTCGCCGTATCCCCCCGACACTCAACTGCGAAACTGAGAACGAGCACATCGCCTTTGCCGAGTCCCCATTTTTCGTTAATCGCACGCTCCAGCCCTGGGAGCCGCCCTCTGGAATCCCCCGACGTGCCGCCGTCAGCTCCTTTGGCTTCAGTGGCACGAACGCCCATCTGCTGCTTGAGGAGCCACCACCCGCTGCGTCCGTTACTAGGGACGGGCAAGGAGCTGCTCTCTTCCTCGTCTCAGCCAAGACATTGCCCGCACTTACTCGCCGCATTCAGGAACTGGCTGCCGTGCTCTCTTCTGGAACCCTGCAGGGTTCCAGCACAGATATTGCTTTCACGCTCGCCCGTGGTCGCTCTCACTTCCCCATGCGCGCCGCGTTTGTTGCTAGCTCCCTCGATGAACTACGCGCTCAACTCTCTGCCTGGACACCCCCCGGCGCGATATCGACACCCGCATACCCACTACTCGCCGAACTTGCGGAACTCACCGTTCGGGAACTGACACACGATACTGATCCACAATCTCGGCATACAAGGCTTCAAACACTGCGGGATATCTACTGTTGCGGCTTCGCTCTGCCGCTGGAAAGCCTGTTTCCCAATGATTCCGGTCGCCGCATTTCTCTTCCTGGCTATCCGTTTGAACGGGAACGCTACTGGGCAGCTAATCAGACCGCTGCACCAGAACCAGTGCGGACGCACTCGGTCTGGCAAAAGTATTTCTCCCCAGAAGAACCCATCGTCAACCAACACCGTGTTCAGGCCGAACCTACACTCCCTGGCGCAGCGCTTCTACTGGCTGCATACGAAGCGGCACTTCAAGCTAATCCCGGCCAGCAGTACAAGATCGCCGACTTGCTCTGGGCGCAACCTGTGCGCGTTTCTGCTGGGGGTGTCACCTTACAGATTGAACTGATGCCGTCCAATTCTGGATGGCAGTTCCAGGCTCGTACCGGCACAGGCAGCGAAGCATTGCTCCACGCCGAAGGCCGGTTAGTACCGCTCTCGGCTGCTGAGCCAGTCACGGCTTGGAGGGTTGTAGACGACGAGCCGACAGTGCCACTTCAGGTTGCGGAGTTCTATTCCGCCATGTGTGAGCTGGGCGTTACCTACGGTTCGGTTTACCAGCAGCTCGAAAGCCTCGCAGCGACGGCCGATCGCGCTGTAGCCCATTTGTCCCCCCGTCATAGCTCTGAGCCGCTGCCCGACGCTATGACGCTGGACGCCGCGCTCCAAATTGTAGGCTTATTGGCACGGGATCGGGAGCAGCGTTGGCAGCAGTCCTTGCCGGTTGCCGTGGCAGATTGTGCCTTCCTAGCTCCCTGGCCCAACAAAGCTGAAGTTCGGGCTCGCCGAACGGGCGTGGATCGATTCGACATCCAGGTAATAGGCTCCGACAATCAGGTTGCCCTAAACGTCACCGGTCTAACTCTGCGCCGTGTTTCCACAGCTCAGAATTTTACTGCCCCTGCTTTGCACAATCTCATTCTCCAGGCCAAGCTACCGGCGATCGCCCCACAAACTTGGACTCGTGCAGATGCCCATCGGAACGCACTAAATCGTTATGCGTGTCTGCTTTCCCGACAGACCCTCCCTAGGCTTCAACAACGTCAACATGAAATTCGGCCTACCTATCAGGCTCTGGTCACGGCACTGGGTACTCTAGCAGCACGTCCCGTAACGGAGGCACTCGATTCGCTCCGTGCGAGGTATCCGGAGCTACAGCAGTCCTTCTCGCTCCTTGAGCGCTGCGCTACTGCCCTGCCATCAGTCGCCTGTGGTGAGCAGCTCGCCACGGATGTACTTTTCCCCGCTGATGCCCCTCGACTGCTTGATGTCATCTATACTAATAGCCCGATCGCTACAGCCACCAACGCTGCCGTGGGCGAACTAGTAGCCGCAGCACATCCGACTGCTGTTCTGGAGTTCGGCGCAGGCACCGGGGCGACCTCTCGGGCTGTCGCTGCGGTTCTCCATGTTCCCGTCCGTTATCTCTTCACCGATGTCTCCACGGCGTTCCTCAATAGTGCCCGCATCCAGTTCCCGCAGTGGGAGTTCGCTCACTTTGATGTCAGACGCTCCCCGGTATCCCAGAACATCCCTACCGCGAGCTTCGATGTGGTCTTTGGAACCAATGTCCTCCATGTTGTCAGCGATCTCCCTCTTGCTCTACAGCATCTGCGTTCGCTGCTCCGTCCGGGGGGAATTCTGATTCTGAATGAAGCCACCACAGTTGAAGACTACGCCGTGTTAACCTTCGGACTGACTCCAGGCTGGTGGCAGTCTGCTGGCAAACCCGACCGCCTGCCCCACTCTCCCTTACTCTCCGCCAGTGCTTGGCTACAGCATCTGCGTGACGCTGATTTCCAAACAGTAGAGGAGTGGACTGCTGAGCGTGCTTTTTACGGTACCTGCGGCCAGTCAATCTTCATCGCCTCGGCACCACCCGCCCCTACTCCAGCCGTTGAACAGAGCGATAGTGTCCGCACTTATGTACGCCAAGTCCTATCCGACGTACTCAAGCTCCCTCCAGACCGCCTTGAAGACACTATCAGCTTCGAGAACTACGGCGTCGATTCACTCGTGGTTCTTGAGATCAATCGCGCATTTGAGAAGGATCTGGGTCGCCTGCCCGCTACCTTATTATTTGAAAACACGACGGTGAACGCACTTGCCGCCTACTTCCAGAGCAAGCATGCCAACGCTTTGCATCGGGTTTTGTCTACGGTGCCCACACCGCTTCCCACGCCGGACGCGATCGCCCCACCACCATTGAGATCGCGTTCAACCACGGGACGGATTGCCATCATTGCCGTCAGCGGGCGTTACCCGCTTTCTCCGGATCTTGACACTCTATGGAACAACCTCGCATCCGGTTGTGATGGGGTTCGCCCGGTTCCCGATAACCGCTGGCAGTGGCAGAACGCGACCGGACTTCGGCTCAGCACAGCGCAACTACGTCAGGCTGGCTACCTTGATGGGGTAGATCGCTTCGATCCGCTCCATTTCGGCATCTCCCCACGGGAAGCCGTAGCAATGGATCCACAGCAGCGTCTGTTCCTTGAGGTCGCTGCCAGCGCTCTCGAAACTGCAGGATACACGCAGAACCGCCTGTCCACTATCGACCGACAGGTCGGTGTCTTCGTCGGTGTCATGACTGCCGACTACGAGTGGCTTGCAGCCGAAGCCACTGCTGCTGGACTGATGACCGACGCCCACTCTGCCCACTGGTCTATTGCCAATCGCGTTTCTTACTGCCTCAATCTCTCAGGACCGAGTCTTGCGATCGATACTGCCTGCTCAGCCTCGCTCTCCGCTATCCATCTCGCCTGTGAAAGCTTGCGCCGGGGGGAATGCCAGGTTGCCATCGCTGGTGGTGTCAATCTGATCCTACATCCCCGCCACTTGCAGCGGCTCGACCAAGCTGGGATGCTCTCTCCCCAGGACTGTTGCCATAGTTTCGGCTCCGATGCTGATGGTTTTGCGGATGGTGAAGGTGTTGGTGCCGTCCTCCTCAAACCACTAGAGTCCGCCATTGCTGATGGCGATACGATCTGGGGAGCGATCCTCGGTTCGGCGTTGAACGCTGGCGGACGCACAGGTGGCTTTACGATCCCAAACCCAGCAGCGCAAGCAACAGTCGTCCGCGAAGCGCTGCTTCGCTCCGGGATTGAACCCCACTCCATATCCTACGTCGAGGCTCATGGCACTGGCACCTCTCTTGGAGACCCCATTGAAATCGCTGGACTGCAACAAGTCTTCCGTGACGTTGCTCCCGCCTCCTGTGCATTGGGATCTGTGAAATCGAATTTTGGACATCTGGAGGCTGCCGCTGGGGTGCTGGGACTGACCAAGGTTCTACTGCAGATGAAGCACGCACAACTGGCACCTACTCTGCACGCCACATCCCCAAACCCCTTGATTGAATGGGACTCCCTGCCCTTCTATCTACCCCAAGTGCTGACACCATGGCAACCTTCCCACGGTCTCCGGCGTGCTGGCGTTAGCTCTTTCGGTGCAGGTGGTGCCAATGCACACCTGATTGTCGAGGAGTTTCCAGCCCCAACCCAAGCAAATGCCCCAGCACCTCAGCCGCAATTGTTTGTTCTTTCCGCTCGTGATCCAGAGCGTCTCGCAGAATACCAACGACAGCTATATGCCCATCTTGAGCGGCATCCCGAGACTTCGCTAGCCCATCTCGCCTGGACGCTACAGGCCGGACGGGAATCCTACAGTGAGCGTTGGTTCATCCTAGCCTCGACTATAGAGGAACTACTCGCCGCTCTCAGCAACAATTCTGGGCAACGGGGTAGGGTTCGCAGCACTTCGCCTGTCGCATTAGACGCCCTCAACACTGCCATTTGTCAACGTGACCTTGAGAAGATCGCCGACTTCTGGCTTGTTGGGGCAGAGATTAACTGGGCTGCCCTGCACCCCAGTTCAGATCGCCGTTGGATTCCGTTACCCACCTATCCGTTTGCGCGTGAACGATACTGGATTCCTACGGGTCACCCGCTGTCTACTGAAGTCCCATCCGCCCCATCGCCTCCAGGTTGGCTCTACGTTCCTCAATGGGAGGCTTACCCCATTGCGAGTTGGCAACCTGCGCCCACCTCTGGCATTGTTTTGCTGGTCATCTCCGCAGCTATTCAAGACTCTCTTGAGATTGAGCAGTGGCATCGCCTCCACCGGAATAATACGCTCCTTGTCGCCGAAGTTACTTCTGAAGAACCGAACCAGTGGCTCCAACAGATCGCCGGACGGGTCGCCGATATTCACCGGATTTACTTCCTGACTGGAGTTTCGGTAGAACACCGGGATCTCCTTGATCCTATTGCCATTGAGCAGGCGCAAGAGTGTGGTGTGCTTGCCTTATTCCGGCTGATCAAGCTCCTCCGCCGTGAGGGACCCTCCCCTGTGGATCTGGCTGTGGTTACTCAAGGCATCCATCAGTCGCCAGACGTTTTGCCTTCGCCCTTCTTCGCGGCTCTTAGTGGCTTTGTTCGCTCCCTGCGTCGTGAGTTTCCCGACTGGAGAGTCTGCTGCTTTGATGTGGACAAGAACGTCTTGGCTGATGTGAGGACGCTTATCGGTTGGATCGGTGCCGAGTGGAAGTCTGGGGAGTGGCGTGAGGTCTCTCGGCAGGGCGACCAGCGTAGGGTGCGCGTTCTGCACCCTGCTCCGCCTGAAGCGCCGCCAGCATTGCATTGGCGACCAGGTGGTACTTATCTGATTCTCGGTGGCGCTGGCGGCATCGGTATAGAAACATCCCTTCATCTCGCTCGCCACGCTCAGGCTCGGCTGATCCTGCTGGGACGCCGACCTTTGTCAGCGCAGCAGCAGACCCGCCTCGCCGAGGTTGAGCGCGCAGGCGGACAGGTACTTTACCTACAGGCTGATGCTACGGACGAAACGTCACTCACTGCCGCTGTACAAGCTGGACGCAAACACTTTGGCCCGATTCAGGGTGCCTTCCACTCCGCGCTGGTTTTGGATGACCGTACAATTGACCGCATGGACGAAGCCACATTCCGCCGGGTTCTTGCCAGTAAGGTGACTACCAGCGTATTGCTTGCCCGTACCCTAGCAACGGAGCCTCTCGATTTCCTGCTTTTCTTCAGCTCTGCAGAGTCTTTCGCTGGCGATGCTGGACAGAGCAACTACTCTGCCGGATGCACCTTCCAGGACGCTTATGCACGGGCTCTGTGCCAAGTTCGAGGACTTCCCACTAAAACCATCAACTGGGGGTATTGGGGGAGCGTCGGTGCTGTAGCTAGTGCCGAGTATCAGTCCCGGCTCACGCGGCAGGGACTCATCTCCATCAATCCGGACGAAGGTATGAGAGCAATTGAATGGCTGCTGGACAAAGACACCACTCAGGTCTTGGCGATCAAGTGCAAGGCTGAGTTACTGGAGCGTCTGGGCGTCTCGACGGCCACCGCAGCATCTGCGCTGCAGGATTTTCTCAACCGCCTTGACCGACTCAAGGCTGCCGGACGACAGCACCTACTCGCAAGGTTGTGTGCAGCTGGCGCACCGTTTGAGTCGCAACGACCAGTCAACCGGGATGCCCTGTTGGCGGCGCTAGGCGTGTGCCCTTCCAGCGAAAAGCTACTGGACGCTGTACTCGACCTATTGACTCGAGCTGGACTCTTACACCGCGAACTGTCTAGTTGGACCCTCACCTCTCTATCCCCGGCAACTCTGCCATCCCTGTCCGTCGGAGAGTTGCCTGCCCACGAGCAATTGCTGATCCGCTGCTTGCAGGCACTGCCTGCGGTTCTGCGCGGAGACGCTCTAGGGACAGACGTACTCTTTGCTGAAGAAGGTATGAGTCTGGTTTCGGCCATGTATCAGGGAGACCCAGTCAACGACCACTGCAACCGCCTGGTGGCCGCATACGTGCAGCAAATTGCCACGACCGTAGCATCTGTGAGCCGTCCTTTCCGGATCTTGGAGATTGGTGCTGGCACCGGAGGCACCACTGCCAGCGTCCTCCCCAAACTAGCAGAATGTGGTGTGCCCTTTGAATACACTTATACGGATATCTCCCCAGCGTTCCTGCGTCAGGGCAGAGAGCTATTCAGCACTCACTATCCGCAAGTTCAGTTTGGGCTGCTCGATATTGAAAGAGACCCTGTGGCACAGGGATATACGTCCCAACAGTGGGATCTGGTTCTGGCAACCAATGTCCTGCATGCTACTCGCAATTTAGCGCCGACTCTACAGAGGGTGCGGACATTGATCAGGCCGCAGGGTTGCCTGGTATTAAACGAAGCTATCGTCGTGGATGACTTTCTCACAATGACCTTCGGACTGCTTCCAGGTTGGTGGGCAGCAGAAGACACCCAACATCGGCACCCCCATTCGCCCCTAGCACCACGACACTCCTGGCAAGCGCTTCTGGATGAGGCCGGTTTCACAGTTGCACCCCCTGAACCGGGGTTCGCTGAGCGAGTATTTTTCGCTCAATGCCGGACGCCCAGCGCCTCCCTTGGGAATTCCGTCGAGGTAATCCGCGAGGCGCTGGCACAGACGCTCGATGTCCCGCTGACCCGTATCCTGGAGGACATTCCTTTCCTGGATCTCGGACTAGATTCGTTGACCGCAATTGAGGTTGTTAAGCGGATCAATCAGCGCCTAGGTTCTACATTATTGAAAAGTATGGATCTCTACAACTACCCCACTGTAGAACACCTCAGCCGACGTTTGGGAGAACTGCCTTTCACCCCGCTACTATCAACAGCTCCCCAGTCCGACGAACTGCGGCGCTTACTTGACCAAGTTGCTGATGGCAACCTGGATGTGGATGATGCCGTTGCCGCGTTTCTTGGCGAGGCTTGAGCCAGATGGAGTATTGGATCGGAGGGGAAAAGCCTCCCCATCTTTTGAACGAGCCTCCAAGGGGCGCATTGACACCTGGACAGGTACATGTATGGTGGCTAGAGCTACCGCGAGACGAGGAAACTTTTACTGTTGAGCAATTTGCTGCGTTCACCAGTGAAGCTGAGCGGCAACGCGCTGTACGCTTTTATTTTCCTGCGGATCGGTGGGCTTATCTATCCGCCCAGTCGCTGCTGCGTTGGGCACTAGCAAATCGGCTGGGTTGTGAGCCCAGGGAGCTGCAATTTCGCCGCAACGCCTACGGACGACCCTTTCTTGAGACACCAGTTAGTAATCTCTTCTTCAGTCTCACCCATTCCCGGAACATGGTAGCTTGTGCGATCGCCCTTGAGATTGCTGTCGGCATCGATGTAGAGAACCCTGAGCGGCAGATTCATGTTGATCAACTCGCCCGTAGCTATTTCGCCCCCAATGAAGTAGCTCATCTGTCCACCTTGCCTTCCCTTGTACGCACCCGTGACTTCTTCATCCAGTGGACGCTCAAAGAAGCTTTCCTCAAGGCGATCGGTATGGGTCTGCACGCTCCGATCAGTACACTGTCGATCATTCCTGAAGCAAGAACCCTGCGAGTGAACTTTACACATCCGTTTCCCGATAGTGTAGCCGGCTGGGGCTTTGCGGCGCTCACTCAATTGCACGGACATCATCTTGCACTAGCTATTCGTTCAGAGGTTCCTCAAATAACTATTCGCCTGACTCTAGCTCCCTGTTTCTGGGCGAACAAGTCTTTATAGAACCTTAATCGCATCAAATGTAGCCATTATTGCATGCTAACATGAGGTTTAAAGCGTCAAGGGTAAGAACCAGCTATGGATACCATCAAACTTGATAAAAGTGTTAAGAGTGTTGTGTTGCTAAACTCTACCGATTCTGGTGCTAGGAGTTCTGAGACTCTTTACAAAGCGAAAAAAGCAAAAAAGAAAAAGCAATCAAAAATGTTGAAACTTCTTGAAAAAAGTTTAAGGAAATCGTTAAAAACGCAAGCTAAAGTGGCTGAAGACTATCTGGAGCGCCATGACCGCTCAAACAAGAAGAAGCGGGATGGCTGGGTTCGCGATGTGGTCAAGAATGTGGGAAAAGCATTCAAGAAGAGCGATCTAGGAAGTTTCATGGGATAGGGGGGCAAGCTTATAAAACAAAAAAGGTTCTATTGCTGAAGATCAATTGCATAAATACACACCCCCAGTTGACCCAGTATCCGTCAAGCTAGACAAACCAGACCATCGCACGAATCCGGTATTTGTATTCGTGCGTTTCCTGACCTGGGGTTTTGCTTTAGCATGGCTCATTTTTAATATGTTTCTTGACCGTCTTCAAGGGAGCGCCACACTGGTTCGCAATGCGGTGCGCCTGCGAGAGACCATCGAGAGGCTCGGCCCTTCAGCGATCAAGATCGGTCAGCAGTTAAGCATCCGCACGGATCTAATCCCCCAGGAGTTCAGCGATGAATTGATAGCTCTGTTGGATAACGTGCCGCCCTTCACACTAGAGGTAGCCCACCAGTTGGTTAAGCAGGAACTCAGCCAGCCCGTGGAGGTTCTCTTCAGCGAATTCAGCGAGGAGCCGATCGGCTCAGCCTCAATTGCCTGTGTCTATAAGGCACGGTTGCATACGGGAGAGGTTGTGGCGGTGAAGATCCGCCGTCCCGAAGTCACGCAAATTCTGGTTTCCGATCTGGCAGTGATCTCAATCTTATGTCGCTTCGCTGAGTTTACGGGCATCATTGAACGTGGGAAATCTGAACCGGTGGTCCAAGAATTACGACGGATGCTGCTAGACGAGCTGAACTTCCTTGTGGAGGCGCGGCAAACCGAACTCTTTCGTGAGGATGCAGCGAAGACCAATCGCTACGTCACGGCACCCAAGGTGTTCCGCCACTTTTCGACTTCCGGCGTGCTAGTGACAGAGTTCATCGAGGGTGTGTTTCTGCTTCAGGTTCTGGATGGGATTCAGCGGGGGGATGAAGCTTATCTGAAATCTCTCTCTACTCAGGGCTACAACTTACAAATGATCAGCCGCCGACTGATGAATGTCTTTTACTGGCAGCTGTTTGAAAACCCATTCTTTCACGCTGATCCCCATCCATCAAACGTGGTTGTGAAGCCCGACGGCAAGATCGTCCTGATCGACTTCGGCGCTACTGGCACGCTCACCAGCAAATACCGCCGCGATCTGCTGCTTTTTGTGCAGAGCCTCGCAGAGGGGAGCATCGAGGGCATGGTACGTTACATGATTGCCAGCCTGGAGCCCCTGCCGCCGCTGAATCTAGAGGCTTACACAAATGAAATGTACCACGCAATGCGTGAGTATCTCTTCACAGCTCGCAGCAAACACTCCAACTGGCAGGAGCGCAGCTCGGGTCGCGCCATGACGGCGCTGACAGAGGTCTCCCGCAAATACAACATTGTAATGAGAGCCGATGTCCTGCGTTACATACGCGCCAGCTTCCAGTTCGACTCCATCGTCTACCGTCTGAACCCCGATCTGGATAGCCGCAAGGAGTTCCGCCGTTATCTCCGTCAGCGTACCAAGCGCATTCGCAAGGAGATGCGCAAGAGCAGGAAGCAGATCAGCAGCATTGGGTCCAACACGGCAAGCTTGCAACTGCTCAACGGCAAGTGGCAGGAGCGCCTCTCCAATCTGGACTCCACACTCTCGTTCCTGTCAAATCATACTGTGCAACTGGAGTGGCTCTTCCGGCGGCGCGTTAGTGGCCTGATGCTCCTCTTAGCCTGGATAGTTAGCATCGTTCGCACCATAGCTGCTGCGGTGCTGGTGCTAGTTCTGTGGACTTGGTGCCGTCAATACCATCCACTCTGGCCCATATCCCGTTTTATCGATGCAGGCTTTACGTTCTGCTTTAGTTCTGATCTCCAAATGCTGGTCGCTCATATTCCAACCCTCTCGGAGCGCCTATGGTTCTGGGTTTCCTTAGCCCTGGTAGTGCTACTTTTCAGCCTCCAATCCTTGATGGAAAATCTACAGACCCCAAAGAGCAAAGTGGAGTAACCCACATTCCGCACCCTCCCATCGGTGAAAAGTTCTCTCTTCCCGCTAGAAGATTACCAAAAATGTATTTGCACAAAATACAATCATACTACAAAGAGAAGGGGCTCTTCCGTACTTGGCCCAAAAATAGCGAAGCTGACACCAGCCGCAAAGTAGCACTTCAAACCTTTATATGACAAGGGTTTGAGCGTTTATTTCCCTTTCGTTCAAGAAACCACCGGGTCAATCAACAACCGCTCATCCAAATCCAACCGGAAAGTTCCATAAGGGTTGATATGCCCCCCTGAAGGGGTGACAAGCAAGCTAAAGACTATATGAAACAAGCTCTCTACTCCATTGACCGGGTGCAATTAAAAGTGGTGGTTGCCGTCAAGCGCTCGTAACAGAGCGAACCTGCCAGTAGGTATCCCAATCGCCATTGGCACGCAACACTCTGAGAGCCAACATAGTAGTGGCATTTTCTAACTTCCACCAGCAGCCAGAAAGCTTGAGCCGCTCCTGAATCACGTAGCGGTGGGCACTCTCGATCTCACCTGAGCCAATTGGTAGGTCAGCAGCTATTGCACTTTGATCGGAAGTTCCCCCGCGACGCGGGGAACTTCCGTCT
>JGI12272J11983_1448007_pt1 | contig 39817 bp, 51 predicted proteins | sample SoiCrureplicAD5A_FD_11983 | JGI IMG/M metagenome (IMG submission 11983)
TAGATACCTAGTACGACAAGGTTATGAGTTTAAGAGACTAGAAGAGTAGGGGGGGGGGCGACTACTACAACGGACTCAGTGATTAGGTGTCATGGTCATGATGAGTGAACGCAGGTAGGTTATGAAAACCGTTACTACCTTTCCTAACTCAACCAGTAGAGGCTAACATGTCAGACAAAATTGACGCATTAACATCCCTGTTTGACCAGCTCAATCTAAATGAGGAAGAGATTGAACGCTTAATCAGCTACCTGAAAGATTCACTTCCTGTCACACCTGCATTCACACCAGGAGATGCAGTCGCTACCAATAACGGCAAGGGTTACGTCCACAAGTCAGTAGGTGATACAGTTCTAGTACGCTACAAAGATAGGTACTTTGAAGAATGGCTAGATGCTGAAGGGGTTAGAGCTAGACAGCTTGATGAAGGTGAGCTTAGTACCCAAGTTAAAGTAGGCGACTTAGTAATGTATGGTGATACACTAGGTATTGTGAGACAGATGAACAATAATTACTGTCTCGTGTATCTGCACCCACGGAGCAGTTCACTCTGGCTTAGTTCTTTATACGTGAGACAAGTGAGGAAAGTATGATAATCCTAAATTTCTCTTATCCTGAGGATTATGTCGGCGAACTAGCTGCACAGTACCAAAGGTACAAAGGGGTGAAGTACCACCGTCTAGCGCATGTGCGGATACTCACACTAAATGGTGAATACTCACGTAACCTAGGTAACACATCATTAGCAGCTACCCCCACAACATACACAGGTAGGTACCTTCAAGTAGATGCTGTAGATACAGCCATCACCCACCGCAAGTTAACCAACTACTACCGTATATACGGCGATATGACTTTAAGTCATCTACTTAGGGGGAGAAACTGCACCGACATTGTTCACTACCTGCTAGACCCATACTATGCGGCTAAAGATTTCAACTCACGCTTGCCAGGTTTAATGTATGAGCAACTATCCAAGCTTGGATGTCCCCATTGGTACCCTGAACCACCCCATAATCAACATACCGCTACCTAACGGACTAGTTACTAGAGGGATAACTAAGGACACCTGTAAGCTATTCAAAGTCTATAGCTCTACTGAACCCTTATGTGTAGTAATTCATTACCAGACCCACGATGAACCCACCCCATGTGGTTACAAACACAGGAAGGGGGGATGGACTCACGGTATAAAGGAAGTAAGATGGGAGAAGGGTAGCACCCGTTGCCTATTCGGACTGCACCTATGGGACGGGGGGGAATGTGCTGTCTACCTATGTGAGGGGGAGACAGATGCAATGTCCCTGTATCAGCATCTTATGGGTAAGGGGGAAGCACCTTTTCTAGTACTTGCATTAGGGGGTAACCCCCCCGATAACCTGCTCCCCCAATGGATTGACCTAATCTACTCTATCACTGGAAGAGGTAACTACCCGCTCATCACAGTATTCGATAACGATAAACCAGGGCATGGGTACTATGACCTCATCGAGGATAACTATCCTGACACACCCCATAAACTAATCATTCCCTCACAGTATAAGGACATCTGTGAGGCATTAATGGGGGGAGAGACTACCTTCACCACTAAAGGTTACGAACCACCAGCTAACCTTATCACAGGTGCAGCACTACTAGACGATACCCCCACCCAGGGTAAAGAAGTCCTCACCACAGGCTTCCCTAACCTTGATGCACTCATCGGCGGCTACCGTGGGGGGAGTATGTTAATGTTCACTGGGCTATCTAAAGCAGGGAAGTCTACCTTTGTAGCTGGACTCACCACCAACTACATAAGTAACCACTCCCACCTAGGTAAAGTACTCTACATGCCACTAGAACTAAAGCACGGTGACACCCTCTATATGATGGCTTCCCAGTACTCACCAGAGGACATCGATGGAGGAAGGTCATACCTAGCAGAGCACACTGTAATGCTTAAACACTTCGGGTATGCCGAGCTACCACTGCTAGACTCCACCCTCAAGGCTATCCCTAAGATGGGTATATCCCTATTAGTGATAGACCATATAACTGCTGCATGTACGGGGATGGAAGGGTTAGCAACTAAGCTGCTTGATGCAGCACTATCATTAATACAGACACGTCTGCTGGAATATAACATACCTGCTATCGTCGTGACACACGTTAATGCTGGGGGGGCAATGTCTGATACTATATCATCTCAGCATCTACGTGGGTCACAGTCCCTATCCCAGCTACCATCTTGTGTACTGGCAGTACGCAGAGCAGACGACGGCATCACTGAGGTATACAGCGTGACACCCGATAGATACACAGGTAGGGTGGGGCGTATGTTCTTTGAGTGGACAGGAAAATTTGAGCCAATGAAGACTAAAGGAGGTCTATGATGGAACGCACTCTATTGTTTACAGACTACCAACCAACCAAGACTACTAAGATGTTTGTTGAGACAGTAATGGATGGTGTTAATTTTACTACTGCAATTGATAGTAGCACACAACATAAGGTCTGGTTGAATAAGGAAGATTTACGCAGGTTAGCTCACTTAATCATCGACACACTAGGGTAACTTATGATGGAATCACAAGAAGTAACACTGACATGCGACATCGATAACAAGGACAAGCTGGATTTCCAGATACAAGATGATGAGTTGTGGATCTGTGTAATGGGGACTAATTTCTCTGTCCGTGCTACAGCCGAACAGCTCCCCCCACTAATCAAACTACTAACAGAATTCGCACAGTTTAAGGGGGTAGAAGTATAAGTAAGGATAAACACTTTGCACCCAAGAAGATGTCCAGTGTGCTCTATCCCAGGAGACTCACTGATGAAGAGATTAAGTTAAATCTAAAAGATGACTCATCCTGGAGAGACCAGTACACTAGTATGCCACAACAACCTGATCTGTTTGCAGACACCACATGTTATGAGTATCAGCTTACGTGGGTAGACCGTGACCCCAAGACATTTGTAAAGAGACACAATGTCTCTAGGTGGGGGGACATCTACGAGTTACAAAGATGGATGGCTAACGTAACACCAACAAAAGTAGAGGTGAGAAAGACTAATGACACCACAAAGATTGAGTCGAGTTAGTTGGATTTGTAAAGGGATGGACGTAGCTAACACCAAGCCTGTCATGTTGGGGGATGCCTACATCTACAACATGCCATACAAAGCAGCCATTGAATCAGAAGAGACAGAACTACTTGACTTGCTAGATGAAGGTAGCTTACCCGCCTACCGTACATTGATAAATAAATACGCGCAATCTCATTCAATACTAGGTCCAGCTGTCCTCTATTGGAAGTCGAGGTTCAGACCCCAGATGTGTACATGGCAACAGGTACATAACTTCTCTTGGGAATGTACAGACCGTGATGCATTCTACATTGTGTCCCCCACAAAGGAAGTGGACATAGCTACACTCGAACCATTCGTTGAAGACTTTAAGTGGAAGGAGGTATGACATGTTTGCCTTATGCTGGAGTCATGAGTGGTGTGGTAAGACAGGGGGTTATTTTCTAGATTCTAGATTTCAGACTAGCGCTGCTTACATAAAGTTCGACACGCAGTCAGCCGCTGTAGACTACATCTTAGAACCTAAGACGCTAGTCCGAATAGCAGAGGCAGTGCGTGAACGTAAAGAGGCTGGCAAGCATAGGAAGCTATGTATCGTCAATCGTTCTACGGGGGAAAGGGTGGATGTGGATAGTCTACTAGATGAGTATACACGGGATTACTACTACGAGTGTATCGATGGTAATACCGTACCCTCAGAAGATACAGCAGCCAAAGAGTTACGTGACTGGGACAGAAGATTCGAGGGAAGATAACTAGTGGCAAGAACCAAACGTACACTATCAGATGAGGCGACAGCCATTGCTAGGATAGTATATCTTGATGACGGATACACCATCAGTGAGATAAGTAGATTGATGGGTGTAGCTGAGGGTGCAGTACGATATGCCGTCAGAGATATATTGAGACACCGTAAGGACCCGACTGCACTCATCAATGCTATTGAGGGGGGTAACCGCTATATCCCCAGTCTACTCCGACTAGGTTACTGTTACGCAAGTTGTAAATACTATCTCAGGAAATACCATGCAACCAAGACGCTACAACCGAAGCAGACGACAAGACATATATGACAGCAACCAAGAGTGTAGCATCCACACACTCTACCCCCACCTCATCTACCACCCCAAAATACAGATAGACTACAGTGTCGATTACGTGTACCGTCCCGACTTCTTTCTAGGTTACGAGGAATCAACAGGCAGACCAGTCTATATCGAGGCTAAGGAATATTTCGATATAGATATGTGTGTTAAGTACATCTCTATCTGTCAACACAATACACGGATGCATCTACTGCTGATTGTGAAAAACATCATGCCTAAGGCTAGAGAACGGGTGCTTAACTCTAACACAGAGAACTTACACCTGTATGAAACCGGTATGCTATTACCCACGGAGTGGTTATTAAGATGTCAAAACCCCCACGTAAAGTAAGACACAGCTACCATGGCATCGAGCCTATAGACTACGTGACCTCAGTGGCTGCATGGGTTATATTCTTTCTGTCCCTCTGTGTACCCGCTGACACTGCTATCTACTTCGTATGTGCATCTGCGGGGGTAGCGCTCTTCACTGTTACTAAATTGGTACAACGGCTATGACAACACTCATCCCATCAAAGGTAATTGGACTAGACTTAGAGACAGATGGACTATCCGTAGTCCGAGGGGAAGGTAGGATATGGTGTGTCTCCCTATGGTCACCCGAATATGAGTTCCACAGTGCATGGCACCACCATGCTATCGACCATATCCAGGAACTAATCGACGACGGGTTCGTCTTCGCTATCCATAATGCAGCATTTGATGTCGCGGCTATCGAGGCACATACTGGACTCACCATCCCCTACATCTGCACACAGGTACTCGCCCATGCTATCAACCCCCAACTAGATAGCTTCTCTCTAGCTGCACTGTCTGGGGGGGAGAAGATAGATTACGGTAAAGAGATGACCGAAGCGGGATTATGGACTACCAAGGATACGGCTGACCTCTACCGTATACCGTACAATCCTATCATGGCACGGTACAACACCAAGGATGCTAAGCTAGCATACGAACAGTGGGAGGAAGGACGGCTACATCTTGAGCAAGACGAAAGACTGTGTAACTCTTTCTTCACTGTCTCTAACCCCTTCGTCCGTGTCATAATGTCCATGCACGGAGGTATACAGGTGGACAGTGCGAAGATGTCCACTCTACTAGGTGATGTTAACGTAGCCTTTCAGTCTAAGGTTGCTGAACTCATCACCGAGTACCCCCGTATCGTGAAGATAAAGTGGGACAAAGAGAATAGAATGTGGGTGGCTACAGACAAGACAGTTGAACCCTCCATATCCTCCCCCAACGATGTCACCTCTTTGTTAATATCTAACGGGTGGGTGCCTGACGAGTTCAATCGTGACACTGGGCGACCAGTCACATCGCAAAATGTACTTCGTCGATTGGTGGCTGAACCATCCACTCCCCCCCAACTACGTCATGTAGCTGAGATGATACAAGACATCCGCCAGCTATACGGAATCCAAAACAAACTGCTAGAAATCTTAAAGATAGTAGTAGCATCTAACCGTGAAAACATCTACCCATCCTGGCATCAGACAGGTACAGTGACAAGTAGGTTATCCTGTTCTAAACCCGCATTACAGAACATGCCAGTACGGTACCCCGTACTCGGACAACGTACTCGCGAATGCTTCGTCCCCCCAGATGGATTCTCTATGTTGGTGGGGGACCTATCACAGATTGAGTTAGGTATATTAGCCTACTACCTTGAGCTATTGTGTGGGGACAGCAGTATGGCAGAGGCTACTAGAGAAGCCCGAGACTTACATGATGCCAACACTGAGAACTGGTACAATCTAACCAAAGACGATGAAGAATTTAGTACCAAACGTAAGATTGCAAAGAACGGTATCTTCGCCAGCAACTACGGGGCAGGGGCTAAGCGGGTAGCGCTCACCCTCAATATCTCTATTGCTGAGGCAACGGAGATTCTCAATGCAGTCAATAGCAATCTACCACTAGATGAACTCAAGGCTATATTCTGGCAGACTCTGGGTGTCTCGCGTGATATCCGACCAATCCGTAACGGGTACACGTCATACACGTCAGGGGTATTCTACGACGTTATGGGGGTGAGGCACTTTTACCCTGACATCTTATCTCGGGATAGGTGGCGCAAGCAGTCCGCCGAGAGAGAGTCCTTTAATTGTCTCATGCAAGGTGGGTGTGCATCTATATTCATTAGTCTGTGTACCAAGTTACTCACTGAAGTTGTTGCTCCCCGCCTGGGATGGATAGCATCTACTGTACATGATGAAGTTATCTTCTATGTTCCCACCATCTACGCAGAGACAGCATTAGTGGGGGCGAACCGTATCTTCAATGAGTTGGTGTTACCCACCCCTCAAGGTGGTGTCAACATACGAGCGGACTTTAAGATTGTTAACAACTGGGGTGAAAAGTAGATGACTGACTCAAACACAAAGGTAGTTAACTACAAGGTATCTAAAGTTCTACCTGTTCAATCTGTCCGATTAGTGGGTCTTAAGCAAGTCAAGAAGTATCTTAGAGTGGATATAGCCATGACATTGCCTGACTGTAGCTGCTGCGTAACCTACGCTTATTTCCTGGAGGCAACCAATAGGTTGACATCAGAGAGTAGACGAATAACAGGGATTGCAGACTTAACAAGTCTTGAAGATCTTATCGTCACCTGCGTCGCTCAATGTATAACTGAACTAGAGGACCACATCTAATGGAATCATCACTCACTCTCCGTATCATCGACGTACCCCGCTACACTGAAGAGAAGATTGCACGTAAGCTAGGTGACCGCCTGGGTCCATTCATTGGGGGGGAAGCTTACAGCCATAGCAACACCCACATGTACCGCTTCATGTACCTCACCCACCCCATGTCGATAGACCCATCTGTTACCTTTCCCCACCGGCAGGGTATACAACTGCTCCCCCCACAAGCCGGACTAGACTACATCAAGTACACCCTCACACTGGTTCCTGTACCAGTATATGGATGACAACCATGCGCATCGAATATGAGTTAGAGGTTGCCAAGATGGAGCATCTCCTTAAAGATGCTAGTCGAGAACAGCTCTATGTACTTTGCATTCAATTCTACCGAATGAACTACCAATATCGAGAGGTTGCATCTGCCATCATGAGACAAGAATTACCACCTATCACTCCACCCTAGATTCCTATGAATGGTCGTTACTTTATCGCTTCCGCTGCTATTATGACTGGAGTCGGGCTAGCTACCCCAGGGACAGGTCTAGCCTACACCCAATCATCCCGCCTTACTAACCCCTTTGAAGCTACTGTCTACTCCCGCCTAGCCGTCGCCATTGGTGCAGCCGAAGGTACTCGCACCGTCACTGGGGATAAGACCCCTGCCTACTACGGACACGTTGACCCAGGTAATGGTGTATGGAACTGGGGGACCTTCTCATTCCAGCACTGTGCCGAAGCTAGATACCAATGTGCTGACCAGTGGGAAGCTGACATCTTCCAGCTACGACGTATTCAGTCCTTTGCCTGGGATTACCTTCGCGACTATAACCTCACTGAGCTAGAGTTCATCAATGCTGCTGACCTGTTCAACCAGGCACCACTTGCAGCCTATGACTTTATGCAGTGGCTACAGCACGCTAAGTCTAAAGGTCTCGAAGGTTCAAAAGCTATCCACTACGCGAGGGTTATGTCCTTCACTAATAGGTGGGGGAACCTAGATGCACCTGGTTTAGGTAACAGTTGGGCGATTGTACGAGCCGACCAACAGAGACGAATGGACCGCATCGCTGAAGTCTTGGAAACCTATACTCCCCCCACAGGGGCTATCACCTGGAGCAGAGGATGAGTAACCGTTTTGTAATTAAGGATACCTCGGTTGAAGAGCTGATGTCTGTGGATACAACAGGTAAGTTCAATGTCCCTATCGCACAGGGTGAATCTGGGTATAAAGCTATTGCCGCATCTATCGTCCCCCTACCTGAACCGAAGGTACGGCTGGATGAAGAGTCAAGGAAGTTAAAGAATCCAAGGAGCCTACGCTGATGAAAGACAGTGACTTATGGAAGGTACGGCTAATTGCTGGGGGGCTAGTATGGTTACTAACCCAGCTAGCCCCGACACAGCAAGTGTACTCCCCCACACAGTCAAACCAATCTGATGTATACCAACAACTCCAACAATTCAAATGAGCGAATTGTTTGTCACTAAACCACTCACCCAAAGGAATAAAGTTATGGCACTGCTACGCCCCACCAGCTTCTTCAAAGAAGAGTATAAAGTTCCCTCCGGATTCGATGACTATCTCAAGCCTTCTGCCAATGATGGTGGGGTAATCAAGTTCGTGATGCTCACCCCCCCGGTGACCGGCTGGTGCTACTGGACCGATGAGCCAAAGAAGCTCATCCGCTCCAAAGAAGAGTTCAACTCTACCCCCAACATCGGACCAGGTTATTCCAAGGATAAGGCACAAGAGCCTCGCCATTTCTGGGTATTTAAGGTCTGGAATCTACTGACCAAACGTGTAGAGATTTGTGAAATTGCTACCGCTGGTATCCAGAAAGACATGTTCAACCTTATCAATGGGGGTGACTTCGACTTTAGCGAACTCTTGAGCGGCTTCACTATCACCACCGAGAAGAAAGCTCAGCGTACAACCTATAAGGTGACTGGCATACCTGTCAAGAAAGACGATAGAGGTTACCTCGAACGTATTGATGCAGGTGAGTTCGACAAAGTGTATGCACTGAACCTTGAAGAGCAGCTATTCACATCTGACAACTCTGTTGAGTCTCTGCTTAAGGGGGGGACAGCTGTGGTGGATGCGCCTGCGGCACGAACTGATTTGATGTAGTACATACTACAAGGTGTAGTACAGGGATCCTATACATTTATGTAGTACATACTACACATGTTACATAGGATCCCCTACCTCCAATCGGTATCCAGGATCGCATGTTCTATTAGCGAAGCTCTATGACACCTTCTGCACCTGCTGCACAGGGATATGAAAAACGGGGAGTCGAGGCTAGTGTACCCCCATCAGAGGTCGATCACGTTGGTAGGAAGTAGACAGACCAGGTATGATGTGGTATACTAGAGGTAGGAAGTCTAGGGACCGGGATGATCTTTTCATAACCTAAGCTTATCAAACTCACCAGAGTAATAAGCTAGCCTTATACTTCTATACCACTACCTCTGGTACTAAACTATGGAACTCCTACGCCCTGATGTACAGAACTCAGCCAAGCTTAAACAGATTAGAAAACTAAGACAGGAGGGTCACACTTATGGACAGATAGAAAAGTTAACGGGTGTACCTAGAAAATGTATAGTCAAACTGTGCAGGAAATACTGGGGAGAGTTTGGGCTCAAAGCACCCCCTAGTAAAATGGAGACAGAAGAGCGACAATGGTTAGGCTCTGAGATTATTAGACTGTTACTTCTAGAAGAGTTTATCTCTACTAAGAACGTTGCTAAGATTCTCAGTACTACTGAAAAAGTTGTTAGTGATACTGCTAGAAAGTATATAGCACCCGAGACAATTGCACTCAGGAAATCACTAGCAGGTAAGTACGGTTACGACATTCGAGCAAAGGTGTATAAAGACCTACCCCCCCATCTAACTGCTGATGCAGTAATGTACATAGCAGAACTTGAGCATACGCAGTTCCTAGACCTAGACACACGTTACCGACAAGGACTACTCTAATGGACACCACCACCACAGAAACGACACAAACGCCAGAGACAATAGAAGTACGTGACGAGAACAGTGAAGACTGGGGTGACTACGACGAAGACTACACTGATGAGCAGCATGATGCTGCATTCGGAAGGACCGTTGAAGAGTACTATGAACAGTTTCAGGAGCAACTGAATATCACAATCTTATGACACATACAGATCACTATCACCAACTAGAGCTGCCACTCTTCCCCAATGAAGTAGGTACACTCTTTGAGACCACCAACATCCACCTCTTCGGCATTGCACGTATGTGTAACATGACCGAGACGGAAGTAGAGGCATACATCCACGAACACTACAGCTCAGAGTATATTGCTGAGCGTCACGCTAGAGCACAAGACTACCACTACAGGAGACTACAACCCTCATGTCCTACCAACTAAACGACAAAGTAGTGGCTACAACCTACATGAACACAGTGATAGAGGTGCGCGAAGGTACCAAGGGAGTAGTGATTGGGTTTGCTGAAAACTCAGACTTCCCCCTAGTAGAGTTTGAGAATGGTGCTACCTTCGTATGTCACCCCACACATGAGGTCACACTACTATCATGACGACAAGATTCTTTGATGAAGGCTACCTCCCCCCATCTCTTAAGCTGAAGCTAATGCTAAAGCCTAATGATAAGAAGCTCAACCCCCGCAGCCCCGACATGACTGGTTACGTGACAATGACCCTACATCATCTAGAGGTACTACGAAAGGTAATAGAGAATGACCCCCACAATGTAATTCACCTAAGGGTAGCCATTTGGGGGGACGGTAACAACGATGAGAAGTACCCCATCCAGGGGAACATTGACTACAACCAGTATGTCCCCCCCACAGAAGAGAAGATAGAGCACCGCCAAGAACCTCCTACAGTATGGTACTAACCATGAGTGAAGACCTAATTACGGACAAGTTAAAATCAACGTGCAAGAACCTAACGGAACTACTACGTTTTGGATTCAAGCCTGACCATCCCAGTTACTTTGAGGTAGCTAAAGCCTTGGTGCATACGTCTCACGCCTTGTTAGAGAGAGATATCTCTGATGCTATGAGAGAAAGTGCTCAGTCTGCTATCATCATGTTAAACGTACAAATGAAAGCCCACGGTATCGCGGAGATGTGGAATGTTCCTAGCTGAAATTGAATCACTATTAGAGGGGGTACATGAAATACCTGCCCCCTCTGTTCTTATGGAGCGTACAGTGGGTAAGTCCCTGGAGCGCATCACTACCCCCCACAGCAGAGAGGTATGCTACCGCGCCTCAAGTATTGGTAAGCCCTGGGTTACGCAGGTGCTTGATAGGTGGGCAGGAACCGGACTATACTCTGATACTGAGATGCGTCCTATCGGTAGCCAGATGGTTATGACAGATGGGGTGATTGCTCAGGCATGGGTGGAGACTACCTTCGATGTGTGTAAGATTGAGTATGAAGCTGAGGCTGTACTTAGTCGCAAGGTGGGGGACATTGAGATCATTGGGCACAGTGACATTGTTGCTCGTAAGGGTAGTCAGATAGCTGTGCTAGAGTGTAAGTCGATGGCACCCCACCTCATCTCGGAGTTTAGTAAGCTGCCTAACGATGACTTCGGATATCTGTCTCAACTAGCCTTTTACACTGACTGTGTTAAACGGAAGTACCCACTCTGTAGTGTACTTCCTGCCTTCGTACTGTATAATAGGGGGCTTGGTAAATTCAAGGTAATCCCTATTACTCACGAGGTAGTACAGTCGAAAGTGAGGAGAGTGGACATGGCACTAGAAGGTATTGCTGGGGTCCCGGTTAACGATATTAGGGCACTACTCGACTTGGTTAGTATCCCTCCGGCTATTGGGGGGAAGATACCCACAGGTATGAAGTTCAGTAGGTGGTATGACTGTCTCTACGAACCTACTGCTGAGTATGGTAAGTTCAGGGTTAGACAGATTGACGATGCCGTAGAGCAGGTTAAGAAGAAACTATACGACATACGTCCATAGAGACAAGTATCCCCCACTCAGGACAGCCTAGGTGGGGGATACTTTTATTAGATGACAGTGATATTGATACGACTAGAGATACCTGCACCCCCAGCAGCTACTGTGAGTGTCGCTGCAACATTGGATGGTACTTTCCAGTAGGGGTTTCGAGGACCAGGACCTGCTGCTGTAATATCCGTGATGTAGTAGTTGGTGGCTCCGTAGGCTAAAGTTAACCTTCCACCTACAGGGACTCCATCGTAAGACACCTCATAGAATGGGATCTCGTATCCTTGAGGACGAGCAGCTAGAACGAGAACATTAGCTGTATTAACTGAACTGACTTGAGTGAGAGGATGTCCAAATATATCCACGAGTTGACTCCTTAGTTATAGTAGTTTGAAGATTGCTAAACCAGTTCCACCGTTTCCTCCAATGTTTGTACCGTTACCTCCTCCCCCACCTGAACCTGTATTGTCTGCACCAGAAGTGGGGGTGAAGTTACCTGAACCGTTACCCCCACCACCAGTTCCTCCAGGCTGTCCATTAGGGTTGAGCGTACCACCACCACCTCCACCAAATGTCTCAGAAGCTCCTCGAATAGTCGTAACCGCTCCGTTGCCACCCCCAGTACCACTAGTGCCAACAGCATTTGAACCCGCGCCAGCCCCGCCCCCGGAGGATGTACCAGAACCTAATCCTCCTGAGAATGAAGCGTTACTAGCTCCAACTCTTGATGCAGAGTCAGCACCGTTACCTCCTGCGGCTATAAGACCTAGCCCTACACAAGCAGTATTACCACCACTACCAGCTAAGCCGGCGGCCTGGAATGCCCCTGCACCCCCAGTTCCAATGACAACTGTATAGATCCCGTTAGCTACTGCTGCAACAGTACCACTGATGGCTACACCAGAAGCACCAGCAGCTCCGTACCAGTTTCCATTAAGTCCGCCACTACCCCCACCACCTCCTCCAATGAGAAAGTATTGAACATCTCGCGGGCCTCCAGTAACTACCAAGTCTCCGTTAGCTGTGAATGTAAATAGTGTCTGAGGTCCAGAGACTAGAAGACCACTGTTACCACTGTTACCCGATATTCCTGTTAAAGCTCCCATAACCCTCCTATAGCATTAATGAACGTACCATTTGCCTTAGATCCTCCAGGGCTAGTTCCACCTGTGTGAATCTAGTATTCAACCCTGCACTAGTGTTTACCTCTGCATACACCAGGTCAGTGACCAGGAGACTGCTATCTCGGAATGCCTTGATGGGGGTGCTAACTCCTAATGAAGTGCCTGTGTAGGTAAGAAGTACTGCACTTGTCTTAGTGAAGTTAGTGTTGGGGGAGGTGACACCAGCTACTTGGATGAGGAAGTCCTTCACCCCCAAGTTGGTTGACAGTCCGAGAGATGTAACATCTAATGTCCATCCTGTTCCTGAGCGGGTAGTTGAAATTGGTGTTGGCATAGTTATTTACCTTTGGGGAATCTTCTGTTCATAGGCCTGGTCTAATGACTGGTTGATATAGTCACTACCTGGAAGGGGGAGATCATCGAGCACCAGTCGTCGCCGCTTAAACTCCTCTAACATCTTGGTGGAGGGTACTTGATTCTTAACTGCCCACTGCTCGATACGAGCTAGATCCCAGTTAATCTGTATCGTAGCATCAGTCATACGGTTAACTGCGTCTACTCTGCGGAGGTATTGGGGGTCAGATTCTTTTAGGGTACCGTTACGGAGATCTGTTTGAATAGCTATTTGTTCTCGACGCTGGCGAGAGATGAGTTCGTCAATAGACTTCCGTATCTGTGACTCAGTGAACTGCATGTTAGTCATGCCGTCAATGAAACGTACCTTCGCCCCCACAGTCTGGAGTGTAGCCTCTAGCCCCTCTAATCTGTTGGGGGCTAGCTTACCTTTCTCCCCCATCCAGGACTGTGTAGCGGGGATAAGTACAGCACCAGTTCGTGGATCAAGTACCTCTCTGGTGCCACTGAGTACAGGCAGCCTGTCAAGCGATGACATAACAGGGGAAACTGACAGTACAGCAGCCATCCATGGGGGGACGTTGATACCAGCAAAGGAGGTACTGACATTATACTCCGAGTCGTCTCTCTTCTTACCCGTGAAGGGGTCAATACCTGAGAGTACCTTATACATTCCCGAGAAGTAAGACTTGCTAATCATACTGTTAGTCCAGTCTTGAATAGCTGTTTCTTTCTTCTCCCCCTTAGAGAGTGTGTTAGCCAGCAGACCTACGACCCCCCACTTAGGGTCAAAGTTATCTGTCATCAGCATCACTGTCTCTTTGTTCTTGGGGTCACGTGAGAGTATGATACCATAGGATGATAGGTCGCTAGATGTGAACTCTCCATTGAGAGGGACATCCTTATCCTCTAGCTGGTTCTCATTCCACAGGGCGCGTAACCTACCATATGCTACCCACCGAGAAGGATTACGCATCATGTCTGCCATCTGTAGGGGAAGATTCTGCATAGCCCACGATGAGAAGGGTAGCACTCCACTGATGAAGCGGGGGATATTCCCTACGTCATCGAATACAGGGAATGTTTGTTTGACTGCTGTGATAGCGTCGTCCCACTTATCTACACTCCCCCCCAAAGATTCGATTAGCTGGTTAGGGTCACTCTTCAGTTTACCACGGACTACAGCTAGATGCCCACTCATGTCTAGAATGGAGGCCAGACGAATAGTGGGGTGGAGGATAGCATCTCTCTTACGACCTAATACGTTGAGTACTTCACCTGCATACTCGGGAAGGGTATGTGACGCAGCTTGTAGTTCAGCTAGCTGCTTAGCGAAGTAGCGGGGATCTAACTCCTCTAGCTTAAGGATGGCGTCAGCTCCACTCAATCCTGGTAAGATGTCACGAGAGAACATACGTGCTGTACGAGCTACTACTTCCCTGTGGGTAAGGGCTTGACCGTCAGCATATCGGAAGGGCTTGACGTTATCGAACGAGTCTAGCCCCATCGTAGCTAACTTAGTGATGTCAATGACAGATGCGATGTATTCGTGCACCCCCACACCAGCCCACAGAGTAGAGAAAGTGTTAGTCATGAATTGGTTGAAGAGGTACACCTTTGCCCCCACAGGATTCCCAATAGCTTCCTTAGCGAACCACTGGGTGTAGGTCTTCCATGCGCGAGCTACATTATTCATCTCAGAGGGGGACTTGGAGATCTTAACGACAGCACTTAGCTGGTTAGCTACGAATGGGTGAATCATCATACCATCTGCTGCTAGTGTCACCCCCTCGACAGATGAGAGGGGGACGTACTTAGAGTAGAGGGGGGAACCTTCCATTGTCTGCTGTGTGATTACCCACCCCCTCTGCAACCCCTCAGTCTTAATAAGCTTGAGCATAGCTGACTGCTCTAGACCAGACTGTAATGATTTGGTTAGTCGCTGGGTAGCTTCTATAGGGTCTGCAATGAAAAGGTCCGTGAGACCCAGGGGCATCTTGTAGGTCTTGATTAAGAACTCACTTACCTCTGAGGTTAACATAGGAATCTTACTCATGATACCTGAGTCAACTAGGAGATTGAGCTGCTCCTCTGTTACCCGCTTAGAGAGGTACATAGCAAAGTCTACAGGGGATGCAATCATCGCGTGAAGCTCGTCGGGCGCTACCCCCAGTAGTTGAGAAGCTAATGCGTGATCCTCTGGTAGGTACTTCCAAGTAGAGCGTGACTTAGCTAGAGCTACGCCGTACCCCTGTTCATCTAATTTAATGGCCCCTGCTAGCTTAGCCTGTGCAAATCCATCCTCAGTTAGCTGACGGGGCATGTATCCTAAGTTATGCATCTCCCCCACATCCATACCGGTAGCCTTGACAATAGCTCGGTACTCGTCCCACTGGGCAGAGATATTGGCAGCCTTATCTAACAGGGTGGAGATGTCATCCTGTGTGAAGCCCCTCCCCACAAAATCCTGCACCATCTGGTTGTAGCTGTGGGTGAGGGCCGCTTCCTGTACGGGACTATTACCATACACAGCTAGACGCTGGGGAATCATCCCCTCCTCCAGTAGGCGACGCATATCCTCAGGGTTAACAGTAGCCCCACGAGACTTAGCGATAGACTTGAGAGTGGAGCTGAGGTCACGTTGCTTGGAGATCATTGAATAGACCCCTGCCTCACGTACTAGCCCGTCACTAATACGCTTCATATTGAGGATGGGTTCACGTACTTGCTTAGCCAGACCGACCTTAGACCCGATCCAGTTAGCTAGCCACCCAGTAATACGGTCGCTAGCTTGCGGGTTGAGGAAGTTGATGTGACCTGTCTCGAACACCATCTTCTCCCAGTACTTCTGTGCATTACGAGATGCTGCTCGTTGACGACGTACAATGGGGTCTACCGCCTCGTACATTGCAGCCTGTGCATTAAGAGCTACAGCACGATTCTCAGCTAGAGCTTGGAGTCTAGTTTCAGTAGCCCGATTCCACTCTGCTTTCTTAATGGGCTTATCTGGAACTGGGTTACCTAGTCCACAATTAACTGCCATTAGAGTGTCACCCCACATTCTACAATTTCAAACTGGTCATCCCACTCGTAGTCAGGTAAAGGTAACGTCTGATTCACCTTACAATAGTAGACAGCCTCTTTTCGAGTGTTAAACTGTCCGAATAGTTTAGAAGAGTTACCACGGGCATATACTTTGAACGACATGATTAGTACCCACAAGGATTAGGATTACGGGGGAGAGATGCTTTAGAGTCAAAGGTGACATCGAAGGTATCGATACCTAAGTCATCTAGTCTGTTGAGAGCACCATTGATGTCACCTTCTCGGATAAGCTTTAATGCTAGGTCATCCCCACTCTCCATGATAGCGTCTATCAGAGATGTGGGGGGAGCATAGTCATCTATTACGGGATGGTCCATTAGTCCAGACTTAGTTACTGCATCAGCTACCTCCCCCTCAATGTCAGTACGCATAAGGTCTAAGTCATGCTGGGCCTGTCCTAGTGCTTTGACTCTAGACTCAGCTGCATTAGCTTTAGAGATAGCAGAGGGGGGTGCTGCATTATCGACTAAGGCACGCTCACGTAGAGCATCTGCTGCCTTTACTCCCCCCACAGTGGGAGTGACACCCCTCTGAGTGAGTACTGAGGTGTCGTAGATGGCGTAGGTATTACCTGCCTTAGCCCCAGTGTACCCCTCAGCCTTGAGTGCATTTGTGAGGTGACGCTGGAACTCACGTCTAGTACCTGGGTGGGACTCGAACTGTGCTGCATGGTCGAATACATCAGTGAGAGTCATACGGGGGGTAAAGGGTTCTACAATCTCAGGGAAGTCAGCAGCTATACGGTTAGCAATCTCAACTACGTGGGAGTTAGGTTTAGCTGCATCGATGATAGACTTAGAGCTGAGCTGGAGTTCGTGAACTGTCCCCCCCTGCGAAGAGAAGACACGCCCCTCGATGGGAGGTAGATCAGGATTGAGTGCTGCAATAGATGCGCGCTCAGCTACACCCTTGTCGATTGTGGTGTATACACCTAGTCCTAACTCAGATGCAGAGCCTCCCCTAGTGGGGTCAATGGCTCTGATGTCTAGGTTCTCTACTCGGGTACCATGGTAGACGGTGGTGCTGGCACGGGTAGCGATGGGCTTCTTACCTGTGGGGGTAAAGGTAGATGGTACATCGATGGGGGAGGTACTGAACTGACGGGCAATGTCATCAGTAAGGTCTACTTCAGCTAGTGCTGCTTTGTAGTTCTCTGCTACGTTAGCTCGTGCTACCCCCACAATCTTAGCTTTCTCCGTAACCTGTACTACGTCTAGCACCGCCTGTTCTACAGGGTCTGATGATAGGAGTCGAGGTACAGATTGGATAGCCTCCTCTACAGAGCTTACTGGGACTTTAGGTGGGGGTGCCTCTGCAAGTACTGTCTGTGCTTTACGAACAGCTTGACGTACTGTAATCTTGCCTGTAGGTGTAGGTGCATTGACTGAGATAGTGGGTAGCCCCGCCTCAGGTAGGTCATCAAATTGGAGGGCTAGTTGTTTTCCCCCGCTCCGTCTAGGTACACGCTCGACAGGAGGCAGTGCTACACGTTCAACAGGTGTGGAGTCTACGCCAAGAGGAAGTTCTAGTTGTCCACTCTTCTTTCGTGTGGTGTACTCTGCGTATGCTAGGGGGTTAGATGCACGCTCAGCAGCAGTAAACTCCATTAGAGTCTCGTCTAATGGGAGTACTTGCTGGATACCCTCTGGTGCAGTAGTAGAGGGAGTCCTAGTAGACGGTACCTTAGGAGTCTTGACCTTCCTAGAGGGTACGTCGAGAGGTAGCTGTAGCTGCCCCCCTACATCAGACCCATAATCAGCATAAGCAGCAGGGTTAGTAAAGCGATCAGCAGCGTAGTACTCATCCATCATCCCCTTGATTGGTAGAACCTGTTGCTGAACCTTAGGTGCTGGAGCAGCAGGGGTCACCTTAGGCTTCTTGAGTCTAGGTGTCTTAGGTGCAGATACCTTAGGTACGGTTAGTAGGGGGTCAGAGAGGAACGGTAGCTCCAGTTGTGCCGGGCTGAATAGCCCTGGGGTCTCGATTACCTTCTTAGCTACAACTCCAGGGGTCGGGGTGATAAGGTTTGGTGATGCAGTGGGGGCACCTCGGATAGCTTTAGTTACGCCAGCTACACCTCTAGTAAAGAGCTTGTCTACCTTAGCACCAAGAACTACATCCAGACCTACACCAGCTATGACAGAGGGGTTGATGTCTACCCCCCCTACTCTAAAGCCCATGTTGTTCTTGATACCGAAGCCCTTACCTAGATCATCACTGAAGGAGTACTGTGCCCCCCTAAGAGCTTCAACGAAGTTAGACTTACCATCTATAGCTGTATTAGATGTGTCGGTCAGAGCACTACTTAGAGGACCTAGTACCTTACCTATCGTATCTTTGAGGAATTGGGGTGAGTTCTCAGGCTTAGCCCATGCTGGAGCAAAGGCATTATAGGCATTACCTACAGCCTGGTTCCCCCTCTGGATGAGGGCACCGGCATCAAGTGCAGCACCCATAACAGAGTTCTGCATGATACCTAGCCCATACATGATGGGTCCGAGTGGGGATGCGGCATACTCACCCTTCTCATTGAGGGCGAATGGTCGTATGTACTGCCTCCCCCCCTCCTCAGACTGACCAAGTATCTGTCCAATCCAATTAAACGCTGGAGCTGCAGGACCCCTCTGTTGGATATTGGGATTGTTGACGTTGCCGCTAACACGTCCGAACCAGTCACTAGTTACCTGGTTGATACCGTTACCGCCTACGGCCTTCTCCTCGTCTGCCTTCTGCTGAAGCTGCATAGCTGTAGCGTTGGCATCGAAGGTCTTAATTACCCCTTCAAGGTCCGGGGGAGAGTAGTAGGCGGGGAATGCAGTAGCACGGTCAGCACCATCAGATGCAAACTGTGCCTCGTCAGCTACTTGAGCCTGCCCCGCCTCAATCTGTGGGGCTAACGTCTTATCTATCTGCTGAGCCGGAGTGAGTCCAGGGGTAGGAGCTAGAGGTGTAGATTGGGTAGGGGCACCTGTGACAGAGGGTAGGAGGGGGTCTACTTGCGGGGCTTGCGTGGGGGGAGATGAATGAACGTCAGGAGCAGAAGCACTAGTATTAGTACTTCCAGGACTATCATTGATTGGACCCACTGGGGCAGGTAGTGTCTCTGGTGGTAAGAGCGTACTATCCGTTCTATCATCTTGTTGTAAGGTAGTGATTGGGTTAGACATTATGCGGTAGGCTCCGACTCGTGAGGAATGAAGGCTGTTTGTTGCCCTAACTGACTGCACATAGCACAGGCTACATAAGGACGTTCATGAATTACACTAGCTCGAAGCCTATCCTGACGGTTACCTTTGAAGTTGTACTTTCGACCTGAGTACTTCCCAAGGTTTTGCATATAATATTTGAGAGTTACACCAGCTCCATCTTGGTTAGACGGGTCTAGCACAGCCGCTGCACCTCTCTTGTGTACGTCACGTAGAACGGTATGACCCTGGTTGATAGCAGCCACTAGGTACTCTGGACCCTCTAGCTGAGATACGCCAGCATACCTCATCTGTAGTCGCAGGTATTTTTCCACGTAGACCATCTGCTGAGTTGCTGACATCCGGGCAAGAGCAGCCTGCGTAGTTCCTAAATCCTGTGCAGCAGCTGACCCAAATTGGATTAATCCGGTATACCCCCACGGGTTAGTTATGGATGTAGAGAAGGTACCAGATGACTCGTATGCGATTACATCTGCTAACCATTGTGGAGGGATATTGAGGTTTTTAGCTACTCTGGCTACGGCGTCGCGAAAAGGAATGTCTCTCTTAAAGATAGCGTATCCACTAGCACCGGTGTCATCATGTGTATAACTGGATTTAGAACTAGAAGAGTAGCTAGAACGTAACGGAGAAGAGGACGAGTAATTAGCATTGGTGGCACTAAGTGATGTAGGTGTTGCTTTGATTACCTTGCCGTTTAGGAGGTAAGTATCTCGACCGAGTGGGATAGCACGAGGGTCTATAGCTGCCGGAGTTTCCCCTTTAGCCGTAGTACGTACCCCCCTAGCAGGTGCCCCAAACTGTTTAGATAGATGTTGCATGGGGTCCACTACATTCGTAGGAGCCCCCTGGGAGATCTCCATATGGAGATGAGGTCCGTAGTCTCCTCCACTAGCTCCAGTGAGAGCGACCACCTGACCCGGACCTACTCGTTGATTAGGCTGTACATTGACCTTAGAGAGATGAGCGTAGAAATAAGTGTGCCCATCATCCCCTAAAATCTCTACCTGATTACCGTAGCCTGCTGGGTTGTTGACATTGATGGAGGTGACTCTACCGTAGACCATAGAGGTGGTGGGGGTGCCTGTAGGTACAGCAAAGTCTACCCCTGCGTGAGTACGTCCCGGGCGTGCATCTCCGAAGCGCATACCGCTAGTTGGTTCAGGAACAGCATTAGCTACAGAAGGTGAGAAAGGCATCGTGATAGTACCCCCATCGTAGACACGACGAGCGAGTGGACCAGCTTGTGGATTACCTGGTGCTCCCCCCCTAAAATTTGGCGATTGCCCTGGTTGAGCTTGGTAGCTATTCAACTTGGTAGCTTGAATTTGTTGGAGCTTAAGGGTGTACTGTTTACGGGTTTCCTCGTATTGCTTCTTAGCATCTTGCATCGCCTTGGTGTCAGTGCTAAGACCCACCCCTAGGAACTTCTGCTGCTGGTCAGAGAACTCTTGGTCCAGTGCTGCTGCCTCCTGTTGTTTGGAACGTAGTAGATCTTGGGTGACTGAGCGTACTTGAGCTGTTTGTTCAGGAGTTAACCCCCTTTGGACAGCTTCAACAGTGATACCCCCTGCACGTAGTTGCTCTAGTTGTTTAGCCTCAGAAGGGGTGGAACTACCCGACTGTCCACGGTTGTATGCATTGATGTACCAGGTGCGGAAATCCTTATCAATGCTTACCATCTCAGACTGTAGCGCAGCCTTACGACGATTATACTGGGGGATGTCATTCTCACGCCACTTGTTGAATTGCTCAACTAAGTCGATAGCTGCCTTAGCATTCTTATCTAGCTTCCGGGGGTCAGTAGCCTTAGCTGCTGCCAGTGCTCTAGGGTTGAGCGCAAATTCTGTAGTGAGGGAGCCGATGATAGCATCACTCGCTGCTACGTTACCGAGTGCATCCATCTCAGCAGCTTGTTGTAGTTCGCGTACCTTCTGCTGGTCGCTGAGCACCCCAGTCATATAGGTGTTGTCAGCATTAGGGTCTTGGATAGAGAATCCAGGTGCACCATTCTTAATAGCTTCTAGCTTGACTAAGTTGTTGAACTCGGTGATACCCATCTCCCCGCTAAGTACCCGCTCCTTAAGTTGTACTGCATACTCAGCTGTCTTTTGGAAGGCATTAAGATCAGCTTGAATTCTAGAAGTGTCTACGTTGCGCTTAGACATTACCTCATTGGTGCTCTCGTATGCAGTAGCTGCACCAGTGAGTCTATCGAGGAGGGGGATCTCCTCATTAGCCATGTATTCCCCGATAGCTCCAGAGATAGTCTGGTAATGAGATTGTACTACACTCTCATCTAGCCCAGCACTAGCAGCTAGCCCCCCCAAAGCAGAACTCAGCTTACCTTGTAGTCCGGCTACACGAATACGCCGAGTCTGTGCAGCTACGTCCTCCGCTGCTTTCTGTCTGTTAGACTCAGTTGACTTAGCATAGTCTAGAGCGGGGGCGTAGTAGCGTTCAGTAAGGGTGGCAACATCATCAGCACCAAGGGAGTACTTACCCATGATTCCACTGATAGTTTCACGATAGCCCGTCGTACCTTCTCGACCTATCCGTCCCCCCTCAATCCAGTCAATCTGCGCATCAGCTAACTCTTTGATAGCGGCTGTCTTAGCAGCATCTTGTTGTGCCTTCAGTTTAGCTGCACGTTCTTGAGCTAGCCGATTGGTAATTTCACCAACGGTAGACCCTAGTTGTGCTAGCGACTGTATTGTACGTTGGGATGATGTAGAGGCTACTTGAGAGGCCATAGCAGCTGCCTGCGAAATAGCTGTTCCACTAGCTGCCTGAGCTTGGACAATATCGCTAGTAGCTCTAGCCTGTACTTGGTTGCTTTGAGATTGTGCTTCTAATGTACGTGCAATGGTTGCGTCTGCTTGCGACAACACAGCTAGTCCAGTCGTCCCCACCTTGGGGAGTTCTAGATTAGCTGTGGGGGTAGTTGCTACCTGTTGTCGTGGCAGCTCAAATCCGATAGGGGTAAGCGGGCTAACCATAGTTTTGGAATGCGGATGGGATGCCGCTATAGAGTGGTAGTTGTGTAGCTTGGTTGGGGGTGGTTACTGTATTCCCCCCCACAGTAGGACTCCTGCGTAGGAGTGGGGAGACAGCACCATAGGCGTTGACCCCCGCATTAAGGTAGTCTAGAAAACCAGCACCTCTCACATTAGAGATAGCTTTACCGAAGCTTGACTGTACTGACTGGTTGGTGGCGGTGTTGAGACCCCTTTGAACCCCCAGCGAGAAGTCCTGTGCAGCGTATGAGTTATCTCTGGATTGTCCCTGCATAGACTGACCGAAGTCAGTAGTAGAGTTAGCACTGTCTAGCGCAGCAAGTGTTGAAGTTCGGTTAAGAGCTGCCGCATCCACGGCACCACGCGTATTAATGAGATTGAGACTAGAATTAGCAGTAACAGTATCGATCCCACGTTGGTTGTCATTTAATCCTAGTTGCTCTGCAATAGACGCTAGTTCTTCTTCATTGAATCCTTGGAGTTCACTAAGGGCTTGGGTACGGTCAATCTGTAAACCCTGAGAGAATGCGTCAGCTACAGTCTGCATCAAGTCTCTGTCCTTCTTAGCGAGGGAGCTGGTGGAGGTGAGCTTACCCATAGCTTGCTGAGATACAGCTCTACGCTCTTTCTCACTTAGTTGCTGCTGAGCTTGTTCGATTGCCCCCACCAACTGCTCAGCTACTCCAGTCTGACGTTGAGCAGATTGACCTAGCTGCTGGTCAGTACCTACCTGGATATTAACTCGCTGACGTTCTAAGTCTGCCTGCTGTTGGGTGAGTTGACTCGCTGCTGTTAACCCTTGGGCACTAGCTGCATATTGTTGTTGCTGCGCCTCAGCGTCGGCTTGAATACGTTGAGCATTCAATCCTACTTTAGCCTGATTATATGTAGAGATAGAGGCTAGTACCCCCATCTGGTATTCTTGTCTGGCTAGAATCTGCTGGGCCTTTAGCTGCTCCTGCTGAGCCGCTGACTGTACAGCAGCCTGGTACTGCTGGGCTTGTAACTGTTCTCGCTGGGCGGATGCCTCCTTGTTCTTACTAATGATTCCACCGATACCTGAGATGACTGAGACACCGGCTGCTACGGCTGCACACATACTTACTTCTTCCCCCCCAAAGAAGGTACATACTCACAGAGCAGGTACCAGAACTGCATATTGCTGATTTGGTGGGGACTGCGTACATGCTCCACCCACATACGGAACAGAAATAGGGTGTTACTGAACATAGCGCTTAACTCCTTGTGGCTGTATATCTAATTCGTAGCTGAGTAGCTTGAAGGTTTCTACTCCTGTAGAAGTGATGAAGAACTGATAATCTACCCCGTACCCTTGCAGTGGCATAGACAGCTCCTTCCGTCGGTAAGCCTCATTAGGGGTGTCTAGTCGGATACTGTCTAAGCTAGTCGTATACCCTAATAGCTCTGGGGTAATTACTTGCTCGCCAGTGTTGTATGCACTGACAACAGAGATGAGCGCTGAGTTCTTACAGTAGGAGTTAAACCCTATCTCCCCAATACCTTGATAGTCTACCCCTTGTGGAGCTGTAGTATCGAATAGTAGATGTAGACGCTTTAGACGTTTTAGTCTCCCCAACATACTGAGGTTGAACACGGGACTGGCGTAGACGCTGAGGTAGTTCATTCCAAAGCCAGTGACTGAGGCATAATCTGTACCGTTAGGTGCGGTTACAATGGGTAAAGTGATGCTCCCAGTACCTGTGACGTATGTTGTTGGATTAAAGTAGATAGGTGAGGATTCAAATGAATTGATTAGTACCATCTCCCCCAAGTCGGAGGGGGGTCCAGGTGGTAGTAGAGGACGTAGACCTGGAATATCCATCATGTAATTCCGGGGTCTAAATGCATTCGCTAATCCATTATTGGAGATGTAGGTGTTAGCTACTTTACTGGTGTTAGGAATCTTAAACTCTACGATACCGGGGGTAGTGGGGGTAGGTACTGTCACAATGTTGCGACTATCCACCGTTGAAGTAGCCCTAAGAAAAGGGAATGACACAGTGACAGGTAGTGCAGCCCCGAACATGCGGGTATAGAAGTCTACATAGTGAGGAGCATCCATCTGGAGAACAAATACTAGTCTGAAGTTATCTGTCTTGCAGAGTAGTATGGTCCAGTTAAATAGCTGTACTGCTACAGAGGCTTGGAAAGGGAGGGCGGATGATATGGTAGACCACGCATTCCATGCCAGATTTAGCTGCAGCATACGAGAGCAGTAGAGAGTATCAGTGGGGGACGGTAGACCTATATAGACCTTGTTATTGGCATCATTAAATGTGAGCCAAGCTAGACCATCTGATGTTTCTGATGCTGGAGACTGCTCGAAATATCTACGAATAGGTACAGAACGCTCGAAGGAACCATAGTCAGATGTGTTGTTCTTAGCCATTAGGTCAAATACGCCATACCGATTCATGAATAGAACGGTAAGGTTAGTAGCTGCGACGCTACGGTTATTAAAGGCACCGTATGCTGCAACTAGTCCGATGCTAAAGCCGTCAGGACCAAAAGCTTCCCCCCCTTGAATCCCGTAGGTGGTGATACCTGTGAATACGAACAGAGACTGCTGCCAGCCTAGAAGAGCGGTAATCTTTTCACGGGATTTAGTAGTGACATTGATAGTAAAGGGGTCGTCAGTCACCCCCTCAAGTGCGTCAGTCACTTGGTAGTAAGTGTAGAACTCACCAGGTATAACTTCATCTCCTGTACCTGAGACGAGCAACTGGTCACTGGACTCATTAGGTAGACGTAGAACGATACGGTCACGGTAGAGGGTACCGAAGTATGGGAAGGTACCTTTCTCGTAATCACAGAATAGACCTAGACCTGGAACGGGTACATAGGTTCCGTCGATACTCCCCCCCGCAGCAGTGAGGGACTTATACCAGATAGCTTGTCCATTAGAGACCCACTTAGTCTCTTTATTTGTCATGATAATGTCTGCACCGTAGTCCATAACATTGCCATAGTTCTCGAAGCTGATTCCTGTTGACTTAGAGGTGAAGTTAGAGGCGTTGGTGCGAACCCTTATAGATCCGCTAGTAATATCCTTAAATAGGACATAGTCGTCACGACCAGTGGTACCACACCCCGATAGCCACCCAGAGCGAAGTACACCATTAACGTAGACGTGGAGGTTGTTACCGGCTACGCCAGTGCCGGCATTGAATCTCAACTCTCGCTGACGTACAATAGTGATTGAGGTGGGGGCGGCTGATGCTAATTTAGATCCATATGTGACAAAGAAGGGGGCGTGGTTGAGTTCAGTCCCCGCAGCCGCTTGAATATACCGTACCCCCACAGAATGACCCCACGTAGTATCAGTAGCAGGAGCATTGGTGGGGGTGGTCATCGCACCAGCAACACACACATTGGAGGATGTAGCTACAGTAATCCCAATATAGGGTGAGTTTACAAAACGGGGATCTAAGTCCGTGATTAGGTCCAGGGGGATTTTAACGTTCTGGTCTAGGTCAGTAACATTAAGACGGGACACTGTTTGAGAGAAGTCCTTACCCTGCCAGTACAGGGACTCCGCCCACCACTGCCAAGTCACTTGAATTATCGTGAGGTTACGAACTTCATTGAGGGCCATACCAGCCCCAGTGATATTATAGTCGAAGCCTGACCCACTACGGGAGTTAACAGCATAGTTCGCCGGGATAGGTAGGTTATAGTCTACCATGGTGTAGGGGGTCGCACCCGAGTCATACCATAAAGGAGAGTCAGTAGTGGCGAAGGGAGATGTAACTCTCTGTAGCCCGACGTTAATGCATGTGAAAGGTAGAGTACGTTCTAAAATGGAGACCTGGATAGGTGGGTGATTAGCTGAGAAGATGATTAGTCTGTCGTAGGGGGCACTAACAGCTAAGAAGTGTACCTCCTCTAGGCTACGGAGCCAGGGGACTGGTTTATTCCAGGAGTACAGGGGTACAAGTTTGTTGCCTACTGTGGTGAAGAGTTCAACGAAGAGGGTATCAGAGGAGACAGAAATTAGGAACTCGCTACCCCGTTTAGTCTTTAGAGTCCCACTCCATACCTTACCATTAGCTAGCGGGGCTACAGTGGATACGACATTGGTACCCCCACGACGTGTGACGGCACCAGTTGAGTCTACTTCACAGTTGTGAAATACAGGGGATAAACCAGAGGCTAACCCCGCCCCACTCTTAGAGAGATCTAACCCCCCAAATTGTTGATTGAAGAATCCTGAGAAGCCTTCAGTTGGTTGTTGTTGCGGCATAGTGTTACGGGTGCATACTCCCCGGTGAGTCGTCTTCTCGTGAACGATACATATGGACAGCCAACTCGAAGACTCTAGTGGTGGATTCTATAGAGGTGGTATCCCCTGTGTGTGTTCGGTGTAGGGTTGCCTGTGCGTAGAGGCTAACGATATTTAGGAATGATTGGGGGTATGGTAGGGTATCGGCTGGAAGTAGGGGGATAGTGAGGTGAGCTAGGATGTCGAAGAGTACTAGAGGTTTGTCAGCCAGTACTGGTTCAGGGTATAGTAGTACCTGGTCTTGCCCACAGATTGAATAATAGGTGGGATTAGATATGTAGGGTGACCTGGTGTTCAGCTGTTTGAGGGCACGTAGACGTTGACAGGAGAGGATGTTGGTGTATAGGCTGACAGAGTAGATTTTTTGAAACGGTACGATTGTTGCTACCCCGTTAACCCAGTTAGAGGTGCTAACTGTCTGCCGTAGAAACATCCACCCATGTAGAGTAGAACAGAACTGCAAACTTAGTTGGCAAGCAAGCTTAGCCTTGAGTGCCACAGGGGATGTAAAGTCACTTACAGGGTGTTCCCCCACCTGGAGGAGAACCTCATTTGCGAGTTCTAGTAACGTAGGCATGACAGTTAGCTCCTAATGGGTTATGCGATATCGTTGCTGGTGTGAATCAACACTGCATGTCCTGGACGATACAGCTTAGCACCATATGCTTGGCGAGCGACATGGAGGTCAATCTGTTCACGGTTCTCGAAGCTGGTGGTAACCGAAGGCTTCTTGGTTACGACAGCCCCTGCCCATTCACGCTGGCACAGGATAGCAGAGTGTACAACCTTAGAGTTACCGGTGAAGGTAAGTGGTAGAGACAGCCCCACATCTTGTCGAGGGAAGTAGCGGGACCCTGTTACCCCAGGAGTAGGCTCGGGCACCCCTAGGAATCCATTCTTCCAGCCAGTGAGAGAGTTAGCACCGATGAGATTGGTACGGAATACATCGATACCCAAGATGCTACCAATCATCCCCTTGGGAATAGGGCGGCCACTGATGTAATCTGAGGAGATGAATTGGTTGATACTCATCAACGACGTAGCCTGTGCAGGAGAGCACATCAGGACCAAGTTGCTCAAATCATCGCCATCTTCCACATCATTCTCAAGCAAGATGCGTTGAGCAGTGAGAAGGGTGGCATAGGTCATGGCAGTACCGTTGCCAGTGATAAGCCCGTTGGAGGATGCGAAGACGTTGCTAGCTGACGTGTTGTAAATAGCTGCCCGTAGACCCAGGATACTCCCTGAGAAGTCCTTGGCTAGAGCATACCCCATCGCCATCATGTAAGGCTTGCGAACATCGTAGCTAGAGTGGGCGTCTAACATGATGTCGATACCGATTGCACTCACCCGGTCGGTATCTACCGAGATTGTATAGTCAGTATCCTGGATGTTCTGGAGAGCCACCCCAGTATCCAATGCTTTGTCTTCAACACCCAACTCGTTGACACGCGGGATGTGGAATACGTCACCCTTCTTGACATCAGCAGCCCATTGTAAGCAGCAGCTAGCGTCAATTTGTCGGGACTTACGGAACGCCTGGATTTCATTCAACCAAATCTCAGGCACGAATTGAGCGCCACGTTGGACGTTCAATTGAGGTGTTAACAGTTCTTGAGGCATGTTAGTAGCTCCTTAGTGGGTAATGTAAAGGAAGCTTCCCCCACTCTAATCGTCTATAACCTCGCCTCTGTTCCATGCTTCCATGATAACAGCTTGCAATTGGTTGTATCTGTCAGGATCTTTGACAGCCATTTGACGTAGCTCAGAGGCTTTGAACTTAGATTTGGGTTCAGTCTTCCCCCCACCTGTAGTGGGTGCCGACTTAGAACCTCTCTTCTCAATGTGTGACCAAAGCGTCTTAACACCTTCATAGCTGTCATACTTCTTGGAAGAGCCAGGGGTCTTCTTCTCCATTTCCGCAACTAGCTGTAGAATCTTATTGGCTCTACGATCTAGTTCTGCTGCTGTCACCCCCCACTCAGCTCCAAGAGTGGATAACATTACTTGAGCTTGCTGCTGCTCTAGTTGTTGTCGTAGCTCCTGATTTTGCTTTTGAATCTCTAAGAAGGAGTTGTAAGCTTCTTTGAGATCCACCCCTACTGTATCTTTGAATTTGGTATTGAAGTCTTGAAACTCAGGAGTATCAAATTTAGAAGTGACATCCTCAGGCTCAGTAGTTGCGGGTTCATCATCGGGCAAACTATCGACTAACTCAGCTAGGTCAGGGTCTACCTCAGACTCGGTAGCAAGAGGTTCTGTGGTCGACGTATCTAGAGACTCGATAGTCTTTGTTTCTTCCTGTACTACTTCCCCGCCAGATGGGGGTAGAGTAGCGTTAATGCTCGGTCGTAAAAGGGAATCGCTCATGGTACTTGCATCTGTAAGTCAGAGGTTAATGCTGTCAATTGATCTACGGGGATATCCTGAGTATCTACCCCCACACCCTGTAGTAATCCTGCACCACCGTCAGCTTGTATCTGGGAGTTGAGACCTTGCTGCATTAGCTCACCCCCGATGTCAGGAGGTGGGGGGGTCTCTGGTGTCACTGGTGCTTCAGGGGTCGCTGTCTTGATAAACCGAGAGGGGTTCTTGAAGCGCATCTGAGATAGTATCTCAGTTAAGAGGACAGTATAGTCTAGCTGTTCAGCCATCTGAGGGGCACGACTAGCTACGTCCATAAGATTCATCATGTCCCCTAGTTGTCGCTGCTTCTCTACAATGTAGGCTGCCCCCATAGGCTGGAGTTCATAGGGGTAGGAGAGATACTCTGGGAGTACTTCAAAGAAGGCGTTAAGCTTAACTTCGGGGGAGTAGATGCGGACTACTTCAGGGGTAACAAAGTACTGCTGAAGTAGGTCGAATACCTTACGCAACATTGGGACTAGGAACGCCAGTTCAATACGGTTATATACAGTTGAGAGTCGATTACCACCACTTTGTTGTACTGCAGTAATCTCCGAAGCTGTAACTCGCTCACCTCCCCTAGGTTGGCCCCCGCCAATGAGGGGTCCAGTAGATGTGATTCTATCGATATTTGATTCAAGAGTCGCTGCCTCCTGGTAGCTTACTGTGAAGTTGCTGTTACCCATATCCATAGGACGTAGGCTATCGTGACTTGCTACCTTAAAGACTTTACCGGGTGAAGTGTAAACTTCGTCGATGTCTAGTATGCCGTCATCTACCATGGTAAACATCTTTTCAATAAAGACAACTAAGGCATCTAGCCTACTGTTACCTACGATGTTCAACGTGTGTAGCAACCCCGCAGCAGGGTCTAAGATCGACATCCCATAAATACTGTCCCGGTCAGGTAGCATCCTGGTTGGAATGTAAGGATTACCACACCCATACTCAGAATTGGTGAGTCGAATTAGATGGTTATTAAAAAATACAGCATGCACAATGTCGTACTGCGTATTGCTGTAAAGAACTGGACCGTAGAACTCCGTAATGGTAACGGGTACACGCCCTTCCCCCACAGAATCCCTATTCTTGGCGGTGTCGACTGTAAAGTCCTCTTCGTATGTCTCAAGTAGGTCGGGATTAATTGTGTAATACCCCTCATCGACGAGATACGACAGCTCTTGATAGGTGGGACGTAGACGAACGTAGGTCCCCCCCTCTAAGATACGTGGGTTTCCAGTCAACCACACATCATACGGTGCAATTGTGTCGAATTGTAGAGACTGGGCCTCCTCGATTACCCAGCGACCCTCTGATAACCCTGTATCAGTAGCCATCTGAACCAGCTTTCGACGCATACAGGACTTCCACGACACCCTGAGAGTAGAAAATCCGTAGATACATATCTGGCGATAGTGCTCCTCAACATATAAGGGGAGACTACCTGCCAGCATCTTGTTTTTAGCGAGTTGTTTGATGAGTTTAGCATGTTCAGCTAGATCTGGTACTAGACCATCTACACCAAACCAATCATCAGTAGGAAAAGTTGCCCCCACCAAGTAAGATACTAGAGTCTCCACTGTCTCGAAGCCCTTGCCAGCAGAGATATTATGCTTCCAATCCTTGGTTTCCCCCGTAGACTTGGATAGTTCACGTAGTCTAGCCATGTCCTCAGGCTTACCACGATACAACATGTATAGCATATCCCATGTTTTCTCGACATGCACGGCACGTTTGTCGCGTAACTTAGTAAACTCCGAGTAAATGTGCTTACCAAGTTCCTCGGGGGTGTTAGATGATGTTCTTGTTAGTGGGATTGGAGCTTCAATCATTAGTATATACCCCCGTAGAGCTTGTTGAATTTGGGTCTGGACTTACGTCTGTGTTGGTCGAGGTACCGTTTACCTCCACTGGCTATGTGTAGAGGAGGTCTAGACTTCTCTGCAACCACGGCTAGAGCATCTGGGGGGTCATCTCTTCCACCTCTACCGAAGAAGTTGAAAGTGTTCATCACCATATTGTTTGTCTTGATAGTGTTGCAGAAGATAATTCTACCAGATGAGAAAAGAGGGGAGAGCTGGACCTCTATACGCTTCAACTTACTGCCTAGCTTGTTGGGGGTGTAAGGTAGAATACCACACTTAATTTTCTCTTGAACTAAGTACTGTACAATCTTTTGATGAAGTAGTACTTGGAAGGCAACTGTTTCGCAGTAACCGGTACGTATCTTCCATTTTACTGCTAGTCGTGCAACCTCTTGTATGGTCTTTTCTGGTGCGTAGTGCCCTACAGAAAACTCTAGGGCGATAAGATTACCTGCTGATGTAAAGCCCCCCACAACAATAGCAGTATAGTCTGCCTGTGCTCGGAGGGAGATAGCGGGGTCGACAACAAGAAGGGGGCGAACGCTCTCTGGAGAACCTGTAAATGGGTTGGTGAATACGACACCCTCAGAACTAAGCCCCTCTAATAGTGCAGTCTCCGGTACGTACTGTACTAGAGACGTGCTAAGGATTTGTAGAGCAGGGTTGTTAACGAAGTTTAGGTACTGTGCCTCGAAGACGCCAGGCTCTTCAGCTAACTCAGCCCGTAGCTCCTCCTCCATCTCAGCTGTGAATCCCTTCCACATGTACCCTTCAGTAGAATCTACATTGTTAGCGTAGATATTCCGATCCAATAGGGCGTACTTAAGGTTGAGTCTATTCTGTTGTAAGAAGACATAGTAGTCGTTGGGGTGGTAGTGGGTGCCAGTTACTATACGTTCCCCCACAGTAACCTCAGTAAATGCAGTACCGTCTGGGAGAACCCCCACATCATGGAACTTGGGGGTACGGGTTACGACTGATGCAATATCCGCAGCCCATCTCTTGACCCCTTTAATCTTAGCTTCAGTCTGTGAGTTAGTCTTATCAACGATGTCGTCACAGATGATGATGTCGTAGTGGTTCCCCGTGGAGGTAGACATTACAGAGGTACTAGTTACAGTAGGCTCCTTACGCTTCGCACTGCGATTCATCTGAAGCTGGTTGATGGACCATACGACCTTCTTATCTTGAGCCTCTGTATGTTGTGTACGTCTGCTAGCAGCATCCAGTACCGGGATAAGTGGACCTTGTATGTGAGGGCGTGAGTTCCATACAGTTTCTTGTAGCTGTTCGTCCTCAAAGTAGGAACGTAGCTCGCGGATGAACCCCTGGGATAATTCTCTGACATTTGTAGCGTAGAGGAGAGTGATATTGGGGTTGCGGTAGATACGTTGTAGTACCCATCCAATAACGAGAGTTGATTTGTAGTGTCCACGCGGGAACTTGAGTAGTCTACCTGGTGGTGGGGTAGTGAATTCGCCGTTAGTTACTTCGTACCATTTGTCATATAGCTCCCCCACAAGAAGACCATCTTGGTGCAGCTGTGGAGCTTGTAGGCACAGCATGAACTGAAAGTGGCACTCATCGAAGTTCCTCGTACCCCCGTGGAAGTTAATCAGGTCGAGGAATGCCCATGCATCGTAGAGTGATTTTATTTTAAGGTCAATGCTGGGAGCTACATACATAGTAGGAAGGAGAATGAAAGGTGGAGATTATACATCCCCACCAAGGTTGAGGTTCAACATGAGCAAACAATATTGCAGTAAAGCGCTAGATGGGGATGTTCATCTAGCGCAGCCAGTGGCTAGTGGTTAGTATCTCCCCACCTCAAAGACTAGCCTAGATCGGTTGTTTCATTGACGATGAGACGGATAGACCAGCGACCATTAGTATCACCCGCTGTACCTGTGCAGGTGAAGATGAGGTCTTGACCTGATACAGTGAGGACGCAAGTACCAGTTGCAGCGGTTGGCATCTTGACGTTGGTGCTGTTAGCCAAAAGAATGGCAGTACCAGCTACGTTGGAGACGCCAGCTGTAATCTCTACGACGAATTGGTTGTTGTTCGTATCGCAGGTGTAGACGGCAAGGGCTTTGACAAAGACAGTGGACTTCTGTACTGTTCGGAAACGGAAGAGGTTGGTACCGTTTACGAAAGCCTCTTGAGGTGTGGCACCAACTGTGGGGGTCAGAGTTGTGAGGAAGTAGTCGGAGCGCTTGTGCTGAGACTCGGGGAATGCCTGAGAAGCCAACTGGTTAGAGAGTGCTGCACCTACAGTGGCGGGCACTGCGGACATTAAATCCGCTGTTACGAATACTGGACGAACTGCCATGGGGTTTACCTAGGGGGTTGAAGGTTAATAGTTAGTAGGCCACACGTCGGGTAGACCTTCGCCTAGCTAGGCGGTTGTACATAGAGTTGCTACGCCCAGATTGGGCTACACGAGCGTCGGAGAGGGTGGCAGCGGAAGAGTCGCGTGTTGCAGCTAGAAGAGCTAACTGGGACTGTGAAGCTTCTTGTGCTGCCTTTAGTTGACTTTGAGAGTCAAGTGCTGATTGCTGCTGCTGTTGGAGACTTAGCCGTAGCTGGTCTAGCACGCTGCTTGACTGCTGCTGGCTCGTCTGGAACTGCTGCTGTTGTGCTGCTAGCTGGGCTTGGTAGTCCTGTTGAATCTTCGCTAGCTGAGCTTGTGAGTTCTGATTGAATTGTTGATCCGCTGCCGAGGGGGGTGGTGCTGCTACTGGGGTCGGATTCACCACTATTGTCTGAGGTTGCTGTTTCTTTTTTCCCATGATAGATGAAGAACTTGATAATGGTGTTCTGGACGAGGGGGGGTGGATTGTCTAGTACCAGGGTGAGGGTCCCCCCCAATACTGTGCCAGATGGGATACCGATGTAGATTGAAGCAGAGTGATAACGGGATACCTCCTCAAAGGTGTACTCGTTACCCTCTGAGGAGACGAGTTTATAGACTTCTTCCATTAGGGTTGCAATCCTTTAATAGTAATCTTCAGTTTCCTGATAGGGTTGGTCTTCGTCTTTAGGCCATTGAGGGAGCCTAGGCGATGTCTGCGAATGGTAGGGAGCGAAGGGATGGTAGATAAGATATTCATAATTTAGAGTTACCCGCTTTGGGATAGCATTCCAGACATAGTAGATAATCTTCTCACTTGGGGTGAGAGTTACCATCCGCTGACATTGTGTTAGCTTCCCCCACTCAATGCACTTGAGGATGTTGATTGTAACGGGGTGGTTAACGGGGTACTTGATTAATCGCGTGGCTTGCTCGGAGTCTACGGTGATGCTCCCATTGGAGGGGCGTGAATCGCTGCGCATGGTATCCGGGAGTTGATGCGAATCTACCTGAGGCTTCCATCGCTAGTTGATGCTGTACATGGTCAGGGATGGCTGCTACGGGGGGAGCAGAGTCTGGCTGGAGTGTCTCAGGTAGTTGGGGTCGAGCTGGTTTGAGGAACTCGGTTAGACGGGGATCTAGTTCGGAAGGGGTCGCAGGCTTATGAAGTAAAGACATCAGGGTTGTTTTCTTTGATGCTCTGGATTAGGGTCTCAAGTGATGCGACTACATCAGTAGCATCTAACTTACGTTTGAAGATGAGTGCTGTAACTAGCCCACTGAAGATGTTGAAGGCAGCACGTTCATCTTGGGGATTTTTGAATAGTCTAGCTTTAGTCATAAGGGGGTAGGGGGTAAGGGATAAGGGGATAAGGGGTACTGTAGATAATCCACCTACGGGGACGGGACCGAATACATGACACCACGCATGTACCATGCCGTGCTTCGCACATGATACACATGACACCACTCATGTGTATACGCGCGTGGGGGTGCGCCCCCTCCCCGAGTCGGACTCCACCCCCTGTTGCTCCCCTGACGTACTGCAGCTAGCCCCACCACAAGGTTTACTGCAGTACGTTACGTCAGGTTGAGTTTCCAGTTCGGTATCGCCGAGAGTGGTATAGGTGCCACTCCCACACTGTACTTACAGTATACCACACTTCCTCTGGTTTGTCAACCCCCCTTTTATTTTATTTTCTAGGCACATCAGTGGGTGATACGGGCGCTGGTACGCTAATAAATATTTTGTTACATAAATTGTGCTACCACCATCTATATATATATGCGTGTGTTACCCCCCGGTGCCCTCCCTCACTACACCCGCACTAGGCGCGTAGCGCCACTACCAGGGTAGCATCAAAATAAAATACTTGACAACACCCGCCCACTGTGCGATAGTAATTACATGGAGAGCGGAACACCACACACCACCCACCCGCCACACACAAATGCCCACCACACACTTCTACTCACCCGCAGCACTCGCATTCATCCTCGCCAACACCACCATCATCACCCACACACGCAAGTACACACACGTAGATACACGTACTCTACTCGCTACCCAATTAGGTAATTCTACCTATTGACAGGTACGTCACCAGTACGCTACAGTATTCACATACACCAATCGAGGTCACCCATGTCACACACCCCACGCATCAGTAAAGCTTATACCCCCGAGGCACAGGAACTTGTCGAACAGTTCCTCATCCTCGCAGCCGACATGAAGTCGCTAACCGCAGAGGAAGAGTCGCGCCTCATCGCCGCCATGCAGTCCCAGCTATCCGCCCGTATGTCCACCCTACTAAACGCATAACCATGCCCTTCTACACCACCATGCCCACCTTCGCCCAGCTCTGGGAAGATGTTGAGAACCTTGAAGTACCCGAGGAACAAGCCTGTCGGGAACTCTGCACCCTCGCCTCCCTGGACTACAACGACATATTCTCCAAGCTAGGGTGTCGCGTACCAGATGCCTGTGCCTTCCACGGGTACTGCTACGAGCACATGTACCCCACACCCGACTAGCCATCCAGCCACCCATCAACTCCCCTAGAAATAAATAAATCTAGGGGGTTGACAAACCCAGCCACCCATGCTATAATAACTTTATCGACCGAACGACAGCGAACCACCCGATACCTCAGGGTCAGCTCCACTGCAGCTGATGCTAGGAAACATTGGTAGTGAGCAGAGTGAGGGAGCTATAGGGGTTACGGCACAGGATCAGGTTACGGGGGAAGGGGTATCTACTACGCGCATACACATACACACATGCACACATACACACATACACACATACGCACATACACACATACACACCACACACGTACACACATGACACACCCACACCACAAGCACGTACAATACATACCCACACATCGCGTCAACAGTAAGCACCTGTCACCCGTAGGTAACTACATGTGTATGGAACCCTTGCAAGGACGGCTACGGTTTATCGGTTGCGATGATGTATTCGCACTGTTCGTCATCGAGCTTAGCGAATACGCTGAAATGGTAGCCGATGGTATCATCAGCGAACTATAAATAGGTCATCGTGTGGGGGGATACTAACCACACACACAACACACAACACACAACACACAACATGACACCCACCACACCACACTTTTACTGCGACGTTGACCCAGAGGACTATCTCGCAACCGAGCTGACAGAGGGTAACACTGTTCTAGTCACAGTATCCCATGCCTCTAGTCTCTTCATCGAGGACACACCCACATACAACAACTACGGGATAGAGTTGGACCGTACTAACCTCATCAACTACATAGCTCACCTCCAATCTCTAGTCTCACAGTTAGACTCACAAGACCCAACCAATTAGGTATTTCTACCCATTGACAAACAGCTCTCGATCATGCTATTGTATACACATAACTGATCGAGAGTCTCACCACTAGTCCCACTGTCCCACACCAATTACCACCATGAAAGAGTACACTGTCACCTACACACACACAAATGGAGCTACCTTCGCAGTCACCGTAGACTCACCTATCGAGCACGATGGCATCCTAGCTCTGGCTCTAGTGAAACTGATGTCACAGTTCTCCGTCAGTATTGAAGAACCCCCAACACCAACTCTGAACACATACACAGTCATTACACAATTATACGGCGACGTACTGTTTACACACCAGCAGGCAGAGACACCAGAGCAAGCACTGTTAGCCCATGCTATCGAGGTAGGCTACAATGTTTATGCACCACAGAACATTATTGATTCACTCCAAGCATTTGAAATTGAATACACTGTATGTGAGGGTACGATTTCAATCGCTAGCCCACATATAAGCAAACCTGATAACTCTCATCCCCACCCATAAGCAACTCTAATCGATAGCCCCTTGACATACAGGATCCAACCTGATATTCTATAAGGGTAGCTACAGACAGAGGGGGGAAACACAAGACACCCCATCACCTCGCCAACCTAAGTGTTACTAGGTACACGTAACACCCGCTAGCATACCGGGCAGTATGCCACCCATGAGCATTACGGGGTTAAACGTAAAGCCTGCTAACATACCATGATGTATGTGTCTCGTAACCAACCTACCAAAATATACAGTCTGACTGTTAAAATACTAGGGAAAGTTACATCACCCACTTGCATACTGGCTTAGTTGTATGCTATCGTAGGTTCATCACCGAACTCCAGCCCCTAGCATACGGGTCTACGATGTATGCTCACCCACCACTCACCCTCACATAGGTAACCATCATGTTCGCATTCAACAGCAAGTTCCAACAGTCCGTCAAGTTCCATGAAATCGCTACATTCAGTCTACACACGCTAGCTCTAGCGCTGGAGCAGGCTTCCAATCACCAGTTCCCTGTCAACCCTACAAAAGTAGGAGCTATCGTCAAGTCTCTCGTCAAGGGTGAGCTACTCGTAGCACCCAAGCTAGCCTTCATCACGGGGGAACCTGAAGTCCTGCATATCGTCAGTGGACGGCATCGTGTCAGCGCCATCAAACAATTCGTTGAACAGTATGGCGTCAAAGCAGACGGCAAGGTAGTCGCTATCACCGAAGCTAACAAAGAGAACGTTGACCGTATTGAAGGCACCGTTGAATGCTGCGTCTATGAAGTCCCCAACCTGGCTACCCTTGGTGCTCTGATGATGGCAGAAAATGGTAGCCGCTCGATGTCTAGCGCTGAAAGAGCTGTGGTCAAACTGCGGGGGGCAGTAGCTACGCCGGGCGAGATGCTGAAGGTCAGAATCTCCAACATCTTCATCACTGCCATCCCCCAATTGACAGCACCTACGGCGATGAGCATCGCTGCAAAACTAACTACGGCTGTCAAGGGTATCAAGTCCGCCACCAATGAGACTATTGAAGGGATTGCGGAAACGTTCTCAGAGTACATGACAGAGAATCCCAAGGCTGTCCCATCTAACCTGGCTCGTGACTACGGCTTACTCGTTGATGCTGTGTTCTCTCTTACGATGGTGTATGAGGATAATAACGGTGATGAAATTACAGATACCTACTTGAACTACCTCAACTATGCAATCCCGGTGGTCACCAAAGAGAAAGCATCTAAGACCAAGGAATCAGCAGCAGTTGTAACAGAGATGATGAAACAAATCGCTGAACTGCAACAAGAGCTACAAGCTGTACGTGCTAGGGGTTAGAACCACAAGGTAGAGACACTGTACATAGGGGGGGGGGGCAACCCCCCATCACACCACATCCATCCAATATGATAATAGAAACAGCACTACCATATCAATCACACAGCAATACCATCTGGAAACTGCACATCGATGGTAGTGTTAAGTCAGACCACAAGATAGGTGCAGCAGGGTTCTGTGTGTACGCTGATGACAAAGTTTACTTTGCTCAGTCACGTAAACTAATAGGGGACTACATAACTTCCAACTATGCGGAGTTCCAAGCCCTAGTACTAGCTCTGAAATGGTGCCATGAGCACTGCTACCTAGAGCCTACCATCTATACCGACAGTGAGGCAGTAGCGATATGGAGTAAGGCACGTACCAACACCAAGGAAGGGAACATCCGCCTAGTACGTTCAGCTATCCTCCACTATGCACAGTTCCTCAACTACACAGCCATCCACGTTAGACGTGAGGAACCTCACCAACGCTTCACGGATTTCATATGTAGCCTGGGTTACCTCGGTAACGCTAGCTTCACCAATGGTAAACAACATCGGGCTATCATTGGAGCTTACTACACTTCACCATTCTACAATTAGGGGGGGAACTGATGGCACTAGACACACTACTCGTTATCTATTCTGACTTCTATAATTTACCCATCCTGCTAGTGTTTACTCCAGACGATGACTATTACCACGCTGCATCACGGGCAGATGGCTGCATCGTCAACCTCACCGAATACCCGCCCGATGTAGAGGACTTCATCTGTCTACTCTCTGAACCAGACAATGAACTACTAACACGTAAGGTGAGTGGTCCTATCTCTGGCAGTTTTGTACCCATCAACTGTGGATTTGCACCTTAACATGCTTAACTATCGCTTTGACGTAGTACATACCATAGCAGCAGAGTCATTAGGGGATGACGAATACGACGCTATCATTCGTATCTGCAATGCTCACCTCATCCCCCTAAACCGTACCTGTGTTGACCTACCTTCTCTAACTAGATACCTAGTACGACAAGGTTATGAGTTTAAGAGACTAGAAGAGTAGGGGGGGGGGCGACTACTACAACGGACTCAGTGATTAGGTGTCATGGTCATGATGAGTGA
>JGI12272J11983_1007002_pt1 | contig 27350 bp, 23 predicted proteins | sample SoiCrureplicAD5A_FD_11983 | JGI IMG/M metagenome (IMG submission 11983)
AGTAGGACAAACCTGTGACCAATCTTCTGGTTCACGGTATGGATACAGCTTGGACTTCCTCAAGTCCTGCACACTTGCAAGTTTCGCAGCAGATTCAACCTATCTTTGGTGAGGCGATCGCCAGCAATCAATTGGTTGTATCCTCTGCTGCAAATGAGTTTGCAGAGTTTGTCCCGATTAGCCCAATCAATTTGAGTTCATTTGCAGAACTGCGATTCTGGACATTTGCCAACCGATCAGCCCAAGGATCAACTGCTGAGCCGTTTTACCTTGAGTTTTCCTACATTGATGCCAATGATGCGCTCGGTGAGGAACACCGCTGGTTTATCTCAATCAATCAACCTAATACATGGAATCAAACCCGGATTGGCATTGAAAGCGATCGCCGCAGCGCAATCAACCGTCTGCGATTTCGAGTACTCACTGACTTTGCCTTTAGTCTACGAATTGCTCAATTGCTGGCAGTGCGGGAGGAGATGTTGGTGGATGTGGAGGATGCCCTGATTCAACGGCTCAATCAACGGGTTGAACTGCCGGGTTTGACCAACCTGCCGCTCAGCCAGTCTGCCAGCCCTGGTAGCTTGCAAATCGTAGTGCCATTGACACCTCAGTTGCGGGTGGGAAATCAAATCCGGCTTCACGGAGGCAGTACTGGTGATGAGATTCACGAGGTGACTCAAGTGCAAAACAACCCGGGGGCAGGCACAACCACCTTGCATTTTGACAGTGGAGATGGAGTGCTTGGTTCATTAGTCGCTGGTACGGCAACGGTGTCTGTGATTGTGCCCGTGATTTTGGAGAATCCGCCCACTACCCTGCCGTCGGTCAGTCCGGCGATTATCCTTACCCCTCGAGATGCACGGGAGGATTTGGAACGCACTGGCTATGCCACGCAGCGCGATAGCTTTCGTCAACGGGGCAATCTCACCGTCTGTAGTGTGCGATCGTCTGCCCGTGCCTACACTGTGGACTACCAAATCACGGCGGTAGCGCCGGAGCCCGCTCAACAACGCCTGATTCATACCTATCTTCTGCAACAGTTGTCAATGGATCGGGGGCTACCCATTAACGGTGCATTTTCACCCGTATCTTTGCTACCTCAACCCTCGACTCAGGATGATCGACGACTGGGGTTACTCGCACCGTTATATGTGCGGATCGGAACACGGATGGAAACCGCAGTTCGCCAGGAAGTGCCGTGGGTAAAGCGAACCAACGTTGAAGCCGCTCGCATTGATGCACCTGCCGATCGGGAAGGAATTGTATTGCAGTTTTAGAGATGTGGAGAACGTAAGAATCCATCAAGTCAAGGAGAAAGAACCATGGCGCTTGAGGTTGGAGTTAATGTCATTGAGGTTGATGGTCGTGCCAGTCCGCCCATTCAGGCAGCACCGACCTCCGTCGCAGCATTTTTGGGGCTGGCAGAAAGAGGGGTGCCTAATCAGGCAGCGCGTATTACAAGTATGCAACAGTTTCAGGATCGCTTCGGCAACTATCGGAGTGATAGCTACCTCGCTTATGCCCTGGAAGGTTTTTTCCTCAATGGCGGGCGCGAGGCATATATTACCCGAATTGTAGGAGCAGGTAGTACAGCAGCCTCTGTCACGTTGAACAACCTCCAGTCAACTCCTGCACCAACCTTGCGGATCACGGCTGGTGCCCTGGGGCAGCCCATGCCAGGAGTCTGGGGTAATCGCTTGCGGATAGATGTGAGTGACGATCCCAATCCAAAGGGGTCTACCCAATTACAAGTCAGCACAACAGCTAATGCCACTAGCGCCCAAATTCAATCATTACGGGGTTTTCAGGTTGGCAGTGTGGTGCGCTTTGTGGATGGCAGTAATTCCTTATACCGCAAGATTACCGCGATCGATTCTGCAACCAGCACCATTCGCTGGGATGCAACAGCACCGATCGCCCCTGTCCTGAACCCGGCTTCTACCCGAGTCACAACAGCAGAATTTCGCCTGATCGTGAGTTATCAAGCCACCCCCAGCCGCGACATGACAGTTGTAGAAACCTGGGCTGGATTGAGCATGGAACCCGACGCTGCTAACTATATACTTAACCAGATCAATCACCCCTTTAGTGGTTCCCGTTACCTTGTGGTCACTGACCTGAGCGGTAGCACCCCCGCTGGGATCAAAAATCCTGTCACGGTCTCTAATCAAGCCCTGACGAACGGCACCGAAGCGGCAGCAACCGCCCCCGATTTCATCGGCAATGCAGGGCAGAAAACGGGACTATATGCCTTTGATACGTCTCAAGTGCAATTGTTAGCCATCCCAGATGCACACCTGCTTTCTCCAGACGGACGCAACGCCCTCTTGACAGCAGCATTAGGCTACTGCACTGGGCGGGGAGATTGTATGGTTGTGGGCGCGGCTCCCGATCGCGGAGCATCAGTGACAGTTCCTCGTGCCCTGAGCGACTACACCCAACTGGAGAGCGATTACGTTAATACTGTCACCCAATATGCAGCGCGGTTCCAGGGAAACAAGGTGTATGGCGCTCTTTACGTCGGTTGGATTCGGGTCAATGATCCAATCGGGGTAGGACCGGCTCCAGCCCGTTTTATCCCGCCTGATGGGCATGTGATGGGAGTATACGCCCGCACCGAGCAGGAGCGGGGCATCTGGAAAGCGCCTGCGGGAAATGCAGCTCAGCTTCTGGGTGCACTGGATGTGGCTGCCACCTTTACTGATACCGAACATACTGCCCTGGTGCGGAACGCCTTTATGAATGGTATTCGTCGCTTACCGGGTGTTGGGATCATTGTCGCTGCTTCGCGTACCCTCAGTACCGATACCCGCTGGTGGTTTGTCAACGTGCGTCTGCTGTTCAATTTTGTCAAATCTTCCCTGCGGGATGGACTACGCTTTGTGCGGCAGGAGCCTCACACTGAGGAATTGCGCCGCCAGGTGAAATTCAACGTGGTAACGCCCTTCCTATTGGGGCTGTGGCGGCAGGGAGCATTTGGGTCCGACCCACCAGACCAGGTGTTTAGTGTCAAATGCGACGGTGAGAACAATCCGCCGGATGAGGTCAATCTAGGTAATTTCAGGTTAGAAGTCTACTTCTACCCAGTGAAACCCGCAGAAACGATCATTATTGTGGTCGGTCAGCAGCCCAGTGGTGCCTCTGCAAACGAAGCATAAGGAGAGAATAAAATGGCATTTAACATTGGGCTGAATGTACTTGAAGTAGATGGTCGGGCAGCACCCACGATCGTCGCGGCTCCAACTTCGGTAACTGGATTTTTAGTGCAGAGTCAGCGGGGCGTGCCCAATCTCCCTATTGTGGTGCGAGGGTTCACCGATTTTGTCACCAACTTTGGCAGCTATGCTGTCGATACCAGCGGCAACCCCCTTTACGGTACCCATACCATTCGGGGCTTTTTTGACAACGGCGGCAGTACAGCCTATGTCGTCCGAATTGTGGGGAATGGCAGCGGGGCTGCCAACCGGATTTTAAACGATCGCGCCTCAACCCCTGAAGCAACCTTACGGATAGCAGCAGGAATCAGAGGACGGGAAGACCCAGGTAGCTGGGGTGATGATCTATCGGTAACGATCGCCGATCGTGCACGCGGTGCTGCGGCAATTCCCGCCCAAATTATCGGCAGCAACGCCGAACCCTTCGCTCTCAATGCGGGTCAACAGTTGCAAATCACCGTGGATGACGCAACATCCCCCGTCACAATTACCTTTAACACAACAGACTTTGCGAATATTACCACCGCAGTGGCAGCGGAAGTTGCGGCTGCGATTCGGCGGCAGACCACGGCTGTAAAAGTCGTGGTTGCGCCTAACCGCCAACTGATTCTGGCAAGTCCGACAGCCGGTGTTTTAGCTCGATTGGAGGTTGCCGGAACAGCAGCAGCGCCCTTAGGGTTTGCTACTACAACTGCCAATAGCGATGCCGCCCTACCCGCCAATACCACGCTGGCAATCCTGCAAAATACAGGTGGGTTCCTACCGGGATCGGCAATTCAGTTCGAGACGAGGGGAACCATCGTAGCGACAAATCCGATCCTCACCACCATTACCGATCAAGCAAGTATCAATGTCAGTGTGAATGGGGCAACGGCAGTTCCGATCGAGTTTGCTGCCAGCGATTTTGTGGGTGGAGTAGAGGCGATTACCGCTCCAGAAGTAGTTGCTGCTATCAACCGGCAGGCACAGGGATTTACCGCTGCCCTGAACCTCAGCAACCGTCTGGTCTTAATGTCTAACACCTATGGACTCACATCTACGCTTGCCGTGACTGCCGGGACAACAGATGCAACCACCGCCCTGGGCTTAGCAGGCAATACCCCAGTTGCTGGAATTCGACAATACCGCACCGTGGATTCCGTAGCAGAATCATCCAAATTGATTACCTGGACAGGGGGACTTACCACCCTACCTGCCAATTTTGCCCGTATTCAGTCGGTAGAGTTTGATGTGTTTGTCAATTACCGGGGCGTAACAGTGGAACAGTTTGAGTCGCTCAGTATGCAGCGATCGCTCGACTATTCCGTAGAAACGATGATTAATGACCCCGATCGCGGCTCTCGCTACATCACTGTCACCAACCAAAACAGCGCTTCGGCGGCGGGATTAAACGCACCGCTCGCAGGCACCTTTGCGCTGGCGGGCAGCAGTAATGGCAATGCACCCAGCGATGCCCACTACATCGGCGACCCGGCCCAACGCACTGGACTGTCTGCCTTCAACGCGGTGGCGATTCAACTCTTAGCCTGTCCCGAAACCACAGCGATCGGTGTGACTACGGCGTGCATCAGCTATTGCGAAAGTCGCGGCGATGCGATGTTTGTCGGCACTACGCCGCGCGGTTTTGACCTGAACGGCATCAAAGCCTATGCCAGCAACTTCCGGGGACGAAAGGTCTATGGCGCGTTGTATGCCCCGTGGATTGCGATCGCCAATCCGCTCGATACCGGCAACAACCCGCTGCTGGCGATTCCGCCCGTCGGTCACATTCTCGGCACCTACGCCCGGATTAGTGACACACGGGGCATTTGGAAAGCGCCCGCCGGAGACGAAGCCCGCCTCAAAAATGTTCTGGGAGTCGAGTTTGATATGACCGATACCGATCACACCGATCTCGTAAAAAGCGGTAGTGTGAACGGCATTCGGGCGATTCCCGGCGCGGGCATCATCATCGATGCCTCCCGCACCTTGAGCACTGATACTCGTTGGTTATTTGTCAACGTGCGGCGACTGTTCAACTTTGTCAAATCCTCTCTCCGCGAGGGATTGCGCTTTGTCCAACAAGAGCCGCACAGCGAAGAATTGCGGCGCAGCGTCAAATTTAACGTCGTCACACCTTTTTTACTGGGGTTATGGCGGCAAGGCGCGTTCGGTTCCGAGCCGCCCGATCAAGTGTTTACGGTCAAGTGCGATGCCGAAAACAATCCGCCCACCGAGGTGAATCTGGGCAATTTCAAACTGGAAGTGTACTTCTATCCAGTCAAGCCCGCTGAAACGATCGTCATCATCGTTGGACAACAAGAAAGCAACGCCAGTGCATCAGAACCTTAGATTTCAGTAAATTGGAGTTGAATCATGGCAGAACTGTCATTCAAAGAATCCTACCGCACCCACGGATTTGCCGTTGAAATCGGCGGTACGCGCTGCTCCGTCACCAAAGTTACGGGGCTCTCTGAAGGTACCACCGCTACGATTGAGCAACCGGATGCGGGAGCCGCCTTCGTGCGCAAGATTTCCAGCGGATTCATGAACTTCGAGACGTTGGTGGTGGAGCGCAATATGGACGGCAGCCAATTTGACCAATTTTTTCAGGATTGGTTTAAAGAGATGTTTCAGTTGAATGGTGCGAGCAGCGGATCATCGGTGCGACGCAACGGGGCGATTATCAAACTGGAAAATGGTCAGGAAGTTTTACGATTTGCCTTCTACGAAGGTTGGGTCAAATCTTCCAAGTTTTCTGACCTGGAAGCAGGCTCCACCAACCTGTTTAAGCAAACCATCGAGATTGAACACAACGGCTTGGAGCGCGTTGGTTAGCGCCAAGTTGAGGGCATAGGAGAGAAACAATAATGGAAAATCGACCCATACGAACCTTTGATTTTGAACTGCCAGTGGGATACATCGATGAATTCGGCAGACTTTATCGCACTGCCACGTTGCGCAAAATGACCGGACATGAAGAAGCACTGCTGGCGGATAAGAAATTGCGTCAAAATGGAGGAAGATTAGTCACTGAATTATTAACCAATTGCCTGGTGAAGTTGGGCGAAATTCAACGTGTGGGACGCGAGATCGTCGCGCAATTAACTTCGCCCGATCGCAACTACCTATTACTAGAACTGCGCAAAATCACCTTTGGGCAAGAAATTGAAGCTCGCTACCCCTGTCCCGCTTGTAGCGAAACAACGTCCATTCTGGAAGACCTGGATACCTTGCCCGTGCGCCGTTTGAATGGCGACATTAGCACGGAAATCTTGGTGGAACTGGAAGATGGCTACGAAGATAAGGGCGGCGAAATTTACACCAATATGGTGTTTCGGTTGCCGAACGGAGTCGATGAAGAAAAGATTGCGAGTGTGGCGAAGGAAAATGCTTCGCGTGGCACCAATGCCTTACTGACTCGCTGTTTGGTGAGTGTGGGTGAGATGCCGCAAAATCGCCGTGAGGGACTCGGCACCAAGTTGATTAGTGATTTGACGATGGGCGATCGCGCTCGGATTGAAAAAATGTTTCGCCAGAAAATGCCAGGAGCCGATTTGCAACATGAAGTCCAGTGCGAATCGTGTGGGCGCACGTTTCAAGTGGCGATGGATTTGACGAGTTTTTTTTCAGTGCGGTAGTGACGCTCGACCAACTCCAGCAGGAAGTCTTTTATCTGGGCTATCACCTGCATTGGAGTCCGCCTGACATTTTGGATCTGGATATTTTGGATCGGCGCGAATACCTGCGGTTGTTGGTCAACGCGATCGAACGTCAAAATCAAGCGATGGAAGATGCCCGTCGCAATGCTCGTTAAAGTTACCCTAAAGTCTACCTGAGGGACGTAGTTGAATGGATGGCATATTACCCATGAGTTTTGCCCTGACAGATACCAGCACTCGCGGCATTGGTCAATCGGTGCAGCAAGGAATTGCGCCGTTTTTGTTAGGCATGAGTCTGCGCTTAACCGAATTCAATCGCGATTTGCAGACCTTTGTCGTGATGCTGCGTCCCTTGGGGTTGGCGATCGTTGCCTCGATTGAGCGAGTGCAGGCGATCGGGATTCCAGTGATTGTCATGAACCTGGATCTGTTGGAGTTACTGGGGATTGTCGGCGTAACATTGCTGCTGTTCGATACCTTGTTGCTGCAAGATATTTTGGGGGTTGCTCGACGGATTAGCTACTATATGGTGGGCGTGAGCCAACGATTGGATCGGATTGATTTGGATCTGATCGCGATTGGTTTCGAGGTGACGGCGATCGGGGCATTTGTCTGTAGCTTGCTGCAAGCGATCTTGGACGAAACCTTGCAAGATATTTTGGGGGTTGCTCGACGGATTAGCTACTATATGGTGGGCGTGAGCCAACGATTGGATCGGATTGATTTGGATCTGATCGCGATTGGTTTCGAGGTGACGGCGATCGGGGCGTGTGTCTGTAGCTTGCTGCAAGCGATCTTGGACGAACTCCGCAAAGGTTTAACCTTAACGGGACAGTTTCAGGTAATGATTAACATCACCGAGAGTGGTGGCGGTGGCGGTTTTGTCGATTTCCTTAACAAAATCGATCTGCTCAAACTCTTGGGATTATTGGCAATTTTGTTGGGGTTCGTGACGCTGTTAGGATTTGCGCTGCGATTGTTTACGGCAACTGCGATCGTGGCTCTCGCGGCCATTTCCTATTTCGTTTCCCAAATGATTCCCTTAGTCGAGTTACTTGGCAAACTTAGCGGTTGGAAGATCTTGGGCATTGCCGTGGGACTGGCGGCGCTCGCAGGCTTTGTCTACTTTTTAGCTCTCGCCCTGAACAAATTCAGCGCCGAAGCGCTCAAAGCCTTGCCCCATCTGACCAAATTCATCGAAGCATTAGGCAGTTTGGCAGAAAAACTCGACAAAATGAGTGGTGCCTCTATCGCCGGAATGGTGGTCGCGTTGGGTGCGTTGAGCGGATTCGTCTATGCTTTGGGAGTCGCCCTCAACAAAATGAGTGCAGAAGTGCTGAAAGCGTTGCCCAGTTTGAGTCAATTCATTGAAACCTTGGGCAATCTCGCCGAAAAACTCGGCAAAATGAGTGTCGGCGATATTGCTGGATTGGTCGTCGGCTTGGGTGCGTTGGGTGGCTTTGTTTACGCCTTGGGAGTCGCCCTCAACAAAATGAGTGCAGAAGTGCTGAAAGCCTTGCCCAATTTAAGCCAATTCATTGACACCTTGGGTAATCTCGCTACCGCATTGAGCAACATGAGTGCGGCGGATATTGCTGGCGTGGTCGTCGGGTTGGGTGCATTAGCCGGATTTGTCTATGTGTTGACGTTATCGTTGAATAAACTCAGTGCTGAAGCATTGAGGGCTTTACCGGGTCTCAGTGATTTCATTAATACTCTGAGCGGTCTTGCCAGTTCCTTAGCCGCGTTGAGTGCAGCCAAAATTGCGGGAATGGTTGTGGGATTGATTGCGCTAGCGGGTTTTGTTTATCTCTTAGCTCTGGCGGTAAATGAATTCAGCACTAAAGCGGTGCTGGCGCTGCCCGCGTTGAGTGCTTTTATTACAACGCTGAGTAATCTGGCTTTAACGTTGGCGAGTTTGAGTGGAATGCATTTATTGGGAATGGCGATCGGGTTAGCATTGCTGGTTGGATTTGTCTATCTCCTCGGTGCTGCGTTGAATACCTTCTCGGCAACTGTGCTGATGGCGATGCCCGCGATCGCCGCCTTGATTGCCACCTTAACCGGATTAGTGATGACCACCTCTCAACTGGATGTCGGTCAGTTGATTGTCATGGGCATTGCATTTTTGTTGCTAATTGGATTCGTTTGGGGCTTGGGTGCTGCCGCCGAAGCCGTTGCTCCAGGATTATCGGTGCTGTCTACGGCATTGGATAGTGTGAGTAACTTTTTGAATACGGTCGTGAGTGCGGCGGAATCGGCAATGTCTGCCCTGAGCGATTTAGGCAGCGTTGCGGGGGGTGTTCTGGACACCCTTGGGGGAGCCGTTTTTAGTCCGATCACCTCGATTATTCCGTCCTTCCAATTGGGCGGAGAAATGCCAGAGGACGGGCTAGCGATGCTCCATGCCGGGGAACGGGTGCTGACGGTGGAAGAGAATCAAATGTTGGCAGGCGCGGGACGCGGGGGACTGCCGATGATCGAGGCGGGGGCGGGCGGTGCGGATCAGTCGGTCAACATTGGCGCGGTCACGGTGACGATCAACGCCGAACGACTGGAAGCGGATTCTGCCCAATTTCTATCGGATGAAATTATTCGCCAAATTCAAGAAAAGATCGGTCGTTTGGCTTCTGAACAAGGTTTTCGGATGGGTGACCGCCCAACGGCTCCTGCGTAATGGAGAAAGAGTATGCCGCCACAACAAAAACCAGCCCGTGGATTTCTCGTCAGTGTCGGTCTTAACCCGGAACTGATGGTGGAATTTCAATACAATCCGAATCAGTTGAGCGATAAGCGATCGGTGAGCTATGTGACGCTGAATGCACCGGGACAGTTGTTGCCGGTTCGTCAATATAACCAGGGTGGCGATCGCACCTTAACATTCACCGTCCGCCTAGATGGTTTGTTTGCCGGAACCACGCCTGGGACAGTCGATAACGATGTTTACATCGAGCGGGATGAGAACGGCAGCATTTTGCCCGAACTGAATAAATATCGCGCCTTTCTCTATCCTCGGATCAACCGCTCGGAATATTGGAAAGAGGCTCGTTCTAGCTTTGTCCCGCTCTATGCCGATCAACTGGAATTCACCAGTCCGCCCACCTGTCGCTTTGGGTTTGGCTTTGGGTCTGGAACTCGCGAAGATTGGCTGATTGATTGCCTTGTGATGGATATCGGGATTACCGAAACGCTGTTCAATTCTTTACTGTTGCCCTTGTGCGCCGACATTGCCATCACCTTGGTGGAACTATCGCCCTACGGCAACACGCCCACATCGCCACCCGGAGGGTAATGATTATGCCTGTACAACCTGATTCTCGCTTTGCCAATTTGCCGCTGTTGCGCGTGACTGCGCCGGACGGACGCGATCGCCAAGTTGTTGCTCTACGCTTGACTCCGCCGCCTGTACCCAGCGATCGCCAACATCCTATCATGCAAGGTGAAACGATTGATTTACTCGCCCATCGGTTGTATGGCGATGCGCGGCTGTGGTGGCGCATTTTGGATGCCAATCCCGTCGTTTATCCATTGGATATTCAAGCGGGCGATCGGCTCAATTTGCCCCAGCCCAGCACGGCGACTCGAATTACACGCGCCCGGAGGTTTTGATGTTGGTTCGTACTCCCTTTTACCAGGTCAAAATGGGCGACAAAACCGTTGCGCTAGAGGATGCGAATAGCGTGGATATTACGCCCTGGCTGAGTTCGGTGACGCTGGTCGAGGACGATCGTCAAGCGGATAATGTCACTTTGACGATTCCCGATCCGCGCTTGATCTACGCCGATGCGCTGTTTGAAGGCAGCTACGTCGCGGTTGATTTGGGCTATGCCGAACCCAACCAACATGCCTTTATGCTGCGGGCATTAATTACCAAAGTGGAACTTAGTTATCCCCAAGATGGCGTACCCACACTGACGCTCAAAGGCGAAGACAAATCCATCTTGATGGGGCTAAAAGAGAGGCGGAAAATCTGGCGCGATCAAACCGTCACGGCGATCGTGCGAGAAGTCGCGAGATCCAGCGAGTACGGCTTTGCCAATGTGGAAGCTCACCTCAATCCCGATCCAGACATTCGCAGTCACCCGATTCATCAAGACGGCAAAACCGATCTGGCGTTTCTGCAAGACCTGGCACGTCGCTATCATGCTAAATGTTTTGTAGAATTGAATGAGCAGGGTGAAGAGGTGCTGTACTTTATTCCTGATCGCCGCATTGTCCAATTACGTCGTCCCGATCGACTCGTTCTCCAATATCGCACTGGACCTGCGAGTAATCTGATCAGCTTCTCACCAAGCTTTGATAGTAGTTATATCGATCGCTTCAAAGAAGTCAACGATGTAGACCAACAAGGAAACACGATCCAAAGTCAAGATCACCAACCCACCGAAGAGGTCTTGTGGGATCTCGATCCAGGAGTATCTGCCCGCGCCAGCCCAAGCGATCTCAACAAAATTCGCATTCTGTACAAACAGGGCGTTCAACTGAAAAAAGATTTGCAAAAACAGCTAGCTGAACGCCGCGCGGTGTCTGGTACTGTCGCCGCCGATCGCGCTGATCTCGAAAGCACCAACGACGCTTTGGAATCTCGTCGCTTGGGAATGACCGCCAGTGGCAGCACCTTCGGCAATATCTGGCTGCGGGCAAAATCCAATATCACGATTGAGGGAGCCAATTCGCGCTTTAAAGGAGAATGGTACGTTTCCAATGTCACCCACAAAATTGATAGCAATGGAGGCTATAAAACTGATTTCAGATGCGTTCGTTAATTAAGGCAAAGTCATTGTTGGATGGAGATTGTTTACCATGTCGGAAAAATACTTTGGCAAATATACGGGCATTGTAGAAGACAATCACGATGAGCAAAACTTGGGACAGTTAAAAGTCTCTGTGCCTGCTATTTCAGATGATCTGTTACTGAATGTTCGTCCGGCTTTGCCCTATGGATTCTTCTTTGTGCCCGAAAACAATGCCAAAGTTTGGGTGGAATTTGAAGGTGGCGAACTGGGTTTGCCGATTTGGACGGGCGTGCAATATGTCGCCGGAGAATGGGCAGCCGAAGCCGAAGCCAATCCGCCCCAAAAACGAGTGATCAAAACTGCATCGGGGCATCTAATCATTCTGGATGATCAACTCGATACGCAAGGCATTGAGATTCGCAGCAAGACTCGCATTGCGATTCGCTGTTTAGGAACAATTGAAATTCAAGCACCCAATTTGATCATGAACGGACGCACGGTTGTGCCGTTGCCCAGACCGATCTAGTGACTGATCGGAGCGTACAGAAAGAGACTGAACAGGAGAGGACTCATGGCTGAAGATCTCGTCCCTTGTATTCCCCTAGAATTACCGGAAATCCCTGACATCACATTGATCGGCGGCGCGAAACTTAGTGGCTTTTTGGATTTTTCCCAAGGAATGCCCACGCAATGCACCGTGAATGCTAGCTTGATGCTGCAACTGGCTCCTGTGTTGGCTAGTTTGACTCCATTGTTGAAGATTCTCGCGGTGATCAAAGGATTAAAAGCCGCTGCCGAAAGTGCATTTTTGGATTCTGGCGATTTACTGTCCGCGATCGCGGATCTGGTGCCTTTATTCGTGGCACTGACTCCGGCGGGCATGGCGGTGACGATCGCGGGTATCCTGCGCCTGATCATCAGCTTCATGAAGTGTTTTGTCGCCCAACTCGAAAGCGCGATCAGCTTCCAAGCCAACATCAGCGCGCTGCAAGCCGAAGTCGATCTCAATCCCGCCGCCGTCAGTCCGGTGCTGCTTGCCTCGCTGAGTTGCGCCAAAGCCAATGCAGAGATCACGATGCAAGGGGCAATGGCATCGCTGGGTCCGATTCAACCGCTGTTGGAAGTCGTCACCTCTGTGGCTGGTGTAGCTGGGATTTCTCTCGATCTGGCGATCGATGTGTCGGGAGCGGCTGATACCAGTGAAGTGATTAGCACCCTGAAAACCACCATCACATCGATTGAGGAGGCGATCAATGCGCTGCCAGTCTAGGAAAGGAAGTAGGAAGTAGGAAGTAGGGTGGGCATCGCCCACCGGAAAGAGCAGGAAGTAGGGTGGGCACCGCCCACCGGAAAGAGTAGGAAGTAAGGAGAAAATTATGAGTTTAGGTGCCAACGGCAATGTTTGCAAAAATGAGTTCATTGAAGCAATGCGGATTCGCTTGGAATCGGATACGCCAGGATTGGGCGCAACGATGGATAAACCGGATGCACAAAAGAATCTGATTGCATTCGGAACGGCAGTCCATCGCATTAATACTATTCATGCTGAAGTGGTTTCTAACTCGACGACGGATGCTGAATTTTGGCAGTGGATCGCCCAGACGAATGCCTGGTTATCTGCCCTTTCGGCTTGGCAGAAAGGCACGTCTCAAGCGTTTGCCAACTGGACTCCAACCCAGCCCACCGAAAAGGCGCTCAAGGTGGCTTTGATGGCGGTTCCGCAACCGGGAAATCCGCCGACTCCAGTACCCACGTTGCTGAAGGGGAAAATTCAATGAACGTGGCATCGAATAGCTCTCTGATGGGTGTGGCTTTTCCGTTTCGGATTCGGAATGGCGGTGTGGCGCGATCGCAGGGCTTTGACAAAATCGAAGACAATGTGCGGCATTTACTCAGCACTCGGCTCGGTGAACGGGTGATGCTGCGCACCTATGGAGGCGGCGTGCATCATCGCCTCCAAGATCCGAATAGCACGACGTTGGGTGCGCTAATCAAACACGAGATTGAGCAAGCCTTACGAACGTATCTGCCAGAGGTCAAACTCACGGCACCGATTCGGATTCGCACGGCTGCCAGTGAACTCCAGATTGTCGTGGAATACACCGCCGATCCTCAAGATGTTGTCCGTCGCCTGGAATTGCAAATTCCCTAGGAGGTTGCTGTGAAACCGCCCGTCATCGACTATACCAATCTTGACTATGAATCGATGCGTGAAGCCATGTTGTCTTTGGCGAAAGAAAACCTGCCAGAGTGGACTGACTTCAGCGAAAGTGATTTGGGCGTTTTGCTGATCGAATCGTTTGCCTATGCCTGCGATATCACGCTGTATTACCAAAACCGGATTGCCAGTAATTTACTACCTGCGACTTCCGATGAACCCGAAGCGTTAACCCAACTATTGCGGCTAATTGGCTACGATTTACGATCGCCCACTCCAGCAACAGCGCTCTTGAAAATTGCGTTTAATGCACCGGAGCCAACTCCGATCGCGATTCCAGGCCGCACTCAATTTTTCACAGCTTTGGCAACGGGACAGCAAATCGTATTTGAAACGGAAAAAGACATCCAAATTGCCAATAATCAACTCACGCCGCCCGATCCAGCGACTAATCTACGCTATTTTTCGCCACTGTTGGTCGTGCAAGGGCAAAGTAAACTCAATGAAGTGGTGGGGCGATCGCTGGGAGCACCGAATCAACGCTATCCGCTCAAGCAACCGCAGGTGATTGCTGGATCGATTCAGATCACGGTGACGGAACCGGGTGGATTGACCTTCTGGCAAGCAGTGGAAACGTTGGCGAATAGTAGTCCTGCGGATCGCCATTTTATGGTGCAGCGGAGTGCGACGGGAATTGCAACGATAATTTTTGGCGATGGTGTGAATGGGTTAATTCCGCCTGCTGGAACGACGATCGCGCCAGTGACGATTCAGGCGACCTATCGAGTTGGCGGCGGAGTGCTGGGGAATGTTCCAGCCGGAAGCCAATTTCAGTCGCGGTTAACGAGTATTCAAGCGGCGATCGCGCTGCAAGCGGTGGCGGGCGGCATGGATGGGGAGGATTTGGATCGAGCACGGCTGTTTGCGCCCCGGCTGTTTCGCACCCAGGAACGCGCCGTCACGTTGGAAGACTATACCGATCTGGCGCTCCAGGTGCCCGGTGTCGGCAAAGCGGAGGCGATCGCGATTAACTGGAATCAAGTTGTGCTGTATGTTGCGCCCGCTGGACAGGTGGCGGAACCGTCGGAACTGTTGCGGCAAGATTTGCTGGCATTTTTTGAAAGTCGCCGCATGATCACGACCAGCTTGAAGATCTTTGGGCCAACTCCAGCGGATATTTACTTGCGGGCAACGTTGCAGGCACAGCCTTACTTTTTGCAAACGGATGTGCGGCGCGCGGTGGAAGACGCATTGAACGGGTATCTCGCCTTTGACGCGATCGCCTTTGGACAGCCAATTTATTTGAGTCGTGTGTATGACGTGATTCAAAGTTTGCCCCAAGTGGCATCGGTGTTTATCAGTGAGTTCAGCCGCCGCCCCAACTCCGAGATTATTGACACGAATGGTGTGATTGAACTTCAGCCCAACGAACTGCCGCGCTGGGGCTATTTACAAAATCTGGCGACTCCGCCTGTGCCGCCGATTGCAATCGCGATTCAGGGAGGAATTGCCCGATGAAAACGATCGCGCGCATTCAGGCAACCCCCGATCTACGCGGACAGCGGATTGATCTGATCTGGCAAAATCCGCTGGCATCGGACTTCGAGCCGGGAGTGACGCTGACTCGACTTTGCATCATGCGGCAAGAAGGGACATTCCCGCTGGAAGCCAATCCCGCCCAGAGTCTCTATTACGGTGCGGTGATCGATCACTTCAGTGATCGCAATTTGCAACCGCTGACGACTTATTACTATACCTTATTTACGCAAGACAGTAGCAATACATTTTACGCCGATGATGCCTCGCGTTGTGCAGCCTTTGCGACTCAAGATTATCAACTCCCGGAACAACTGTATAAACTCCTGCCAGCCGTGCATTTGCGCGAAGATTTGCCCCTGACGGCAGCGGAAATCAACCAACTCAGTCCGCCAATTCGTGCCGCCTTGCAGACCTTACCGCTGGGATTGCGAGATCGCGGTCAACTCTGGCGATTTTTTGCCGCAACGGCATCGTCCATGAATGTGCTGCGCAGTTTCGCCGAAGGTTTGCGCCAGTTGCATGATCTCGATCGTGTGCGTCCCGATTTTCTACCCTTTTTGGCGCAGTGGGTCGGCTGGGATTTGGACTATTCGCTGCCTGTTTTTTCGCAGCGCAACGAAGTCAAACAGGCTCCGGCGTTCTATCGCACGGTCGGCAGTGTGCCCAATCTGCGCACCTTGGTGAACCGCTACACGGGTTGGTATACCCAAGTCGCTGAGTTTGTCCAGCAAATCGCCCGTTCCAATGCTCCCGCCCAATTCAATTTGTTTGCGATCCAGCAAAGTGGCGCAACCTGGCGCGGCACCGATGATGCGGCGGCGGTGTTGGGTTTTGGGACGGGTAATGATACGGCGACGGGCCCGCCCACGACTCCCGCGACGCTGATCAGTACGTTGACGGCTCCGTTTCGCTTGCGTTCGGGGATGGAATTGGCGCTGACAGCGGACGATCGCATTCCGGTTTCGATTCGGTTTCAACCGGGCGATTTTGCCAATATTCAAGCGGCGACGGCGGCGGAAGTGGCAGCAGTTCTGAATCGGATTTTGTCCGAAGTCAGCGCGATCGCTCGTCTGGATAACCGCATCGAACTGCGATCGCATCTCTTGGGCGCGGCATCGTCCTTGCGAGTCGAACAGTATGCAGCGAGTTTAGTGACGTTGGAAGGTGCGCCCAGCGGCAGAATCGCGGTGCTGAAAGACCAAACGGATCGACTGCGCTTGGTTTACGAGACGGCGGATCCGCTGGCGGCAGCGACGGCTTGGGCGGCGAACCAGGCGTTGAAAGGCATTCCGTTTGCGAACAGCATCGTGCCGGGAGAAACAACGGCAGATCAGGGCAAAATCGGTGCAAGTCCGACAATCTTACCATCTCTGCCCCAAGGACGAATTCGCTACAAAACCTTTCGCAATGGCACTTGGAGTCCCTCCTATCCGCTGCTGGCTGAAACAACGGTGGCACAAGGCGATCCAGCGATCGCAGAATTGTCCGGTGGTCGCTTGTGGGCTGCCTGGATCGAGTCGCCGCAGACGGATCAAGCGCGACTTAAATTCAGTCGGCAAGGCACCGTCAGCACGTCTCAACCCGCGCGACTGGTGGGACAACGCAGCCAGCCGTTTGCGTTGCGTCCGGGACTGCGCTTAGTGCTGCGCGGAAACTGGGAACAGCCGGAAGGAATTGAGTTTGTGGCGACGGATTTCCCGAATTTCAATGCGATTACCGCGACGCAACTGGTCACGGTTTTGAATGCGCGGTTGCAACATGTGGTCGCAGCTGTAAATGCGGTCAATCCGTCGGTGATTGCGCTGCGTACCGCGATCGCAGGCGGAGAGGAATATCTGGAACTCGATTTGGGACTGTCTACCGCCGCCACCGCGCTGGGTTTTGATGAACGCAATGCTTTGGCGCAAGGCGATTGGGGCGATCACGTCGATTGGTCACCGCCGGAAGATGTGACAGGCATTGCGCCGGGTCGTCATGCCGGATTGCAGGCGATCGCCGACAGCACAGGCACCATCTGGCTCTTTTGGTCGATGTTTGTCGGCAGTCCCGGCAGCGGCCTGGCGGGATGGCAGATTGTGTCTGCGCGCTGGAATGGCACGGCTTGGTCGGCGCTGGAAACATTGACCAATAGTCTGGGCGGCAATCAGCAACCCATTGCTGTTCGGGATGCCAGCGATCGCCTCTGGTTATTCTGGTCACAGCGCCAGGGCAGCGGCACTTTGACCGATATTTGGACGTTGCGACAGCGGGTGTTTGCCTCCGGCAGCGGTTGGAGTGCGGAAACAGCGGTAACAACGCCGCCGGGAGCAGGTCGCTTTGCCGATCGCGAACCAACGGCGATCCGTTTACCCGACAATTCCCTACAAATCTTTTTCCAGTCCGATCGCAGCGGCGGCTCTGATCTCTGGTCACTGATCCTGACTCCTGCGCCGAATCCAACTACGAGTCCGATCAGCGCCGCAACAGCCGTAACCACAGGTGCCGCCGCCGATCGCGCTCCTGCCCCGATCCGACTTGCCGATGGGACGTTGTGGCTACTCTATCGCAGCGATCGCAGCATTCCGCTGTCCCGCGTTGCCACCCGCCCCATTCCCGCTCTTGATAACCGGATCACGTCCCCCAAACTCGCGTTGACGACCGTCGAACAATTGCGCCTGGGACGCGCGAACAGTGTGCGATCGCCGGATACGGGTACACTGCAACACTTTTCGGGCAGCACCAGCCTCGTGCTGGCAGACCTTTCCCGCTGGGAACGTCGCCGCCAATGGGATGACTTGCTGTCCTACACGCCCCAAAAGCCGATCGGGTTCCCGCAAGAGGCAAATTTGCGCGATGACGAATATTACACGCGCGGCACGATTGGGCTGTACTTGAGTCCGATCATTACCGACAATCCGCTGACGCAGCAAACGGTGCAACGTTTGCGCCCCCTACTGCGGCGCTTTCTACCCGTCAACACGCGCGCCGTGGTGATTTTGGTGCCCCGCGCGGATATCGAGTTCGTCTATCGTCCCGGCAAAGATATCCAAGACGCTTACGCCGATCGCTTCCCCTTCATCGAATACTACAGCGGCTTGGCAGACAGCACGACAGTTGCCTTGCCTGATTGGGTGCTATTCCGCTCCAACACGCCTAGCAATCTCACGGCGAATCCCGCCAATTTGACCACGCTGCGCAACCGCACCTATTTCCCACCGCCCCTCTAATGCATCCCCCTAGGAGGACACTATGCCGCCGCTGGAATCGGTTTCGGATCACTTATATGGCATCTATCGCGATCGCCTCTACGATGCCCAAGGCAATCTGATGTGGGATCGCGGTTGGCATCACAACGCGATCGTCCTGACTTGTCGCCAATTGCTGGCGGGACTGTTGCGCAACGCCACGAATACCCTCGGCATCCAAGGACTCCAGGTCGGGCGAGGGCAACCGGAGTGGGATCAAATGGGTACGCCTCCCGCGACGGAAATCCAAACAGCACTGGACGATCCGGCTCCGGTGCTCGTTACTGCACTCCAATTCGACTATGTAGATGAGACGACGGGGAATACTGTCCCTGGCCCCACTCGCCGCCTCCAGATCAAAGCCACGCTGGGTCCCGGTGCCCATCTTTGGCCAACTGCCACGCCGCCAACGAGCACGGTGCGCGAATTTGGACTGTTGGGCAGGCTGAACGATAGTCCGGTGCTGATTAATTACGTCCGCCACACGGCGATCGTCAAAGACCCCGCCAGCACCCTAGAACGTACCATTTGGCTAGTTTTTTAACCGGGCTGGTTTCTCGCCCAGGAGTATTCTATGGCTGTTATTTCCCCCAATAGTTTCGATCCCCTAAAACGCTATGTCGGCGTGCGGTTACAACAGGGTGTGCCGATCGCCGATCGGGATTGGAATGAACTAGAAGACATCCTCAAGTTTGAACAACGCGCGTTTCTGCGCTGGTTTATCGGCAATGGCATTCCAGAGGGCAGTAATGCCTTTCGGATTATCGGGTCTGGATTGACTAACGATTTTACAATCTCCGTGGGTGGCGGCGGTAGTGATGGATTGAGTGCAGGACGATGTCTCGTCGATGGCATGAGCGTATTCATTACCAGTGACTTTACCTTTGCCAGCCAGCCATTACACGTCAGTCAAGCCGGATCGACGGCCTTGGCGGCGGCGTTGGGTGTTCCGCGCATTGATATGCCCGCCCCCGTAGCCGGAACGCTGGCAGCTTACTTGGATGTCTGGGAACGCTTGGTAACTCCAGCAGAAGATCCGAGTCTGGTATTGCCCGGTTTGGGGACGGAAAGTTGCGCGCGCGTCAAACGTGAATTAGCCGTGCGAGTGCGCAGTGGCACGACCTTGCCAATTTTGGGCGATGCAGACTTTTTGCCCAGTCACAGCTACTACCTGCTGGCAACGATCGCGCGCCGGAATGGCGATCCATTGATCAATGCCGCCGATGTGGGCGATCGCCGCCAAACTCGCCTCACGATGGCAGCGCTAGAACAGCGGATGCGAATTTTAGAACGACTCGTGTTGATTCCCGTCTTTGCGCCATCGCCCAACCAGTTTTCGCCCAAAATCGGCGTGCCGGAGGTAAACAACGTCACCCTATTTGGCAGCAACTTCAATGTCAGTCCGCCCGTTGTCCAATTTGGGGCAACGGAAGCGGACGTGGTGAGCTTTACTGCCACGCAAATTGTTGCGACCGTTCCCACCACTCCCGCTGGAGCTGTCAAAATCACGGTGCAGACCAGCGGTGGCACCGTCACCAGCGACGACAATTTCACCATTCTCGCGCCGCCACCGCCTACGCCGCCCACTTTTGCCGCGTCGCCGAACCAATTCACGCCCAAAGTGGGAGCCGCTGACACAAACGTGACGCTGTTTGGCAGCAATTTGAATGTCGGCGTTCCAGCCGTGCGGTTTGGTGCCGTTAATGCCGAGATCGTCAGTTTCACCGCCACCCAAATCCTGACCAGGGTACCCGAGATCGCCAGTGGAGCCACCAAAATTACTGTCCAAACGACCAGCGGCACGGTCATTAGTGATGACAACTTCACCGTACTCTAAGTTGCACTTGGGTAGCCCCTGAATGGAGGAACTTTTTATGAGTTTTCGTCTGTATCCCAGTTCGCTGATAACGCCGCTCACGCTAGCTATCGATCCTCAGCCCAATTCAGAACCGGGTTCAGACTTAATTGCCCTGCCCGGTGCTTCCGATTCAGTCATCTCGCTTTCTCAAGCAGATATTGCCGGCAACGGGCTAACTGGATTAGATAACGTGTCTGCACCCGGAGATCCTTCCCCTACGTCTCTGATGACGCTTTTTATCCGCATAGCAATGTCCGGTGCAATCCCCTTGTTAGCGGATAATCAGCCCACGGTGGCGATCAAAATTGCCGACGGTGCGCCAAAAGTCGTGACGACCAATTCCGCGCCCATTAGTCTCTACGACAAACCCGATTTTGATCTGACCCGAACTCAAATCGCCGATGCGATTTGGTATGCCCCCGATCCCAATAACACCTACTTGATCAAACTATTTGTGTATGTTGCCAGCGGTCTCTGGACGATCAAACTCAAAAATCGAGATGCGGCAGTACGGCAGTTTACCTGGGCGATCGCGGGCAGTTTGAAAGATTCGCGCCAGCCGTGGATGGACGTGAGCACTCCAGTGCTCACTTACGAAGCCCAAACCCACGACTCGGTATCACAACCGCTCACTGTCGCTAATTATGGGACTGGAGCCTTTGAGATTACCAGCCTAGATCCACCCTTGGGAAGCACCTTTGCACCTCCCCCAGTATTACCAGTGACTGTGTATCCAAACCATTCCCAAACAGTACAAATCACATTCAAAGCACCGGGTACGCCCCCGGCTCCAGATGGCAAAAGGAGTACATCCACCACTGTTGTCACTACCCCAATAGATACCAAAGCAACGACAACGGCAGGTCATAACAAACAGGTTGTCATCACCACCACAACGATTTCTGCCAACTTGATCGCATCCACACAACTAACCAACAAAACCAGTCTACTGGTGGGGGGAGCCTTCCGATCGCTCGTACAAACCAATCCAGTCATCGGTGCGTTGCATGGGCAGCGACGGGGAGCTTGTTTGCGCGATCTCAGCTATTTTTTGCCGCCCGTGATTGAAAGTTGTCGCCAAGGAAGTACGCACCCGTTTGAGCAATTCTTTCCGGGAATGAAGTCAACTTACACCGCCCTTGGCATCCCGACGAGTTGGCTCAAGGGGTTCTACCAGTACATCAGAAATCATCATGTACTCACCGGTGACGCGACGATCGTCGCTAATACCCATCTGAACTATGCCATCAATGCAGTCACGTAGGACTGAACACTCAAGACTTCAATTCTTAGCCCTTTCTAATTTATCGGAGGTTGATTATGCCAGGTCCCGATCCTCATGTTTATCCCGATCCGCAAACTACGCCCTTAACCATCGCGGCGAGTGCCTCCAGTGCGTTAATCGCGATCGATGAACTCTTGGGAGCCGACAACAGCAGCGAAGTGGGCATCCCAGCGACTTCCTTCGCGAACACTATTTTCATTCGGATCGCCATGTCTCGGCTGTCTGCCGTCGAAGTCGTCCCGTCGCTGCAACACCCCACTGTGTTCCTCAAAGCCAATACGGGTGAAGAAACAGAAGTTACGGCAACCTATTCATCTTTTACCGGCATTCTCGATGGCACCAATATGACCGATGCGGCAGCAGCTTGCAAATTTGATCCCGACGGCAATAATGTCTATCTGGTAAAAGTGTTGGTTTTTATTACGGGTCGAACCTGGCAAATGCGGATCAAAAATAACGATGTCAATCCGCGCCAATTTACCTGGGTGGTGTCGAGTAGTCTGACCAATTCCCGCCAGCCCTGGATCGATGTCGTCACCGTGCCCGCCAGCAATCCAGTCACCTTGACCTATAACGCGCTGATTAACCAAAGCCTTGCCCAATCGCTGATTATCAACAACTACGGCACGGGAGAATTCTCCGTCACTGGAGTTAATCCAGCGTTAGCCGGAACCTTCGTGCTTGGTGCGCTGCCCGTTGTGGTTATACCTAACGGTTCTCAAAGCCTGGGAATCACCTTCAACGCACTGGGAACGCCGCCTCTGCCCGATGGTGAAACAACCGCTACTTCGGCAATTACAACGACTCCACCCGACACCACGGCACTCACGGCTCTCGGACACAATCAACAATTCCAATTGAATACGGCGACGCAAGCGCTGGAGGTCACGCTGCTGTTGGATGATTCGGGCAGTATGAGTACCAAAGCCGATGGTTCGTTTACGGCCGATCCGCTGCAATCGCGCTGGAGTGAATTGTCTTCGGCAAGCCGACAATTTCTCGAACTGCTGGCTCTTTTTGGAGAAAATCGCGGCAAGTTTGGGATTGTGCGTTTTCCGGGCAGTAACCCCGCCGATTTAACGACTTATGATGTGATTCCTCCGGTGCCGATTCCGAATGTGGCGGGCATGTTGGGGGCAAAAAATGCGGTGAGTGCGATTACCCCACTGAATGGAACGCCGATGGCAAGCGGACTGACTCGTGTTCTCGCTGCCGCACCGGGCTATTTTGCCGCCGATGAGCTGAGCCTGAAGGCCAATCGCCGCTGGCTGATCTTGATGTCGGATGGAGCCTGGAATCAGGGAGCAGATCCGCATACGTTGATTCCGCAACTCTTAGCCAGCAACATCAAAGTTTTTTCAGCGGGCTATGGAACGGCGGGTCAAGTGGATTATCCGACGCTGCAAGATTTAGCCAATGGCTCTTTTGGCGGCGGACAAACGCTGCAAGTAGATGCGACGAATACGAGTGCGACGACGCTGGCGGGCGCTCTGAAGCAAGCGATCAAATCAGGGCTAACGGCGGCAACCTCACCGGGCGATCCGGGCGGAGTCTTGCGTTCAGGGGCGGCAGAGGCGCGGTATGCGATTATCATTACGCCCTATGACACGAAGGTGGCGTTTGCGCTGAATTGGAATACGCCTCGAATCGGGCGAGTCAGTCTAGAGTTGTTAACGCCAACCTGTGAGGTGATTTCACCGGGCGTGTTTGACAGCGAGTTTCCTCCGGCAGGACTGGGTTTCACGAGCGATGTGCGGTATGTGATGTATACCTTGGATCAGGACTATTTACAGAATCGAGCAGACCCGACTCAGCCGCGTTATGGCACCTGGCGATTGATTATTTCGAGTGATGAATTGAGTCGATCGGGGCGACTGGATAGCGAAAGTTACACCTATGATGTGATGGTGGAATCGCGTTTGCAATTGGATGTGCAACTCGATCGCCAGTTCTATTACGCTGGGGATCCAATTAGCGTTTCGGCGATCGCCACCTTAGATGGAAAACCGATTAAAAATATCTTAGTCGCATTGTCGCTCACGGCTCCCGGTGCAGCGGTTGATAATTGGTTAGCCACCGTCGATGTCACGGATGAAGAGTACAGGCGTGCCGCTGAGGCGTTAGCGGGGCAAGATGTCAGCGCGCTTTTTATCAAAGCCTATGCGGCTCAACTGAAAGGACTCTTGTTCGAGGGCTTGAGTTCTACCGATACGATTATTTTGACCGATCCCAAAAAGCAGGGCATCTACAGCACAACCATCACCAAAACGCCTGTTCCAGAAGGCTATACGCTCTATTTCACTGCGGTGGGAGAAACGGAAGAAGGGGTGGCATTCCGACGCGAAAAACAGGTGAAAGTTCGGCTGGGCGTGCTGCCCGATCCCAAGTTTACGCTGTTCGATATTCAATACCTGACGAGTACCTCTGGTAGCCGAGTGCTGACAGCACTTGTTCGGGTTACGCCGCGCGATCGCTTCGGAAATATTCTTCTGCTCGATCCGAATCGTAATCCAAATTTAGTGTTGACAGCCCTGGGCGGTACTCTCACACCCTTGGCAACAACCTACAATGGAACCTACAGTAGCACTCTGATACATTCTCCAGGCACCACACCAGTCATCAGTCTCCAGTTTGCTGGACAGCCCATTATCACAGATCATCGGGTTCCAGCCGTTGGACAATTCCGCTATGTGGATGAGGTCATCGAGTTTAAGCTGGGTGGTGAAGCGGTAACTGGAGCGAACCAACACCGAGACTCACTACAGGTTCTGGGCGACATTACCACTAAGCCAGCCGAACAGTTTGTTTCTCTGGGGGCCTACGGCAGCCTAACTGTTGTTATTAAGGGACAAATCATCAAGGCTAAAAGTGATGATGACATCACCGTATTTGTGCAACCCGATAGCGATCTGCGTTCCTATCGGGTAGAAGTGCTGCCAGTCGGTGAGGAAACCCAATGGAAAGAATTGGGTAAATCGGCTGGTATTACCCAATCCTTTGGATTAGGACAAATCAACCTCAAGGCGGCAAAGGCAATTCGCATCACAGACGAAAGTGGTCGCACTCGGGGGGCTAACTTACAGCCTTTGGCAACTCCTGGTGTTAGCATTCGTGGGGTTGGTGTCAAGCAAACTGCACTGTCTTCAGATACCGGAGGCTGCTTAAGTTTTCTACTTGGCATTCCATTCTTTCAATGGCTGCTACGTCTACTTGGGTTGATTTCTTAATTCTTGTGCAGGGTGGACCCTAGTTCTTGGATCAAATTTTGACTCTATCCTGTCCACCCTGCCACAGCAACAACCTGGTATCCAGGGTCACTACGACATATTTTACTCACTAAAGGTCAATTCAATGCCGTTAACAGCCACTCGATCACCATCCGATCCTTTACGTCAGAGTTGTATCATTGATCCATCTATAACATTCTCTCAATATGGCATCACTCTGATTAAGCACCTTAGGGCAGTAATGGATCTGTGGGTTGTCCAAGAACTTTGGAATATCCTCGACAACCCAACCTTATATCTACAGCAACCAGAACTCATCACACCTCGTGGAGTATTGTCTAAACGGACACCTGAGCAAGAACGCATTGCTGTAGAAGAAACACTTCAGTCACTCAAAGAGTGGGAAAGGTTTCGAGCCGAAACTGATTTAACCAAACTTAATCTTTTCTGGTTGGGCGATAATCTCAAAGAGTCCTTACTACCAGCCGATAGGAACCTGGAAATCTTTTGGCAATGGGACACTATTTCCGGTTCCCTCGCCGCTCAACTCCCCCAGAGCCAAACTTCCGACTACCTATTGCCTTTAGCTTTTCGAGACACGATTGCCCTAGCATTGAGCTTGGAATCAACCATTATCCTCACTCGTCTTTCACCAGAAGAGCTGGATAGCAACTCCCCCCCAGAAATCTGTAGATATCTTGAAGAATGGGATATTACCTGCAAGTCCCTCTCAATACAGGATAATCTGGTTACAGAGGAGCGTAACTACTTGCGTCAGTTGTTAGTGGATACCTGCTCCGCTAAAGTGATGTGGGCAGGGGTGCATCTTGCTGTTGTTCATTTGCTTTTCTATATGTCACTAGATTCTCAAGAATCGTTAAGACAGATACAAAAAAATAAGATTTCTGCTACAGGAGAATCAGGAAGCAATTATACTCCTCAATTCTTTACCTTAAATACCTTAAATAAGGTCAAAGGTTTTTGGTACGTAGTATAGATTTACGGTAATTTTTGCGTTTCGCCATAAACACTTTTGGCGCAATTTTTTGTTAAGCGATAGTAAAACCTAGAGCGCTCGGTGTTTGTTTTTAGGAAAACTATTCTCAGGATGTGGGTCATACCAATTAAAAATATTTCCAAGAAATAATTTATTGTTCACATGATTGAACAGTTTGAATCTCTTATTTAGGAGAACTTGATTTATGCCTAAACAACCTGATTTAACTTCCTCTAAAAGCAATAATTCCCTCCCAGGGTTTTCTGTGGTAAGTAGGTTCTTTATAAAAGATTTTACCTTTCTTGTTGTATCTCTTCCAGAATATGATGAGAATGGGAATTTTCTCGATCGGCAGATTGATTATTCCATAGCTTTTCCATCTTTAGGGCACTTTAGCTATGAGGGAAATAATTACGCTATTATAAGCACACAAAATACCATTGAAAATGGGGATTCAAATCGTATCAACCTCTTGACTGCGCGAGAGCTACAAGTTGCAGCACTAGTTGCTTTAGGACAATCTAATAAGCAAGTTTCAACTCAGCTCCATATTAGTGAGTGGACTGTCACATCACACCTTCGTCGGATTTTTATCAAACTCAATGTTGATAGCCGTGCAGCAATGGTTTATAAATGTGCATCCTTGATCGAGCGCCTACAGCAGTTTCCGGGGTGAAATGAGCAACTGTACAGAAATTTACGCTTTGAATTTAATTAATTGTAGATCCAGCAGTGACGTATAATTATCACAATGCTGGCTATGTCTGCTGGAAATTTATAGTTAGTAAAAGTCATTTTTTTGGCGTTTTATGGATTCGGAAGATTTAACCGGCGTTGCTGAATTAGGGTATGATAAATTTATAGTGCGAGCGCCAAAAAATAACACTTCAAAAAACGCAGAGCTTATGAAATGTCCTGAATGTCAGTCAACTCATGTCAATAAAAATGGTCAGAAGAAAGGTAAACAGAATTATATTTGTGTTGGTTGTGGTAGACAATTTATAGATTGCTACCAACCTCATAAAGGTTACTCGGAAGAAGTTAAACGTGAATGTCTCAAAATGTATGTTAATGGTATGGGTTTTCGAGCAATTGAGAGGATTAAAGGAGTACATCACACCAGCATTATAAATTGGGTAAAGCTTGTAGGAGAATTGCTCAGAGATGCTTACGAACCAGAGACAATTCCCCTGGTGGGAGAACTTGATGAACTAGAAACGTTTGTTGGTCAAAAAAAATAAGATTTGGCTATGGACAGCCATAAATCACTTTCAGCCAGGGATTTTAGGATGGGTATTGGGAACTCATAGTGCTATCACTTTTCGGCCGCTATGGGAGNTGCGTGGGCAATTGGAAATGTTACTTTTATATCACAGATGGATGGCCAGTTTACCCCATGTTTATCCCAGATGGAGACCAAATTATCTGTAAAACTTACATGACCAGAGTAGAGGGCGAGAATACGCGACT
>JGI12272J11983_1052881_pt1 | contig 16901 bp, 8 predicted proteins | sample SoiCrureplicAD5A_FD_11983 | JGI IMG/M metagenome (IMG submission 11983)
ATTAACTTTTTCGATTCAAAGCTGGCGTGAAGTATAGCTAGCGCACGGTACATCGCTCTTGATTGAGAAAGAGTCTAACAAAGAGATTAAGAGTCTAGCAGCGTAAAGGTTATGAGCTAATTTGCAAATGATTTTGTGTCTCCAACTTTTGCCCAAATAGAGGTTGAAAATCCAAGATGAAGACGAAAACTCCTCAAACGCCAACCAGAAGTTCCATGAGTGGGATCGCAGTTATTGGCATGGGCTGCCATTATCCCGGTGCAAGTGAAATACGACAACTTTGGGAAAACATACTTGCAAAGCGACGTCAGTTCCGGCAGCTACCCGATCAGCGATTACCGCTGTCTGAATACTACGACCCAGACCCCGCAGTACCGGATAAAACCTACGGAACTCGTGCTGCTGTGATTGATGGCTTTGACTTCGACTGGGTCAGTAAGCGCATTCCCAAAACAACTGTTGAGTCTACAGACATCGTCCACTGGCTAGCGCTTGAAGTCGCATTAAAAGCTTTGGAGGATGCTGGGTACACTCGTGCAACTGTTGCCAATGAACGTTCAGGTGTTGTTCTGGGAAACACGCTAACTGGGGAGCAAACGCGGTCTAGTACGATGCGATTGCGCTGGCCCTACGTCCGGCGAGCCTTGCGTGCAGCAGCAAAGGTCAAGGGTCTACCACCACAAGTTGTGGAAGAACTTGTAGAGACTATGGAAACGTTCTACAAGTCTGCCTTCTCACCAATCACTGAAGATACCCTGGCTGGTGGTCTTTCTAACACCATAGCTGGCAGAATTTGCAACTTTCTCAACTTCCACGGTGGCGGATACACGGTAGACGGGGCCTGTTCTTCATCCCTGATCGCAGTGGCTACTGCTGCTACCGCTCTAGCCAATGGCGATCTCGATCTGGCATTAGCTGGAGGTGTTGATGTCAGTCTGGACACCTTTGAACTGATCGGATTTGCCAAGACGGGGGCGCTGACGGGTCAAGATATGGCGGTCTATGATCGCAAAGCTAATGGTTTCCTCCCCGGAGAGGGCTGTGGCTTTGTTGTCTTAAAGCGTTTAGAGGATGCACGAGCCGATGGCGACTACGTGTACGCAGTTCTGAACGGCTGGGGGATATCATCTGACGGCAAAGGCGGAATCACAGCACCCACCTCGTCGGGCCAGGCCATGGCACTGCGCCGCGCCTATGAGAAAGCTGGTTACAGCCCCCATGAACTTGATTTCATTGAGGGACATGGTACGGGCACCCCTGTGGGCGATCGCACAGAACTGGCAGGCATCGCCCTAGCTATCAGTTCTAACGGGGAAATAGCCCCTCGCACCGTAGGTGTCACCTCCTTTAAATCCCTCGTGGGACACACCAAAGCCGCAGCGGGTATTGGTGGATTTATCAAGGCAGTCATGGGTGTAAATCAGCGGGTTCTGCCGCCAACAGCAGGCTGCAAAGACCCTAACCCAGTGTTCGATACTGCTGCCCAATCTGTTTATCCCATTCTGCAAGGAGAAATTCGCCCATCAACTGATACGCTATGCGCTGGTGTTTCTGCGATGGGATTTGGTGGCATCAACTGTCATGTCACTATCTCTTCTGGTGATGCTCCGGCAACCCATCTCAAACCATCGCTTGCTGAACGAGCGCTACTAGTTTCCCACCAAGACACAGAAGTATTTTTCCTCGGTGCAGTATCGATACAAGCCCTACTGCAATGCACTCAAACAGTCATCAAGCAAGCCGCAGGTATGAGCCTCGCGGAACTGGTGGATTTGGCTGCACATCTGGCGCAAGCAACAGAATCTGCGTTACCTGTCCGGGCTGCGGTCATCGCTGGCACTCCCAATGAGCTAATAGAACGCCTCCAACAGTTAGAGCATATGCTCAATGACATCCCCCCAGCTAAAGGAGAAGTCAGAGTTTCGCCCCAGCAAGACATCTGGATATCTCATGAAGTCAAGCGTAGCCGCGTTGCCTTCCTCTTTCCTGGTCAGGGTTCACAAAAATTAAATATGGCTCGCACCCTAGTGGAGCGTTATGACTGGGCGCAGGAATTTCTGCACCAAGCTGACAACTGGCTGGGGGAAATGGGATTTGAGCCAATCAGTGATTTAATTTATCGTCCCCTAGACCGTGCTGCCAATCAAGAACAGGTACAAGAGTGGTTTAAGGCGCTAACCCCTGTGGCTCCATCTGCCATCTGCTTTGCTTCCCTACTTTGGCAACGCTACCTAGAACGTCTGGGCATCAAACCAGTAGCTGTGGGTGGTCATAGCCTGGGAGAATTGACCGCGTTTGGTGCAGCAGGAGCCTATGACGACAAAACTCTCCTGTGCTTTGCTGCTATGCGCGGACGAGCGATGTCTGCATCGGCGGACAATGCGGGAACTATGGCAAGTCTTGGCTGTTCCCAGGAAACTGCGCTGCGAATCTTGTCAGGAATTCCTGGTTATGTCGTTATAGCAAATATCAACAGTCCCATGCAGACTGTCATCTCTGGTGAACGCGCAAGCGTGGAAGCAGCAATAAAACGTGCGACAGCTGAGGATATACAGGCTCGTCTTCTCGCTGTTGCCAATGCTTTTCATTCTCAGATGGTGGCAAAAGCGGCTGAATATCTGCGTACATCTGCACCCATTCCAGAGCAACTCACACAAACCTTGGTGTCGTTGTTTTCCAGCGTCAACGGAAAGCAAGTTCAACCCGGAATACCATTGCGGGAACACTTTGCTCATCAAGCGGTTTCACAAGTGGATTTTGTTTCTTTGGTAAAAACGATCGCGCAGACTTGCGATTTGATGGTGGAAGTAGGTCCAGGAAAGGTTCTTTCTGGTTTAGTAGCAGCGACTACCACATCCCATCAACCCCAATGTTTTGCCGTTGAATCAAAACCGGGAAGCGATTGCGATCTCAACATATTGTTGGGCAGCTTCTTTGTTCACGGTGGTGCAGTCAACTGGGAAGCGCTGTACGAGAACCGTCTAGTACATCCCTTTATCCCAGCATCACAACGTCTGTTCATTGACAACCCCTGTGAGCGACCTTTCCCAGCTTCCCTAGAGCAGATAAATACAGTCGCAACCGAGGTACATATTCCCAATACAACGAACCTATCTATTCCTCAACAAGAACTATTACCGCCAACCGGCGCAGAAGTCGTCGAAGCTCTCTCCGTCTACTTCTCGCAACGTGGCTCATTCTTAGCTGAGTTAATCAGAGCCGATATTGAAACTTTGCCACTCCTCTCAAATAGTAATGAATAACAATCATGGTTAATTCCCTAAAGTCCTCCAATCAGCCATCTCAGGAAGAACTGGTCAAGTTTCTATCTAACTACTTTGCTCAACGCGGCTCATTTTTGGCGCAAGTTATTCGTGCCGACTTGAAAACTTTGCCGCAGTTGACAAACTCGAATCATCAAGCGCACCAGAATGGCAATGGTAAAGCTAAGCACAATGACGTACCTGCAATTGTTGCCATTCAACCTCCGGTGATTTCCCATCCCGTCGCCCCAACACAGCCAGAAACTCCCCAGGTCATTCCCCAGCAGAAGCTAGACGTTGAGGCAAGTCTCATAGATTTGGTGGTGCAGCAAACCGGGTATCCGCGAGACACTATCACCTTGGAATTACGACTGCTGGACGATCTCAATTTGGATTCCATCAAAGCTGGTGAATTAGTTGCATCTGCTGCAAAAAAATGTGGTGTTGCAGGTCAACTTGACCCCTCGGCTTTGGCAAATGCCAGCTTAAACCAAGTTGCCCAAGTAATTCGCTCTAGCATGGTAGAGCGGGTTGAGGATCTAGTCACAACTAACAATAACGTGGCAGTTGCCCACAATAACGATCAGGTTGTGGAGAAATCTCTTGACCTAACCAAGCTGCTACTACAGTTAGTAGAAGAACGGACTGGTTTTCCGCAAAACAGCCTTAAGATGGATTTGCGTTTGTTGGATGATTTGAATCTTGATTCCATCAAGGCTGCGGACTTGGTAGCTACTGCGGCTAAGCAGGTTGGTGTGGGTGGTAAGTTAGACCCTTCGACTCTAGCGAACGCCAGCTTAGCCGATTTGGTTGTGGCGCTTGAGAAAGCTAAGCCACTGGCTTCACCTCTGGCTGTTAGCACTTCCACTTCCAACAATCATGTCAACCCTACATCTGCTAATCCTTCAAGCTGGGTACGCAACTTTGCCATTGAATACATAGCTCAAGATGCTCCACAGCGAGAGCCAGAAGATTGGTCTGTGGCTAAGGTTTTGATTGTGTCGGATGTAGTTGACACTTCCGTAGCCAAGGCTTTGAGTCAACAACTCCTCTTACTGGGGGCGCAGATACAACAAGTCAGCTACCAGCAATTGTTGGCAGATGACAGCCTATTCTCAGTCAGTTTTTCCCACTATATTGCGATACTGCCCCATTCTTATTCCCAGGAAAAATCTCTACCCTTGCTACAGATGATGGCACGGCTCAAAAGTATTAGCACCGTTACTGCTAATACTTGCGTCGCATATGTGCAATTTGGTGGTGGTCGCTTTGGTAGTGGTTCTCAAGCCCCAAATCCAGAAGTGTGTTGTGCTGCTGCATTTGTTCGGAGCTTACACCTAGAACGCTCAGATTTACGGGTGCGGGTGGTAGACTTGGCGCAGGAAATTGAGTCAAACCGGGCGGCGGAGTTAGTCATCAGTGAGCTATCAGGAAATGAAGCGATCGCCACTGTCGGTTATGATGCAGAACTCGTGCGCTTAGTGCCCCAATCTCGTCTCCAGCTACCTACCAGCTACAGCCAGCGTTCCCTCTCCTGGTCAGAGCAAGATGTCATTTTAGTAACAGGTGGTGCTAAGGGGATTACTGCTGAGTGTGTCCTCGCTCTCGCCCAAGCCACTGGCGTGAAAATGGCTTTAGTTGGTCATTCTCCGGCTCCCACTCCAGAGCAACCACAGAATGAGATTGCACGCACACTACAGCGGTTCCAAGCAGCAAATTTGACTTGTCGCTACTACTCCTGCGATATTACTCAGGCTGATGCCGTCATAAAATTAGTTGCAAAAGTTACTAATGAACTAGGAGTAATTACAGGGGTAGTACATGGTGCGGGTCTGAACACTCCCCGTCGAGTTGAACAGGTGAGCCTGGAGGCGGCTGTTGCGGAAGTTTCTCCCAAACTCCTGGGTGCTGAAAATATTTTACAAGCCTTAGCCTCAGCGCCTCCCAAACTTTTTATTGCCTTTAGCTCAATTATCGGCGTAACCGGGATGCCCGGAAACGCCTGGTATGCCTTCGCCAATGAATCTTTGGCTATTATGCTCTGCAACTTTGAGAGCAAGCATCCCCAAACTCAGATTCTGTCGCTTGCCTATAGCGTTTGGGGTGAAGTCGGTATGGGAGCCAGGATGGGCAGTATCAAAAACCTGGAGCGGATGGGGATTAGTGCTATTTCTACTCAAGAAGGAGTTGGTCGTTTTCTCAAGCTGTTTGAGTGCGATCCAGGGGTGAAACAGGTAGTGATTGCGGCTCGTTTAGGCGGACTCGACACCTGGAATCCTTTCCCCCTACCACCCATAACTGGGCTGCGTTTCATTGAGCAAGTGCTTGATGTTGAACCGGGTATTGAGTTGAGAGTGAGAACTCACCTGAGCCTGGAACGGGATCTGTATGTACAGGATCACATCTGGCGTGGTTCGTATCTGTTCCCAACAGTATTTGGCTTAGAAGCAATGGCACAGGCTACCGCCTATGTTACAGGTCAAGCCCAGCCGCAAATTGTGCGGATTGAAGACATCTCCCTCAAGCGTCCAATAGTGGTTAATCCAACTACAGGGGTAGAAATTGAGCTATATGCAGAAGTGATGGAAGTCGATGTTAACGGCGAACAACGAGTTAAAGTTGGTATTCGCACTGAACAAACAGGCTTCACAACCGACCACTTTGCCGCCATCTTCGTGCTAGCTACACCGACATTAGGAGCGAAGGTAGCACCGCAATTGGGTAAGGCGCTGACTCTAGATCCGCAGACTGATCTTTACGGAGACTTGCTCTTCCAGGGATCCCGGTTCCAACGCATGGGTTCAATTTTCTCACTCAATGAAAAAAGCAGTGTTTTCCGTTCCTACGTCAGCCTCGAAGCTAAACTATTAGCAGAAAGCTTTGCCCCAGGTCTGGGTAGCTATCTCCTGCTGGGAGACCCTTACTTCCGAGATGTTTTGCTCCAGTCTGTGCAGTTGACGATTCCACAGGATATCTGTTTACCTGTCCAGATTGACAAAATTGAATTGTTCCGGAATTCCAGCCCGGATGATGGTTCAAGAGTAGTCACAGTCGAACTTTTGGAACGAGAAGATCGCGAGTATCTGAGCGAGGTTGTTGCTACTGATGCTCAGGGATATATTTTGCAACGGCTAACTGGCTATCGTCTGCGGATTCTGGAAGAGCATCCCGAAAATCCTACTGCTGCTGAATTGGCGAATCCCGAAATTCGCGATCGCAACCATCTCGAAGAGGTCTTAAATACTACTTTTAAAGAGTTTGGCTTACAGCAGCCCGCCGTGGCTCTGGGATATGCTCCCAACTTACAGGCACAGTCTAAAAAGCAGCGGCGTCAGCAGGAGCAACCGATCATCGCCCATGCCTTGAAGACGAAGCTAGGATTGAGCCTAGAAGCGGAGATCGACTTCGGCATCAAAGCCCTATCTTCAGGAAAACCGGAATTGATGGGTGCAAGTGTAGCTGGACTCAACCTGTCTTTATCTCACTGCAGTCGCTACTGTCTATGCGTTGTTGAGGAAACCCCTCAAGGGTGTGATATCGAGGCGATTAGCAACCGCACAGAGGCAGACTGGGTGGCACTTCTGAGTTCCGAACGCAGCGCTATAGTAGATGAGCTAGTGCAACGGGGTGACACGCGAGACAGAGCAGGAACCAGGATTTGGTCTGCATTAGAAGCCGTTCGCAAGGCGTTTAATGGCAGCCAACCAGAATTCTCTGTGGTCGCACAACAGGGAGAGGGAGTGGTGCTCAAGACCCAGACTCCCACAGGTGATTACTTAGTAGTTACAGTCCCTGTCAAGCTCACCCGCCCGCCAGAACGGATGGTAGCTATCCTGGTACCGCAACCCCAACCACAGCAAAAATCCCCGGCAACCCAATCATCGTCATTAGCTCCCCACGCTGACCCCGCTCGCCACAGCGCACGCTATACCCAAGATGGGCCGCAGGGACAATTAGTCTACGAGCAACGTTTTCAGGTTAGTTTCAAAGACAGTGGCAGTATCAGTCGCCGCGTCTACTTCTCACAATACTTTCGGTGGATTGGGAAGATCCGCGAACTGCCGATGGAGAGTATTGCCTCACAGATGCTATCCGACTTCTTGAGCGGTGATTGGGGCATGGTGACCAATGCTGTCAGTCTGCGAGTCTTAGGAGAAGCAACCTCCTACGATGTGATCCAAGCCCGTGCCTGGGTGGGAAATGTGGTTGGCTCTTCTTTTGATGCGTACATTGAGTTCTGCAAAGTGCTACCGGATGACTCTCTAGAGCGGCTGGCGATCGCTGAAGTGAAGTCAACCTGGGTACGCTTGGTCAGCTACGGAGTGCCCTCACCCATGCCCTTCCCGCCATATCTCCAGGAGTATCTCGATCTGTTTGCTGCCAAGCAGCCAGCAACTCTCGATCTGAAACAACCAGCAACTCTCCCCCTGCCACCTCTGCCATCTAGCCTTACCCAACTGAATAGCGGCTCGATAGTTTACGATCCTCCTATTTCTTTAAACCGTTATGGTAAGTTACTCCGGTCTGAGGTCTTCCAAACCACCCTGGAAGAATCGAATGTGGTAGGTAACGTCTACTACGGCAATTACTTCATCTGGCAAGGACGAGTTCTAGACCTCTTCCTGTACTCAGTCGCACCGGATTACCTGCGAGTTTCTAATCCTCGTGGCGAGATAGTTTGCCTCTATAGCCGGATGGACTACTTGCGGGAGGCAATGCCCTTCGATAAGATTCGCGTCTTTCTGTATGTCAAGTCAGTTTCCCAATCTGGAGCCTTGTTTAACTTTGAGTTTTTCCGGGAGCAACCTGACAGCAGTATGGAAAAACTCCATGTCGGACAACAAGAAGTAGCTTGGGTGAGTCGGCTTGCCGATGGTACTCCCATAGCTGCAAACTGGCCGCCGGAAGTCATGCAAGCACTGCTGGAAATGCCCTCTGTAGAGCAAAGGGAAGCGATCACACTGTAAATAGACTCATGCTTTGAACCAGTAGCAAAACACTTGGCTACTACCCCTCTTAGCTTTTGCTCAAAGCAACTTCTTTTATACAAAAAGGGAATGTTACCAATGCAGCATACAAATAAGCAACTACGAGATCAGTTGCGACTTGTTCACATCCTAACCTCAGTAATTTTAGGGGCTTTCATATATTCTCCTTGGCGGAGTAATCAGACATATGCAATCGCCATGAGCTTCGCAATCTTCCCCATCTTGGCTTTAACAGGACTCTGGATGTGGCAAGCATCCCGCATCAACAAGTGGATCAAGCAGATACCTAGTTCATTCCTACCTGAAGAAGTTAGGGATTAGGATTTCGGGTTTATCTACAAACTCAATTCTGTGAATATTGTTACGAACACTGTCACCTTGCATAAAATTGGCATAAAATTGGCATAAAATCGGTGTCTCTTTCGTGACAAATATTTAGCCGCTGAAAACCACAGATTTTGCCGTTTACATATACGACCTGCTCCCTATTGCAAGCCCTACCAATTTTCCGTCACTGAATCTGAAAAGTCAACTACAAAACAATTTGGCAATGAATAACAATCAATCCTTAGAATATGATGTCGTAATTATGGGCGCTGGTTTTGCCGGTCTTTGCCAAGCCCGACACCTGATGCTCAAAGTCCCTAACATCAAAGTTGCTCTAGTTGACCCTCGGCCAGAAAATAGACCGGATGACGATCTCAAAATTGGTGAGTCAACAGTCGAAATCGCTGCACTCTTAATTTGTAAAGAGTTGGGTCTCCACGATTACATGATTGAAAATCATCCGCCCAAAGCAGGATTGAACTTTCATTGGCCAAAAGATCCAGGCAACACCGAAACTATCGACGATTACTATCACGTTTGGATCAATCGTCAGCCTCCCGTCCCTACTTTTCAAATCAATCGTGCTAAGTTTGAGCGCGATTTGCTCAAAATGAATAAGGAGATGGGAATAAAGTTCTACAACGGGCGCGTGGTCGATGTCGATCTGACTCCCGGCGATGCTATCAAGACTGTCATAGTCAAGCTTGGTAGCGAACAAATAGAATTAAAAGCCAAACACGTCATTGATGCTGCAGGCCGCAGGTTCATCATTGGACGGAAGAAAGACAATCTCTTATTTGGTCCGGAAAACCTGTTGGGGCTAAACAATGGCTCCGCTTGGGTGCGCGTTAAAGATGTGGATCGTACACTGTTCCACAGTGGTTACGATCCTCTGGGGTCTACAGTCAGTCATTACTACGCCACTAATCACTACTTCGGACCAGGCCACTGGCTGTGGATGATTCCTATTGATACCAAAGCTAAGGAATTGTCGATTGGCGTCATGCATCATCACGATGTCATTCCAGCAGATACTATCAATACCCAAGAGAAGTTTTATGCCTTTTTGAAGGCAAATCATACCGTTCTCTACAACATCATCCAAAGTAGTGAGAAAGTAGACTTCAATTATTGGTCTAAAGTGGCCCATAAAAGTAAAACCCTGTTTTCCACCGATAACTGGTATGTCATTGGCGATGCTGCCTGCATTTTCGATGCTTTTTATTCCTTGGGAACAACCATGATTACTGTCGCCATTGAAAGCGTCACAGAAATCATCCGAGCTAAGCTTGCAGGTGAGGCTGATGCCGAGGAGAAAAGGGCAATTTACAACGAATTCAATCTTACCTTTGTTGACAGCGTCAACACCTTCATCCGTGACCATGACAAGCAATTAGGTCATGCCAGTATTATGAGCTGGCGGATTTATTTCGAGTACATGTGGTGGTTTGGAATCTTGGTGCCAATGTACATTGGTAAATGGCATTTACATCCCCAATTCCTGCGTGAGTTTATCGGACCCTTCCGCTCCTATTTAAATGGAATCTTCCCAGATGTTTACCAACAGTTCAATAAATTGGTAGACAAAGGAACCAATATCGGTTTGATGGATGCTGTTCGGGCAGATCAGTTAATCGGGGATTACTACACTTTCAAGCACTTCGAGGACTTTCTGGAAAATACTAAGTTTGAACCTCAGCGGTGCAACATCTATACCAGCATGAAACACGCCTTCTTCTACATTGCTGTTTGGTATGCGATGTTTCAATGGAAGGCTTTTGGTCTGGGCGGTCTGCTCAAACCACGAACTCTCTACTATATCTTCAACCTCTTGGCTCAATCAGGCATATCAGCGATGGGTGAGCTACGACACAAATTCCAGACCAGAGGCTTGCCTAGCAACAGTACAGTCGAAAATATGCGCCAAGAGTTTAAGACTTATCAATATCAACCTGAACCACAGCCTTGGAATGTAGAAGTCTCATTAGTCACAAGTCAAGACCCATTAGTCCCAAGTCAAGAAAAGGTTTTACAGAGTTAAGCAATAGTCATCGGAGTGACAATATTTAGCCAATACTATTCCTTCAACTTGCCAATGGCTAAAACCAGATGAACAATCAGGTTTCAACTCCTGATGACTATACATCCTCAAGTTATTTGCTGAATTCGTCGTTGAAAAGGAGTTAATAATGCATACAACCGATTCTCTAGAGTATGATGTCGTAATTATGGGCGCTGGTTTTGCGGGTCTGTGCCAAGCTCGACACCTGATGCTCAATATCCCAGGTATCCGCGTTGCCTTAGTTGACCCGCGTCCGGAAGAGCGCACAGATAAAGATTTAAAAATCGGTGAATCAACAATCGAAATTGCTGCTCTTTTTCTGGCTAAAGAATTGGGACTCCATGATTACCTGATTGAAAATCATGCACCTAAACAAGGGCTAAACTTCCATTGGCCCAAAGATCCAGCTAAAACTGATACCCTTGAAGACTACTATCACGCCGGGTCTAACCGACAAGTCCCAATTCCTTCCTTTCAAATTAACCGAGCCAAGTTGGAGCAGGACTTGCTCAAAATGGATAAAAAGATGGGGGCGGTTTTCTATAACGGACGTGTACTTGATGTGGATTTGACTCCCAAGGATGCCATCAAGACTGTTGCCATCAAGGTCGGCACTGAAGAGATGGAACTGAAGGCAAAACATGTCATTGATGCCGCTGGTCGCAAGTTTATCATTGGACGCAAAACTGACAATCTCCTCTTTGGACCAGAAAACCTGATGGGTCTTGACACTGGTTCAGCTTGGATGCGAGTCAAAAATGTGGATCGGACTATCTTCCACAGCGGATATGACCCATTTAACGCCTCGACTAGCCATTATTACTCCACCAATCACTATTTTGGTCATGGTCACTGGCTGTGGATGATTCCGATTGACACGAAAACAATGGAACTGTCTATTGGTGTGATGCAGCATCATCAGGTACTACCCTCCGAGCAGGTCAATACTGAGGAAAGATTCCGGGAGTTTCTCAAAGCCAATCACACGATTCTCGCCAATATCATCGACAGTGGTGAACCAGTCGATTTCAATTACTGGCCGAGGGTTGCCCATAGAAGTAAAACGATGTTCTCCCCGGACAACTGGTATGTAATTGGCGATGCTGCCTACATCCTTGATGCCTTCTACTCCTATGGAACGACAACCATAGCCCTGGCGATTGAGGGTGTAACGGAAATTATTCGGGGTAAGCTGGCAGGTGAGGCAGATGTGGAGCAAAAACGATCGGCTTATAACGAGTTCAACCTAGCTTATTCACGTAGCGTTAACTGTCTCTATCGCGGTCACGCTCAGCAATTAGGTCATGCTAGTGTCATGAGCTGGCGGATTTATTTTGAGTATATGTGGTGGTTCGGAGTACAGGTGCCTATGTACGTTGGCAAATGGCATTTGGATCTGACGTTCATCCCTATTTTTTTGAAGACCCTCAACAGCAATATAGACGGACTCTTCGCCGATTTGTGCAAACAGTTCGATGAACTGGTGGAACGTGATGTAAATATCGGGCTAATGGACTGTTACCGAGCCGATCAATTGATCGGAAATTATCACACCCTGAAGCACTTCGATGACTTTCTAGAAAACACAAAATTTGAGTCTCGTCGCTGCAACGTCTTTGCTAGCTTAAAATACACCTGCTTCTACGTTGCCATCTGGTATTTTCTATTCCAGTGGAAAGGCTTTGGTATTTCTGGGTTGCTGAAACCACGAAATATCTATCACTTCTTCCGACTGTTAGCTTTGTCGGGTCAAGCTGCAATAGGAGAGTTGATTTATAAGTTCAAAACTAGAGGTTTGCCTGCCAATACAGAAATTGAGGAAATGCGCCAAGAATTTATCCAGAGTTATAAATTCCGACCTGAACTCCAGCCTTGGATTGGGGAAATCGCCATAAAAGAAAATCACTTTTCCCAGTCCAAATCTCAGGATGCAGAGGAAGCCCCAACCTTGGAAGTAGCAAGAATAGGCTGAATTCATCTCATCAATTCGATGAGAGTCACGCAATTGTTGAAAATTGGTTGTCGTTCAAAATAATCAGGAAAGATTTAACTATGTATACGACTCAGTCACAAGAGTATGATGTTGTGATTATGGGCGCGGGCTTTGCTGGCTTGTGCCAAGCCCGACACCTGATGCTCAACATTCCTAACATCAAAGTTGCCCTAGTAGACCCACGCCCGATAGAGCGATCAGAGAAGGATTTAAAAATTGGTGAGTCCCTGATTGAAGTTGCTGCTCTTTTTCTTTGCAAAGAGTTAGGACTTCATGATTATCTCATTGAAAACCACCCGCCCAAGTCTGGGCTAAACTTCCATTGGCCAAAAGATCCGGCTCAGACTGAGACTCTCGATGATTACTATCACATCTGGGCAAATCGACAGACTCCTATTGGTTCGTTTCATCTCCAACGAGCTAAATTTGAGCAGGATCTGCTCTACATGAATAAAGATATGGGAGCGGTTTTCTACAACGGGCGTGTTGTCGATGTGGATCTAACTCCCAGCGATGCCATCAAAACAGTTGAAATCAAGGTTGGTGGCGAAAAGATAGAACTAAAAGCAAAACATGTCATTGACGCTGCTGGTCGTAAGTTCATCATTGGGCGCAAGACTGATAACCTTCTATTTGGACCAGAAAACCTGCTGGGACTCAATAACGGCTCTACGTGGTTGCGGGTCAAAAACGTGGATCGCACCATCTTCCACTCAGGCTATCACCCAGATGGGGCATCAACTAGTCATTACTACTCTACCAATCACTATTTTGGTCACGGTCACTGGCTATGGATGATTCCCATTGACAAGAAATCAATGGAGCTGTCTATTGGCGTTATCCACCATCATGATGTGATTCCGGCTGAGCAAATCAATACTCAGGACAAGTTTTGTGCTTTTCTGAAAGCCAATCACAATATTCTCGCCCAGCTCATCGACAGTGGTGAAATCGTGGATTTTAATTACTGGTCGAAGATTGCTCATAAAAGTAAAACCATGTTCTCCCCGGACAACTGGTATGTGATTGGCGATGCAGCTCATATCTTCGACGCCTTCTATTCCTATGGGACAACCATGATTGCATTTGCAGCGGAAAGCGTCACAGAAATCATCCGAGCTAAGCTAGCAGGGGAAGCAGATGCTGAAGAAAAGCGAGCTGCTTACAACGACTTCAACCTGGCTTATGGTCGCAGTGTCAACTGTCTTTACCGAGGTCATGCTCAGCAACTCGGTCATGCCAGCGTGATGAGCTGGCGCATTTACTTTGAGTATATGTGGTGGTTTGGAGTTCATGTACCTACGTATATAGGCAAGTGGCACTTGGATCCGAAGTTTGTCTCTAAGTACGTTCAGATTGCCAATAGTAATGTAGATGGAATGTTCGCTGATTTATGTAAGCAGTTCAACCAACTGGTAGAGCGGGGTGCAAATATCGGGCTAATGGACTGTTACCGAGCCGATCAGTTGCTTGGGGGCTATGGCACCCTGAAGCACTTTGATGACTTCCTCGAAAACACCAAGTTTGAACCCAAGCGGTGCAACGTTTTTGCCAGTATGAAATACGCTTACTTCTACATTGCAGTTTGGTATGTGGTGTTCCAGTGGAAGGGCTTTGGCCTCCCTGGCTTGCTAGATCCACGAAATCTCTACTACGTCTTCCGCATGTTGGCATTGTCAGCTAAAGCTGCACTGGGCGAGTTGATCTACAAGTTCAAAACCAGGGGTCTGCCTGAGAACACTCAAATCGAGAAGATGCGCCAGGAGTTCAAGAGCTACCAGTACCGACCAGCAGGGCAGCCTTTAAAAAAAGAACTGGTGATCTAGGTAGGTAGGTGTACCTCAGCGATCGCTAACCTAGGGGCAACACTTCCGGAACACCGACACTACAGCAAGGAGCAGCAGCCAATGGTAAGCACGATTCAACCAACAACCAGCCGACCTTGGGCAAATGCCTTTGCCCACCCAGCTACTGAATTTGGTCCGACACCGCTCCGGGTGATCTCCGGTGCCATCCCTAAAGGTTTGCGGGGGTCTTTCTATCGCAATGGTCCTGCTCGATTTGATCGCGGGGGACAGCGAGTCGGACATTGGTGTGATGGAGATGGGGCAATTTTAGCGGTTCATTTCACTGATACAGGTGCCACTGGCGTTTATCGTTATGTGCAAACCCAAGCGTATCAGACTGAAGAAACAGCTGGGAATTTTATCTTCGGCAGTTATGGTCGGACGCCCTCAGGACCAATCTGGAAACAGATTGGGCTACCCATTAAGAATTGTGCCAACGCTGCGGTGCTAGCCTTACCAGATCGGCTCTTGGCTCTGTGGGAGGCGGGGTCTCCCCATGCCCTCGATCTAGAGACCCTAGAAACTTTTGGCGTCGATAAAAAACTAGGTCTAGACGAGGGTTTACCTTATTCCGCTCATCCTAAGCGTGACCCAGAAACGGGAGATATTTACAACTTTGGAGTCAGCTACGGTCTAAGAGGTGTTTTACATCTCTATCGCAGTGACTATACAGGAAAAATCCTGCAACAAGCAACTATTCCCCTAGATGAGTTGCCCCTGATTCATGATTTTGTCCTTACAGGGGAATATCTAGTCTTTTTCATTCCCCCGGTGCGTCTGAGTCTATTGCCATTCCTGACAAAGAGGAAAAGTTTCAGTGATTCTCTTTCTTGGCAGCCGAAAAAGGGAACAGAGATTTTGGTGATTGACCGAAGAACGCTGTCAGTTGTCAGTCGTGGAAAAGCTGAACCTTGGTTCCAGTGGCGTTTTGGGAATGGCTATGTCGATACTAATGGAATTGTGGTCGTGGAGGTTCTTCGCTATGAGGATTTTCAGATCAATCAGTTTCTTAAGGAGGTAGCTACAGGCCAAACGCACACGGCTGCTAAGGGAACACTCTGGCAGATTCGCCTCGATCCCCGATCAGCGGAAGTAATAGCAATGCATCAATTATTGGATCGAGGTTGCGAGTATCCCACCGTCGCTCCCGATCAGGTAGGGAAACCTTGGCGCTTTACCTATTTATCGGTACATCGGCAGGGGGTAAATATTAGTCAGGAATTGCCTGGGACGATCGCCTGTTTTGATTATCAAACTCGAACGCTTACGGAAGCAGATATTGGTGAAAATCGTTATCCAGTTAGCCCTGTCTATGCTCCTGACGCTGAAAATCACAGTCAGGGATGGATTTTGACGGAAGTGTTTGATGGTGATAGTTGCAACAGCGAAGTTTGGATATTTGATGCCGATCATCTTGATGCTGAACCAATTTGTAGGCTGGCATTACCCTCTGTTGTTCCTTTTGGGTTTCATGGCACCTGGAAATCTGTCCAATAGTTAACAAATCGAAGCTTAAAGCTCTGTTCCAAATCCATGTTTAGTAACGTTTGTCAAATTTTGCCTTATGGAATCAACAACTAGGGTTCAGCCAATAGAAATTCTAGAAATCAATGAACTTCAGAAGGGACTCAATCGGGTTGGATTGACTCTGTCAGAATCTGAACTCAATGAACTTAATATAGGAAATACTATTTCCTTAGAAGGCATGGAATTAAGTGAAATTGGTTCAGTCTTTATCCTTGCCTCAGCAATTTCTGCTGTGAATTCAGGTAAGCCTAAAAAGCCTATTACCTTTCGAGACTTACCACAAGCATTTAAAGAGTCTGCATGTTGTTGTGGTCTTCCCCTCTACTGTTGGAGTTCTAATTTTCTGGGTAAGTGCTGCCTTTACCTGACTTTGTTGGATGGCAAGCCAGCGGTTCGTACCTGCTGCCAAATTTAGGAAAGTACCGAATCAATCCTTACACCAATATTGCTAAGAGTCTGCTTGAGAAGTCTGCCTTACTAAATTGTTGTGAACGGTTCTTCCTAAATTTACAACCGATATGCTTTTTTCTGTTTTTCGATAGATGTTTCAGATAGCTCACCAGCTCAGAATACCGATATTTTGCTGCTCACCCACCCCACGAAAGCCAAGGAAATAATGAAATATCTAATTGACGGATTTGTAATACTTGTCCTAATCTTAGGGCTAGCTGGAATAGTATACCAAGCGATCGCTACTGCCAAAGACCTGCATAAATATCCGCCTCCTGGCAAGCTGGTGGATGTGGGAGGTTATCAATTACATATTAATTGTATCGGTCAGGGCAGCCCAACTGTGATCATGGACTACGGACTTGGTGGCTTGTCTCTAGTTTGGAGCTTGGTACAGCCAGAGGTAGCCAAATTTACGCGCGTGTGTACTTATGATCGCGCCGG
>JGI12272J11983_1016636_pt1 | contig 15983 bp, 12 predicted proteins | sample SoiCrureplicAD5A_FD_11983 | JGI IMG/M metagenome (IMG submission 11983)
TCCGATTCTGGGTCGTTACCCATACTTACTAACGTTGTTGAGTTAAAGCCCACCACTGACCAAGCCCTAGAGCAAGAGGAAGCCCAGCATTTTATTTTTGCTACTCAATCAGACGTGATCGAGCAGGCTACTCTCATCTTGAAAAATATCATCGAAGACACGAGTAAAAAGCAGGGAAAAGCTATGTTAACAACAACAGCAACTCCAGGAACCAAGTCCGAAATCGTCCGCCAGATGTTCCAAGCTGGCGAGTCGATGAATGTGGAGAACTTTGTCAAGTTCTACACCGATGATGCCCATTACCAGTTCAGCAACTTCCCCGTCGCTTACGGACCGCAGGGAATTAAAGACTCTTCAGTTGCTTTCCTTGAGATGGTTGCCAAAGTGTACCATCACATCACAAATATATGGGAGGTGGGAGACACAGTAATCTGCGAAATGGAGGTAACTTACATTCGTCAGGACGGCAAAGTCTTTACCCTTCCCTGCTGTGACACCATTGTCTTCAAAGGCGATAAAGTCCAGGAACTGAGAATTTATATGGATATCAGTCCGGTCTTTGAGACAGAAGAAGAAGTACAGAGCCAACCCACTTCCTCTGACGGTTTCTTGAGCAAAAGGCTAGGGAAAATGTATGAGGCTCTGCACGCCGAAAATTGGGATGAATTTATGACCTTTTTTACTCCCAGCCTACTCTACAAAATCGGTGCGAATGAGCCTGTGATTGGACCCGAAGCCTGTCGGGATCTTTTGACTCATATCTATAAAACCCTCAAACTGACAACCCACAACACTCGAGGAATGTGGGAGATCGGCAATACGATTGTTTTGGAAATGGATGCTAACTATGTTCATAAGGAGGAAAAGCGGTTCGTTCAGGTTCCCTGCGTTGATATCTATCGTTTTGAGGGCGATAAGATTTACGAGTGGCGAGTCTATCCAGATGCATCTAAGACCGGTGTCCGGATTTGAAAGCGCTCTGAATCTAGCAATAGTGTGTCTACGCAAATTCCGTTTCAAATCAAGAACTAATTAAACCGACACAGTGCAGTTAGTGCAGCAGAGGAGAGTCCAGACTTTATTAGGGAACAGCGTCTCAACTTCTTCGGTAATTGAAATTTAGACTCTCCCTCTGCTGTTACTGTAGTGGGTCATTCAAGGGATTTGAATCAGAGGCGCTTTGCTGTCAAAACTTGTTCGAGTTCGATAGAAGATTCACGTAGATTTTTAGTAAGAGTGAAACCTACCTATGGTTACTGTGAAAAAGTTATCGATGGTCATCGCTGGAGCCGTGTTTTCGGTTTCCTGTTTGGGTCTAAAACCTGTAAATGCAAGTCATACTCTTGAGGGAGACTTGCCTCATCGTGAATCAACTAGGTCAGCAGTCGAGGATTACCTAATAGTGCCACCCGATCCAAATGTTGAGGGGTACTATGAGCCGTCAGGTGGTCTGTATAACATCTTAGTAGATAGCAACCAGACCGGGACGTCAACGCTATTCAATTTTATAATTCCCCCAGGGGGCGGGACTGTGCCGCACACCCACCATAGGGACGACGAAGTGTTTTACGTCCTGAGTGGGGACTTGTCAGTTCTGCTGGTGAACGACGACACAGAGCAAACTCTGACTGGCGGACCGGGAAGCTTTGTTTACCTTCCCTTAGGCAGACCTCACTCATTTAGCAACAACGGTACAGAGACCGTTAGTACGCTGTCGTTCTTTGCTCCTGGGGGAATTGAAAACTTCTTTAGATTCATAGGTCGCCCCAAAGAACTCGGCCCTGGTGGTCCGGATTTTACCTATGACAACATAGTCCAGCAATATCCGGAAGAGTTCGCCAGCATCCAATTTTCACTCCCCGTTACCCTACCAGGAGCAAAAGATTTTGTAGTAGTGCCACCGGAAGCACAAGTCGGACCGTATACCTCTTTAGTAACTGCACAACAGACCACCGGCGGGAGGTTCTCGGCTTCTGTTTTGTCGCTTACCTCACAGGCTGCGCTGCCACCGCTCACCCAAAGTAGTAAGGGTGAGTATTTATACGTCCTGGATGGGGGCTTGACGGTCCAGCTGGGGGATGAAATCAAAGATGTGTCCACCGGAACCACTGTCTACATTGCCCCCAACGCCCCCTATGCATTTACAAACCAAGGTTCAACGCCAGCGAAGCTGCTGTCGCTATCAGTAGCCTCTGTGCCCGAACCCTCTTCTTGGTTGGGTCTAGTGGGGGTTGGTGCTTATTTCGGTGCAAGTTGGCTGCTCAAACGCAAACCCGCAAACTTAAAAAACTGACTATTTCCGAACTCGGCACATTCAGTACAGCTCCATAAGTTTGTCAACGACAAAACTTCTCCCTATATAAGGAACACAAATCATGCCCCGTTCACACCCGGTCTTACTCATTCCGGCAGCTCTCACATTAGTCGGTTTTGGACTGAGTTCTACTCCAGCGATCGCGCAGACGACTTACCCATTTAGCGCCGAATACGACTTATCAAATACCTTTAGACCCATTACGCCGGACATATTGGAAGTAACCATCTCCGGAAGTACTACTGATGCCCCATACGGTCTGACCCAATTTAACGGTCTGATCTATGGTCAGATTGACTTCACTACGGGTAGAGGCACCTTTAACTCAGATCCAACAGTGTTCGGCTTACAAGGCGTACCCGAAGGCTTCATTGGGCTGTCAGGAAGCGGCAACGATAGGGTGTTTGGAACAGATATGGCGACCAGTTTGATTGACTTCACTACCCTCGCCGTCAACGCATCTGCCAATGTCACAATTACTGGCGGTGAGGGCAGATTCGAGGGCGCTACCGGTCAACTAACTCTTTCCGAGATCGGCACATTCAGTACAGATCCCACTGTTCCCTATAGAGCCAACATTTCCGTGAATGGTTCCTTCCAGACAGTTCCGGAACCGAAAACAGACACGACGCTGCTCAGCATAGGCGCGATCGGAGCGGGTCTTCTATTACGCCGACGCAGCCGTTCACTAGGTTGCACCTACCACGAGCAGTAATATCCCAAGCCGCTTTGAGAGAGTACTAGGGCTTTCTTCAGTGGTGTAAGGAATGTGAACTACAAAGCTTCCCCTTATACAAGGAACATCAATCATGCTCCGTTCATACCGGGTCTTACTCATTCCGGCAGCTCTCACGTTAGTCGGTTTTGGACTGAGTTCCACTCCGGCGATCGCGCAAACTACTTTGCCATTTGAGGCAAACTACGAAGTACTAAACCGGTTTAGAATCATTACGGACCCAAATATACAGCCATTCTTCGCACGGGCAAATCCCAGATGGACTAGTACTGACGCCCCATACGGCCTGACCCAACTTACCGGCACAGTCTTAGCCCAGCTTAACTTCAATACAAACCTATTCTCCTTTACCGAAGATCCAGCAGTTGGTCCCCTCGTGCTGGGAGGAGAAGGCCCCAACAGGTTGTATCTAACTGATATCGCCACCGGTGTTCTTGACCCTGAAACCCTGATAGCAACAACTAATGGTGTCTTAGGTATCGTTGGCGGGGAAGGCTTATTCGAGGGCGCTACCGGCTCACTGAACTTTACCGAAATCGGCCGAATCAGTACAAGTGAAGATGATCCCTTTATGGCTCAGTCTAGAATAACTGGTTCCATTCAGATTCCACGGACAGTTCCAGAACCGAGAACAGACACGACGCTGCTCAGCATAGGCGCGATCGGAGCGGGTGCCCTGCTGCGCCGACGCAGCCGTTCGCTAGCCGAAAAAGACAAGGGTTCTAGCCAAATTTCCCCTCTAGCAAAAGTTTAGGTTTTCCAAGTGGTGAGGAAGATTTATTTGTACCTTGCCAGTAGCATGAGCATCCTTGGTCTAAGTCTCCAAGGTGCTTGTGCACTAGCGGAACTGTCTGTGCCTACTGCTGTTAGCCCTAAACAAGTTGTCACGGCTGAGGGCGTCTCTGCTGCAAGGCCTGAAGCTCCAGGAACAGCAGAGCAAGACGTCGCGACCTTGAAAACGATTCCAGCTACCCCTAGAGCGATCGCGCCAGTTGCCCCAGCCGCTATTCCTCAGGAGCAGACGGTTCCGACAACTGCCTCAGGGATTGTCACACCTGAGGGCATGTCTGCTACTGCCAATCCTGACTCTCTAGCCGCAGCCGAGCCAACTGTCGTTACATGGCAAACGATTCCAGTTCCCCCCACAGCGATCGCGCAAGCTGTCCCAGATGCTACTCTTCATGAGGAGACATCTTCGACAGATGCCTCAATGGAGCAACTCACATCTGTAACCCAGCTTTCAGATGTGCAGCCCACTGACTGGGCATTCCAAGCGTTACAGTCCCTAGTTGAGCGCTACGGTTGTATCGTCGGTTATCCCGATCGCACCTATCGCGGCAACCGAACTTTGACCCGCTATGAATTTGCAGCTGGTTTGAATGCCTGTTTAGACCAGGTGAACAAACTGATTGCCACAGCAACAGCCGATCTGGTGAAACGAGAAGATCTGGAAACTTTGCAGCGGTTGCAAGCAGAATTTGCAGTAGAACTGGCCTCCCTGCGGGGTCGTGTTGATGCCCTGGAAGCTACAACTACAGAGCTAGAAGCCAATCGATTCTCCACCACCACTAAGCTCACAGGTCAAGTTGTCTGGGCCGTATCTGGGGGTGGCTTCAGCGGCGATCAGCTTGTCGATCCTAGGGACCAATTAATTGCCAATGAGAACCCCAATATCACCTCCCTGCATCGTGCTTCCCTAGATCTGAACACCAGCTTTACCGGAAGCGATCTGCTGAAAATTCGATTGAATACAGGCAGTGACGGCGCTACCGATAACGCGGCAGGATTCCTGGAGCCTACCTTCGGCAGTGTCCTGGAATTCTCTCTTGCTGGCAGAAACAATCAGTTCTCAATTGCTCGATTGCATTACAACTTTACTCCACTTCCAGACGTCACGGTTTTAATTGGCACAGTGGTTGCCTCCTTCGATTTTGTAGACAGAAATCGCTATGCTAACCTCAGCTTTCGGGATTTCTCAACCCAGGCATTGGTCAACAACTATATTCTGTTACCCGTCCCTGTCGGAACTGGCGCGCTCATTGACTGGAACCCAGGAAAGGGACCATTTAAGCTTCGGGCTTTGTATTTGGCGGCGGATGCAGCTAATCCCAACCCTGATAACCAGAGGTTTATTGGTCCTTTATCTCCTTTCACCAGACTGCTATACCCTGATGGGGGCGGGAGTCGTGGCTTGTTTGGAGCGCCTTATCAGGGCACCGTTGAGCTGGAATACTCCCCCTCCCAAGCCTTTGCTGTGCGCCTCCAGTACAGTGGGGGCAAGGTGTTCGATGATCGGTTTGATGTGTTCGGGATCAACTTTGAATTGGCACTCTCGCCGCATCTAGCTGTCTTTGGTCGTTACGGCTATGGCAGCTATGATGACACCGCCTTTGGCGACATTAACCCCAATTACTGGATGGCTGGTATCGCGTTCCCAGACCTGTTCATGCCGCGTGCTTTGGCCGGTATTGCCGCAGGTCAGCCGTTTATTGATAGCGCCGTGGGTAACGCTACTCAGACCAACCTTGAAGCGTTCTACAACTTTCCAATTAGCAATAACATCCGAATCACGCCCTTGGTACAGGTAATCCTCAACCCTGCTAACCAGAACAGTAACGGCACAATTGTCACCGGCACTCTGCGGACTGTCTTGTCTTTCTAGAAACTGTTATCAGGCAAGCTTGGCAACAGAGCCGAATCTGTCAGTGGTGCGTCCAATTAGAACCGACTTAACTAGCAAAGGAAATTTTCGCAAAGGAACTGGAAAACAAAGTATCAGCTTCATTGCCTACAACCTGTGATCTCTTGAATCAAGGAAATGAACTATGACTTCCGCCAGAGAAACCAGCCCAGATAATAACCGTAGGCCAGTCTATCTAGATAAGAATCTTCTGATTATTTTCGCCGTCACTCTGATGGGTCTTTTAGGAGTTTCCAGTATCACTCCGGCTTTTCCAAAGATAGCCAAAGAGCTGAATATATCCCCTCAAGATATTGCACTACTGGTCACAGTATTTACCTTTCCTAGTATTGTACTAACCCCTATTCTCGGTGTTCTTGCCGATCGCTTTGGGAGAAAGAAGATACTTGTCCCCTCGCTGATATTATTTGGGATTGCTGGAGTAGCCTGCGCGTTTGCTCATGATTTTAACCTCTTACTGATATTGCGTTTCCTCCAAGGAATCGGAGCCGCTTCCTTAAATTCCCTTAACGTGACAATTATTGGCGATCTGTATTCCGGTCAAGAGCGTACTGCTGCCATGGGTTATAACGCCAGTGTCGGTAGTATAGGGACATCCAGTTATCCAGTACTTGGTGGAGCGATCGCGGGGTTGGGATGGAATTATCCCTTTATGCTTCCTATATTGGCCATCCCTATCGGACTGCTTGTCTTGTTTTCACTAAAAAGTCCTGAACCCCGAAGCCAGCAAAATTTTCTGGAGTATCTCAGGGCGGCGGTGGGAAACTTTAAAAATCGTCAGTTTTTTGGACTTTTTTTTAGCACAGTTGTGACTTTCATTCTCCTGATGGGTTCCATGGTTAGCTTTATGCCACTTCTCATGGGAAATACTTTTCAGGCGTCTACTCTCACGATAGGCATCATTCTTGCAAGTATGTCTTTCACGATCACGCTCGCCTCATTACAATTAGGAAGATTAGCCAGAAAATTTTCAGAGAGTACTCTGATTATTGCCTCATTCGTTTTCTATGCTATAGCTCTAGCCTCAGTTCCCTTCATTCATAGTCTTTGGTTACTATTAATTCCTACCCTGATTTTTGGGATAGGTCTTGGCATCGGCTTCCCCAGTATTCAAACAGTATTGGCAGAGTTGACACCTAAGGAATATCTAGCTGCAGCTATGTCCCTAAACGGAACTTTTTTAGGAGTAGGGCAAACCGTGGGGCCGATGCTAATGGGATTCGCGTTTGGCATCTGGGGAATGAGTGGCGTTTTTTATTCGGGCGCAAGCCTTGCAATTGCCACGACTCTAGTATTTAGGCTCTGCACGGGCAGGTAATAAATTTAAGGTTATTAAGTAAAATTGACTAGCAATAATATGAACAGAATAAAACTGACAACATCGGTTCCGGGACAGAGGTTCACAGCCCTAGCCGTAGTAGACACCGCCACGACTGACATCAGCACTGTTAATAGCAACATGGCACAGTCTAAAACTGCCTCGGCATACAACAACAGAAACACCAATAGGACAGATGGTTCTATGACGATTAAAACTGCGGATATTTTTCGAGTTGAAGACGGAAAGTTCGCCGAACACGGCGATACCGTGAATGCGTCGGACATGGAGGAGAAGCTTGGTTTACTCACTCGCAGACAGCCAACAGGTTAAGTAAGCTTTACAACTCGTGTTTTAGATATGTGGATAAGGTCTTTACCACTACAGTTGGGACAGGGAATTGGGTGTAAGACCATGTATCCTCACCGAATAACTTTAGGAGAACCTATCTATGGCAACTCCACCCAAAATCTTGGCTTTCGCGGGCAGTACCCGTGCTGAATCACATAACAAAAAACTAGTGAAAATCGCGGCGGCTGGCGCACAAGCGGCTGGTGCTGAAGTCACTTATTTGGATCTGCGCGATATCCCCATGCCGCTATTTGATGAAGACTTGGAAACTCAAGAAGGTATTCATCCTAATGCACGTAAATTGAAGGAACTTATGCTGACGCATCAAGGACTTTTGATCGCTTCTCCTGAATACAACAGTTCAATCTCAGGTGTTTTGAAGAATGCGATTGATTGGGTATCACGACCAGAGCCCGGAGAAGCACTGCTAGCTTGTTTTGTGGACAAGGTGGCGGCTATAATGAGCGCTTCACCAGGAAGCTTGGGCGGTCTGCGCGGACTAGTTCATGTACGGTCAATTTTGGAGAATATTAAAGTTATTGTCCTTCCCGATCAGATAGCCGTTTCTAAGGCTTATGATGCTTTTAATTCTGACGGCACATTGAAAAATACAAAACAACAGGCGGCAGTCGAGAAACTCGGCAGTAACGTAGCAACAGTGCTGACCAAGTTGAGGGCATGAAAGGTAACACTTACACGATTGTGCGCTAGAGAAGCGGGAAAGGATTGACATATGCAAGTCAATCCTTTCCAAAAGAAGCCATGTCATTCCCTCTATTTGCTCGTAACTAGACTTCTTGCATAAATGTCAAGAATCAGGGTAATAAGTATTACAGATAGGCAGTAAAAACTGGCTTTTCCAAGAGACACCATTAACGGATAATTCAGCCAACTTTTACAACAGTTCAATTGTGACAGCTAAAGTGCAGGTCAAGTACTAGCAAATCCCTACATACTGATTTCATTCAGAATCGCTCAGTTAGACTATAACTAGCTTGAAAACTTACAGATGGAAACAATCAAGGAGTTACGGCGCTATGACAATTGAATCTAAAGGAAAAATCGGCGTACTCATTGAAGAACATTTCGATCAAACTGAATATCGGATGTTCAATCAATATTTTCCTCAACACGGCTATGAAGTAGAGTACATCTCTCATTTATGGGGTAATAAAGAATTACGGTTCGGCTCAAATCCGGATAATGATGAAGTCGAAGATCATGTTATTGTAACTACAGAAATTAACGATATTGATCCATCTGACTATAAGGGCATCATTGCTATTGGTGCCTATGCCATGGATCGATTGAGATATCAAGTTTCTGTAAAGAAAGGTCAGAAGAATCAAGCTCCTGCGGTTGCCTTTCTCAGAAAAGCCATGAATACAGAGGGGTTAAAAATAGGAACAATCTGTCATAGCTTGTGGCTTTTCTGCGCCGATCCAGATTTAATTAAAGATCGCAAAGTTACTTGTGCTCACAACATTATCTGCGATGTTGAGAATGCTGGAGGTGACGTGATATATGATGGTGACATGACTGCTGATTTAGTGATAGATGGCAACTTGATTACAGGGAAGCATCCTGGAGTTGTCGATCAATTCATGAAAACTTTTGTGGAAGAGATTGAAAAGCAGGAGAAAAGGCAGAAACTAGAAACTGCAAGTTAATCACTTCCATAAATTGCTTGTTGATGGCACTCTAACTACAAACAATAGGAGCATCCCAATGCAAGTAAACCCAGCTTGCTAAAACTCCAAAACTTTGCGCCCCTACAGACTATACATTTGCCTGCATTGGGATGCTCTCCAGCGAACCCTCTTTTGACTTCACCTTTAAAGTTTATAAGTGTTTGCTTGGAGAAAATTAGCAAGCAACAACCCAAACTAGCTGTTCGCTAATTGTCGGCTTGCCAATTACAGCTTGATTCAACTGCTACGGGAGGTAATCTAATGGAACGTATGAGTTTTTCATTTTCGGATACGATCACTGGGTACGTCACCGACTTTAACCGCAGCGAGAAATCCTTTGGCATCAAGACATCAGATGGGCGGGAATTCCAGGCTTACCTCACCCCGACTACCTTTGCTCGGATAGCCCAAAATTTGGGTGAGCCTTACAACGACTGTACGCAACGGCTGGGCGAGATGCTAAAGCCCGGTCAACACGTGTTTGCCTATGGTATCTTCTACCCTCAGGGGGAAGGGCATAAGTTTGAGGTCAAGTTCTTTGTGTTTCCGGGTGATGCACCAGATAAATATCGGCATGAAGAGTCGGATTGGTGGGTCAAGCAAGTGCGCTCAATTGCTAGCTGTTACCTGAAGTGGCAGTTTGGTTACCCTGAAAAGCCGATTGATTATCGGGAATATCGCACTTACCTGAACTTGGCTGGAACCAAAAAGAGTGACGACTTCCTCCAGGAAACCGATACTATTTCGCGCCTGGTTTATGGTTTTGCCTCAGCCTACCTGATGACTGGCGAAGACAGCTTCTTGGAAGGTGCTGAAAAAGGTACGGAGTACCTACGCGATCGCATGCGGTTTTATGACACAGAGGAAAACCTGATTTACTGGTATCACGGCATTCATGTAACAGGCAAGCGGGAGCAAAAACTGCTGACTTCGGAGTTCGGGGATGACTATGATGCTATCCCAGCTTATGAACAGATCTATGCCCTGGCTGGCCCTATCCAAACTTACCGGATTACTGGCGATCCACGCATCCTGAAAGATGCCGAGATGACCGTTGATTTGTTCGACAAATTCTTTTTGGATAAAGAAGGCGGTGGCTATTTCTCCCACATCGACCCCATCACGCTCGACCCGCGTGCTGAGTCCCTAGGCCACAACCGTGCCCGTAAGAACTGGAACTCAGTCGGCGACCACGCTCCGGCTTACCTGATCAACCTGTGGCTGGCAACCGGCGAACAGAAATACGCAGATATGCTGGAGTATACCTTTGACACGATTGAAAAATACTTCCCGGACTACGACAACAGCCCCTTTGTACAGGAAAAGTTCCATGAGGATTGGAGCAAAGACCAAACCTGGGGCTGGCAGCAAAACCGCGCCGTTGTCGGGCATAACCTGAAAATTGCCTGGAACCTAATGCGGATGCAAAGCCTTAAACCCAAGGATAAGTACATCGCTCTTGCTGAAAAAATTGCCTACCTTATGCCATCGGTGGGCAGCGACCAGCAGCGTGGCGGCTGGTATGACGTGGTGGAGCGCGTCCTGGAGGAAGGGGAAGAGCAATACCGCTTTGTCTGGCATGACCGCAAAGCCTGGTGGCAGCAGGAGCAAGCGATATTAGCCTACCTCATCCTCCACGGCATACTTAAGGAGCCTGAATATTTGCGTCATGCCCGTGAAGTAGCAGCCTTCTACAATGCTCACTTCCTCGATCATGAGGATGGCGGCATCTACTTCAATACCCTGGCAAGTGGGTTGCCCTTCCTGATGGGTAACGAGCGCCTCAAAGGCTCTCACTCGATGAGCGGTTATCACTCAATGGAACTGTGTTATCTGGCTGCGGTTTACACCAACCTATTAATCGCCAAGCAGCCGATGGATTTTTACTTCAAGCCACATCCGGGAGCATTTAAAGACAATATCCTGCGGGTATCGCCGGATATCTTGCCCCCAGGCAGTATCAAGATTGGTGCAGTTGAAATCGACGGGGAAGCCTACACCAACTTCGACGCGGATGCCTTGACAGTGAAATTGCCGGATACGAAAGAACAAGTGAAAGTCAAGGTGCAGATTGTTCCGCAATAGAGAACTGAGGAATGGGGACAAAGGAAACTCATCTTCATCCCCAATCTCTCCTGTCTTGAAAATAGATTTTCATCGAACGTTTTTGTGTGTAGCAGATGGGGGTCTAATCCCCAATTCCCAATCATGGACATCAATATCAGGACAGTTGAACAAGTAACAGTAGCGGATCTAGCTGGTGACGTGGACGCATCTACGGCATCGGCAGTTCAAGAAAAAGTTTTACCGCTAGCCGTGCCAGGGAGCAAGATTCTCCTAGATATGACCAAGGTACCCTATATGTCGAGTGCTGGCTTGCGGATGCTGCTGTCACTGTACCGGCAGACAACTGCTAAAGAGGGAAAACTGGTGTTAGTGGGACTTTCGGAAGAAATTCAGGACACCATGACTATTACTGGATTTATCGATTTTTTTACGACTTGCAAAGACCTAGAGTCAGGAATTGAAGCGCTTAAGTGACTTTTGACCCAACCCTTGCACAGCAGCCGCTTCGCTAACGCTCAAGGGCAAGGTGCGAGAGTTTTGAGTTTTCCATTAAAAAACAATTCATCACTCATCACTCATCGCTTATCACCGATTGCTGATAACTCATTAAAGGGGTCGAAAATGGAACGAATCGATATTCATCCCACACACACCTACGGCGATTTCAAGCTGCGTCGTGGGCGACCATTTCCTTTTGGTGCCAACTTGGTGCCGGGAGGCGTTAACTTCTCAATTTTTTCTAGTCACGCCAAATCCTGTTCGTTGGTGTTGTTCAAAAAGCGCGACAAAGAACCGATGGCGGAAATTCCCTTCCCGGATGAGTTCCGGATTGGGAATGTCTATAGCATGGTCGTATTCGACCTCGATTACGAAAACCTGGAATACGGCTACCGAATGGATGGGCCTTTTAATCCCAAGGAAGGCCATTGGTTTGACAAGAGCAAAATCCTGATGGACCCCTACGCCAAAATCATTGGAGGGCGGGATGTCTGGGGTGAAACTCCAGACTGGAATGATGTTTATCACCATCGTGCACGGATTGCTTTCGACGACTTTGATTGGGAAGATGACCGTTTTTTGGAAATCCCACCAGAAGATCAGATTATCTACGAGATGCACGTCCGCAGCTTTACCCGCCATCCCTCCTCTGGCGTGAAGCATCCGGGAACATTTGCAGCAATTCGGGAAAAAATTCCTTATCTCAAAGAGTTGGGTGTCAATGCTATCGAACTGATGCCGGTCTATGAGTTTGATGAATTTGAAAACAGCCGCCCGAACCCCCAAACCGGGGAACTGTTGCTCAATTACTGGGGCTACAGTACCGTCGGCTTCTTTGCGCCCAAGGCTGGCTACGCCGCCACTGGTAAATTTGGGATGCAAGTCGATGAACTCAAATCCCTGGTTAAAGAATTACACAAGAATGGCATTGAGGTGATTTTGGACGTTGTCTTCAACCATACGGCGGAAGGCAACGAGAACGGTCCCACGATTTCTTTCCGAGGGCTGGACAACAAAATCTACTATATGCTGACGCCAGATGGGTACTACTTTAACTTCAGTGGCACTGGCAACACGCTCAACTGTAATAATCCCATCGTGCGCAACATAGTACTCGACTGCCTGCGCTACTGGGCGAGTGAATATCACATTGATGGCTTCCGCTTTGACCTTGCTTCTATCCTGGGACGTGACCCTTGGGGGGCTCCCCTGGCTAACCCACCGCTACTGGAATCCCTGGCATTTGACCCGATTCTGGCTAAGTGCAAACTGATTGCTGAGGCTTGGGATGCCGGTGGTCTGTATCAAGTAGGTTCCTTCCCAGCCTTTGGTCGGTGGGCTGAGTGGAATGGCAAGTACCGCGACGGTATTCGCAAATTCCTAAAAGGAGAACCAGGTCGAGTTGGGGATATGGCTCAGCGGCTACAGGGTTCGCCAGACCTCTATGCCTGGGCGGGTCGTGGGCCAGCTACTTCGATTAACTTTATCACTGCCCACGATGGTTTTACCTTGGCTGATTTGGTTTCCTATAACGAGAAGCACAACGAAGCCAACGGGGAAAACAACAACGACGGTGGTAACGATAACGACAGTTGGAACTGTGGCGCGGAAGGATGGACTGACGATCCGGGAATTAATGCCTTGCGGCAGCGGCAGATGAAAAATGCGATCGCCATGCTGTTGGTGAGTCAGGGGGTGCCGATGATTCTCATGGGGGATGAGGTGGGGCGTTCTCAGCACGGCAACAACAACACTTATTGCCACGACAACGAACTCAACTGGCTGGACTGGAATCTGTTGTCAGCAAACGCTAACCTATTTCGGTTTGTCAAACACTGCATTGCCTTCCGCAACGCTCACCCGGTGCTGAGAAACAAGTTCCACTTCCAAAATCGGGACTATCTAGGCAGTGGCTATGCTGATATCACTTGGCATGGTACCCAGGCATGGAACGCTGACTGGTCAGACTCCAGTCGCACCCTTGCTTTTATGCTCTGCGGTAAACATGCCAAGGCGGGGCTGGTTACAGATAACTACATCTATGTAGCGATGAATATGCATTGGGAGGCTAACTGGTTTGACCTCCCAGGCTTGCCACAAGGGATGAAGTGGCATATCTCTGTCAACACTGGTGTCACTCCACCCGATGACAGTTGGGAACCTGGTACGGAACCGATACTGGAGAATCAGTACGGATTGCTCATGGGCGATCGCTCTGTCGTCGTCCTAGTCGGTAAGTAGGTTGATTGAAGATGTTGAACGTTAGCAAGAAGGTTGAAACTTGTGTGGAAAATCTTTAATCTTCTAACCTTCAAACCTTCAAACCCTTTTTTTTTAACAACTATCAACTAGTAGAAAATTATGGCTTTCGACGCAACTCTAGAAACAAGCAATGATATCGCTACAATCACTTTATCTGGAGAACTGGATGCAAGTACGGCAGCAGTATTTAAAGAGCAGGTAGAAAAAGCAGCGACGCAGAAGGTTAAACGCCTCGTCCTGATGATGCAAAACCTGGGGTTTATGGCGAGTGCTGGTTTGCGGGTACTTATCTTTGCTAAGCAGAAGATGGGTGCCGATGCTGACATCTATATAGTTGGCGCTCAGGAGATGGTAATGGACACCCTCAATAAGACTGGATACGACCAAAGTGTGATTGTGCTAGATGAGTATGACCCTGCACAGATAGAAGCAGTTTAGGGTTAGTTGTTAGTTGTTGGTTGTTAGAAGATAAGACTAACAACTAACAATTTCCAGAAGTCTAAACTCTTTAAGCGTGTTCAGTCTCAACGTAACGGTTGATTTGTGCAATGCGTAAGTCCTAACTTCTTTCTGGCAGTAGACGAAATCGCCACCAAACTGATTAATCAGGGGCATTCAGAACCGACTTACAAGGGGAAGAGTATGAGCCTTCGCAATCATCAATCTAAGGAACAACAGCTAATTGAGGAATTGGAATCGCTGCACCGAGAGGTGCATCAACTCAAAACCGAAAAAGCTGTTCTCCAGGAACTCAGAAAGGTGTTTGAGAATTTCGTGGCGATGGCACGTTCCCCAGCACTAGAGGAGGTGCTGAAAGTTACATTACAGGATACGTTGGATTTCGCAAGATCAGTAACCAGTGCCGAGAAAGGCAGTCTGTTTTTACTCGATAGCAATGGTATCGTTACCGACAGTATCCTGACGCAAAGGGAGGCAGCACAAGAGTTGCGTACTCGCCTGATCGGCAGAGTTTTGGACAAAGGGCTGGCTGGCTGGGTGTTGCGCCACCGCCAGCTGGGATTAATTACCGACACCGAAACCGATGACCGCTGGCTGACTCTGCCTAATCAGCCTTACATTGTTCGCTCGGCGTTGGCTGTTCCCATTATCTGGGGTGAGGACTTGCTCGGTATTCTAACGTTGCTGCACTCTCAGCCAGGGCATTTTAGCGATCAAGCCGTCTCTCTATTGCAGGTAACTGCCAACCAGATGGCTCTAGTCCTAGAAAATGCTCTGCTCTACGGGAAACTAGAAGACTCCTACCGCTCATTAGATAAGGCCAAACAATCGATCGAAGCCTATTCAAAAGCGCTCGACTATGAATTAGAAAAGGGCAGGCAGATGCAGATAGGTTTTCTGCCCAACGCAATTCCACAGCTGCCCAACTGGGAGATTGCCGCCTATTTCTATCCCGCCCGTCAGGTAGCTGGCGACTTCTACGACGCTTTCATGCTTCCCGGTGACTATGTGGGCTTGGTGATTGCGGATGTTTGCGATAAGGGTGTGGGTGCAGCACTATTTATGGCTTTGTTCCGCAGCTTAATCCGAGTCTTTTCTGGACACACCCGCTTGGGCACATTGTCCATCATTGGCAATGACGAGGAGGTGGAAGGTTTAATTGACCCACAGTTGACAACCGACTTAAACCAAATCAACGCACTGAAGGCTGTTGCGCTTACGAACAACTACATCGCCCAAGAACACTCTGAGCTAAGTATGTTTGCCACTCTCTTTTTTGGGGTGCTAAATCCTGTCAATGGTTGTCTGACTTACATCAATGGTGGACATGAACCTCTTTTTATCGTCAGCGACTCTGGCGTGAAGGCGACTCTCAAACCCACAGGACCAGCGGTGGGAATGATGCCCGACATGAAGTTTAAAATTAAGCAGGTTCAGCTTGAGGCGGGTGACATCTTGATTGGCTATACCGACGGGGTAACAGAAGCTCACGACCCTAGCGGCAAGTTATTTAGTACCAAAGAATTGCTATTACTCCTAGAGCAAAACGCATCGTCAGCAGGTGCATTGTTGGATCGCATCAAAAC
>JGI12272J11983_1004549_pt1 | contig 15653 bp, 8 predicted proteins | sample SoiCrureplicAD5A_FD_11983 | JGI IMG/M metagenome (IMG submission 11983)
AATTCCACGTTTTTCTGTCCAAATTAAACAAGTGAAGCAATCTCGAAGCCTTGCTACACCGTCATAATGCGTAATCCCTAGAAATTTGGATGGGTTAAAATATGAGGACAAAAAAATAAACAAGACTTGGTAATAAACACTATTGCTGAAGTTATTAAGCTATCAGAAGTGGAGGGAGTAAGAATAACTGTTGCTACCGCTCGCCTCACGAGCGCCGAAGGCAAATCTTCGTTTTTAATAAACTTACCAAGTGACAGAATATTAAACCAGTTTGACTGAACAGGTTTGATACTTATTGCAACATCCAAAGTCCAAAAATTGAGGAGCAAGGGATGAATATTAACTTCGACTCTCCAATAGATCCGGATGGTAATACCTCTAACTTAGTAGAAATGCTGAGTTATAGAGCGCGCAATCAACCCGAACAAAAAGCATACATTTTTCTCAAGGGTGGCGAAGCTAACGTGGTTGAACTGAACTATCAACAGTTGCACTTGCAAGCGCAAACAATCGCAGGTTATTTGCAATCTATAGAGGCTGCTAGTGAAAGATGTTTGCTGCTTTATCAACCGGGTTTAGAATTCATTGCCGCTTTTTTCGGCTGTTTATATGCCAATGCTATCGCCGTTCCTGCTTATCCACCACGACGGAACCAAAACTTATCCAGGTTACAAGCGATCGCAACTGATGCTGGAGCAAAGATAGTCCTGACAACGACGAGTTTACTGGATAATTTAAAAGAGCGATCGCACAAAGATTTAAACCTCGCCGAACTACATTGGGTTGCAACGGACGGACTTTCCAGCAACTTGGCAACAGCGTGGCAAGCACCCAAATTAACCCGCGATAGCCTCGCGTTTCTTCAGTACACATCCGGATCAACAGACAATCCAAAAGGTGTCATGGTGACTCATGGCAACCTGTTCCATAATTCCGCCATCATTCACCAAAGTTTTGGTCATTCAGTTAACAGCCGTGGCGTTATTTGGTTGCCCCCTTATCACGATATGGGACTCATTGGCGGCGTCCTGCAAGCCCTCTACGGCGGTTGTCCAGTCACATTAATGTCGCCCGTGGATTTTCTGCAACAACCGATTCGCTGGTTGCAAGCCATTTCTCGCTATCAAGCCACCACCAGCGGTGGTCCTAATTTTGCTTACGATTTGTGCTTACGTAAAATTACTCCCGCACAGCTAGAAACCCTAGACTTAAGCAGTTGGGAAGTTGCCTTTACAGGTGCCGAACCCGTAAGAGCAGAAACGCTAGAAGAATTTGCGACAACTTTTGCACCCTGCGGTTTTCGCAAAGAGGCTTTTTATCCCTGCTACGGGATGGCTGAAACAACGCTTATCATTTCTGGCGGATTAAAAACCAACCCACCTGTTATTCGTAAAATTGATAGAGCGGCTCTCGAACAAAACCGAGTAGTAGCATCTACAAATAATTTGGAAAGTCGGGCAATTGTTGGCTGCGGTCGCACTTGGCTGAATCAACATCTGTTGATTGTGAATCCCGAAACTTGCACCCGCACCTCTGGCGAAGAAATCGGAGAAATTTGGGTATCCGGTGCGAGTGTCGCGCAAGGTTATTGGAATCGACCCCAGGAAACAAAAGAGACATTTGACGCTTATCTCGCAGACACTAGGGAAGGACCATTTCTACGAACAGGTGATTTGGGATTTGTGCAAGATGGCGAACTGTTCATCACTGGTCGTCTTAAAGAGATTATCATCATTCGCGGACAAAATCACTATCCTCATGATATCGAACTAACTGTAGAAAAGAGCAATCCGGCACTACGTCCCAATAGCGGAGCGGCATTTGCTGTCGATTTCAACGGGAATGAACGCTTAGTTGTGGTTCACGAAGTAGAGCGAAGTTTCCTGCGAAAATTAGACGTTAAACAGGTCATCGATAATATCAGAGAAGCAGTGGCAGCACAACATGGCATCGAAATCTATGCCACCGTGCTTGTTAAAACCAGCAGTATTCCAAAAACTTCCAGCGGTAAAATTCGGCGACGAGCCTGTCGGGCGGCATTTCTCACGGGAAGTTTGGATGTTGTTGAAGACTGGAGCGAAAATCCTCAAGGTAAATCCAACTTTATTAAACTTCAATCAGAGGCGGAATCTATCTTGCAGAAACTCCAAGCCAATCGATAATTATCATGAATGTGGCTCTATTCATGTCGGAAATCAGCAGTAGAATCCTGTCGTTATTAACAGTTGTCTCTTGCTGTTTGGGCAAATATAGCTTCTCGTTTTACGAATTTTAAGCCCCGAAATAAACCAAAATTTAACCGACAACCATAGCACAAAATGTTCGGAGCTTTTTCTCAATTTTTAGTCCTTCTCTACTGACTCAACAATTAAGAGTATGAAAGTTCAAGAATCTCAAGTTAGTCAAGCTAATAGCCTAGAAAACGATGAATTGGCTTTGTCTCGTTCCTCTAAATCGGTGACAGAAATTCAAGCATGGATTGTTGCTTATTTAGCTGAATTGTTAGAAGTTGATTCAGATGAAGTAGATGTAAAAATTCCTTTCGATCGCTACGGTTTAGATTCTTCAGCGGCAATTGGGATGACAGGAGATTTAGAAAATTGGTTAGGATATTCCATCGATCCAACCCTGATTTATGACTACCCAACTATTGAAAGCTTTGCCCAACACTTAACCGAGGGATTTTAGAGGGGAGAGAAAACCGGCTTTGTTCCTTACATTCTTAAATTACGAGGTGCATCATGGTAAATATTGAGACTGAAGCAAACCAAAATATCCACGCTTTCCAGCCGTCTTTTAGCAACGATAAAAAGCATTTTCAAGTCATTGAAAAAACCTATCAAAGCAACACAAACTCGGATTACACCGAAAAAATAGAAGAGCTTGGCAATAACTTTGACTATCAAAGTAACAGCCAACACTATTGGGGCGATCCCGAACTTTCCACTTTTTACGGCACTCCTTTGTATGCGGAAACTTCTCCGTCGCAAAAACTAGCGCTGAATCATCTTTATTGGGTAGGGCAATATCACCATACTGCCGCTTCTGAAGCAAATACCATACTTTATAATCAAGTCACATCGGGTGTGTTTGCCAATATCTCTGGTTACGAAACTCTTTGTCGAGAACTAGATTTTGAAACGTACCAGGAACGCTTCCACATCAAGACCTTCCAAAAGATTAGTTATAAAACAAAAATTGCCCTCGTGGGGAAGGAATCGTTAGCCAATAGTCTGCCTCAAAAATCACAGAACGGTTTGCTGAATCAATTTCTAGGGAAACGTTCTGCATGGATGAATGCGAGCTCGTTTCGTGAGTCGCTGGAAGAGTCTTCTTTGCGCTTCATCGCGCGAGCAATTTTTCAAGGAAACGGTCGTTATTATTCCCAGTTTCTTGCCGAAAAAGGCAATACTTCGATTCCCACAACAATGGGTGGATTTGCCGGAGTAAGTGGCTCTGCCTCGATGTTCAAATTTTTGACGCTAAACTGGGGAAGTTCGCCGTTCATGGCAGCACAGTATTACTCAGCACGGATGATTGCTAATATGTCCTTGAAGGCTTACGAGCATCGCTATTTTAAGCGATTTAAGGACTTAGAAAAGACTGGCGAATTTATTCCAACTCCCCTCGGAGTTTCTTACTATCATTTGTTGGATGAGTCCTTCCACACCACGATGTCTCAGGTAATTTCTCAAGACCTTTATAAGGATTTCTCGAAGCCAACAGCCTACGAAAAACTGCTCGCTAATACGATAGTTCTTCTGGCGCAACGCGGTCTTTTAAACGGTCTTTCTGGTGGGCTTCCTGTGGTATTTCGAGATGATGCTTCCTTTATGCCTGCGTTCTATCGGCTGTTGAAATCGCCTGTATTTAATCTGTCTAATGAAGAGGCACTTCACTGGATGGAAAAATGTCTGTGTCACGAACATGAAGGATTCCACGTCAACCACAAATATCATCAAAGTCTGTTATCAAATTTCCAGCGCTTTTTTGATCGCTTGGACTATTTATGGCCTATTAATCGTGAAATGCGTTTGATGGCAGCCGGCGGCTCGATTGAAAGGGCGATTAAGAACAATACTCTAGCATTTAAGCAATTCGCCAAATCGATTGTTTAAAGGCTGCGTTACGAAAATATGCCAAAGGCACGCTACGCGAACGTCCTGCGCATTTTACTGAACTTATCACTTGAGGAGTTATCAGTGGAGCCCATAGCAATTATCGGTGCTGGTTGTCGTTTTCCGGGTTCAAGCAATTTAGAAGCTTTCTGGAATCTGCTGCGTAGCGGGAGCGAGGCTATTTCCGAAGTCCCAACAGAACGATGGGATATCGATGCTTTCTACGATGCGGAACCTGCAACACCTGGAAAAATGAATAGTCGCTACGGCGGGTTTCTAGATCAAGTGGATCAGTTTGATCCGGGTTTCTTTGGCATTTCTTCCCGCGAGGCGGAACGCATAGACCCGCAGCAAAGACTGGTGCTAGAAGTCGCCTGGGAAGCGTTAGAAAATGCCGCGATTGTGCCTGCTAATTTATCGGGGAGTCAGACTGGGGTATTTATTGGTTGCGGCAACTACGACTATGGGCTTTTACTATCTAAAAATCCCAGTTGTATCAGTGCCTACGATGGGGCAGGCATTACGATTGGAATTGCTGCCAATCGTCTATCTTATCTGCTGAATTTGCGGGGGCCGAGTTTAGCGATCGAAACTGCTTGTTCTTCCTCTTTGGTCGCGGTACATCTTGCCTGCCAAAGTTTGCAAAATGCAGAAACGGATCTGTGTATTGTGGGTGCAGTTAGCTTAATGCTATCGCCAGAACAAACGATCGCATATTCCCAAGCGCGCATGATGGCACCAGACGGTCGTTGCAAGACCTTTGATGCACTAGCAGACGGTTACGTGCGCGGTGAAGGATGCGGTGTGGTGGTGCTCAAGCGTCTCAGGGATGCAATTGGCTCGCGCGATCGTATTCAGGCAATTATCCGAGGTTCGGCAATTAATCAGGATGGTCTTAGTAATGGACTGACTGCACCAAATGGACCATCTCAACAAGCGGTGATTCGCCAAGCGCTGCACAATGCCAAAGTATCGCCCGCGCAGATTAGTTATGTGGAAGCGCACGGAACGGGTACATCGTTAGGCGACCCGATTGAAATTAAATCGCTCAAAGCTGTACTAATGAAGGGACGCAATTCCGATTGTCCCTGTTGGATTGGATCGGTGAAAACCAATATCGGTCATTTAGAAGCAGCTGCAGGCATGGCGGGGTTGTTGAAGGTAGTCGGAAGTCTCCAGCATCAAGAAATTGTGCCGCATTTGCATTTAAAGCAGCTAAATCCGCTGATTTCTTTGGAGGGAACGCCTATTGCGATTCCGACTGAGGTGCAACCTTGGACTGTGCAAGGACCTCGCTTGGCGGGTGTGAGTTCGTTTGGGTTTGGCGGAACGAATGCACATATTATTTTGGAAGAAGCCTCCAGTGAGGATTTTGGATTACCGATGTTGGATTTTGGATTGGGGGATATTCCATCAGAGGCTGTGCCTTCTGTAGTTCCAGAAACGAATGGACAATCCAAACATCTAAAATCTGCAATCTGCAATCTGCAATCAAAAGAGCGTCCTTTGCACTTGTTGACACTTTCTGCCAAAAGCGATCGCGCGTTGCAGGAGTTGGCACAGCGCTATGAAGATTTTTTGGCATCGCACCCGAAACTGTCGCTGGCAGATATTTGTTTTACGGCCAATATTGGGCGATCGCATTTTGACTACCGTCTTGCGATTGTTCCCAAATCTGCCACACAGTTGCAGGAGCAACTAAAAGCTTTCATCGCACAGACAGAAACCAGCGGACTGGCAAAGGGTCAGGTGCTTGGTAGCAAGCAGCGGCAAATGGCGTTTTTATTCACGGGTCAGGGGTCGCAGTATGTTGGTATGGGACGGCAATTGTACGAGACTCAGCCAATTTTTAGGCAAGTTTTAGACAAATGTGCCGAAATTCTACGCCCTTATTTAGAAATTCCCCTGCTAGATATTTTGTATCCCTCCCAAGAAGCAGAAAATCCCCAATCCAAAATCGAAAATCTCCAATCAAAAATAGATGATACTGCTTATACTCAACCGGCTTTATTCGCGCTAGAATACGCCCTTTTCCAATTATGGAAATCTTGGGGTGTGGAACCTGCGGTGGTGATGGGGCATAGTGTTGGGGAATATGTTGCTGCTTGCGTTGCGGGCGTTTTTAGCTTGGAAGCAGGGTTAAAACTGATTGCCGCACGGGGACGGCTGATGCAAGCATTACCTCAAAATGGGGAAATGGTCGCGGTTTTGGCAGATCCGGCTCAAGTTGCAGTTGCCCTTGCGCCTTATACTCAACAGGTTGCGATCGCTGCGGTGAACGGGCCTAAAAGTTTGGTGCTTTCTGGCGAAAGGTCGGCAGTGAGAGCCGTCTGTGCAACGCTAGTTGCGCAAGGGGTAAAAACGAAAGCTTTGCAAGTTTCCCATGCGTTTCACTCCCCCTTGATGATACCGATGTTGGCGGAGTTTGAAAAAGTGGCCTCGGAGGTTAGTTATTCGACTCCTCAAATTAAATTGATTTCCAATTTGACGGGGCAATTGGTTGGGGAAGAAATTGCTAGCCCAGATTATTGGTGTCGTCATATTCTGAATGCCGTGCAGTTTGCGGCTAGTATGGAGACCCTAGAGCAGCAAGGTTATAAAATTTTTGTCGAAATTGGACCAAAACCCATTTTATTGGGCATGGGTCAAGCTAATTTTAGATTGCCGATTTTGGATGAAAGACTGGAGGATGCTAGCAAAAATTCACCATCTTCAGAAACTAACGAACAATCCAACAATCTTTCATCCAAAATCTTTGATACGAAATCACTTTGGTTACCCAGTTTGCGTCCGGAACAAGATGAGTGGCAGCAGTTGCTCGATAGTTTGGCGCAATTGTATGTGCGGGGAGTACCTGTAAACTGGACGGGATTTGACCAGAATTATCTACGACGTAAAGTCGAGTTGCCGACTTATCCTTTTCAACGTCAGCGTTATTGGCCTGATTTTGGAGCCAATCAGGAGGCAGCGCACGGACAAGTTGCTGCCGCGAATTCATCTCAAATCGTCAAACTGTTGAATCAAGGAGATTCCGAACAACTGGTGCAATTGTTAGCAGGAGAACTGTCTGAAGATGAGGCGAAATATTTGCCCAAATTGTTGGAAGTTCTGGTGAGACAACACCAAAAACAGTTGGAAATTCCCTATTTAAATAATTGGTTGTATGAGGTTGAATGGCAGCAAAAAGAGAGAAAGAGGCAAACTTTAGCACCACCAAATGGTACTTGGCTCATTTTGTGCGATCGCAACGGTGTCGGACAGCTTCTTGCCCAACTCTTACAGCAGCATGGTTGCAAGTGTCTTTTAGTCTACGCCGAAGCATCTTATCAGCACCCAGATCCAGATACTTGGCATCTCAACCCCTCAAATCCGCAAGATTTTGAGCGTCTGTTGCAAGAAGCCGTGGTATCTTGCGGACTATCCTTGTGCAAGGTCGTTCACTTGTGGAGTTTGGAGACAACCCATCTGGAGGCGTTAACCCTTCCTGCGTTAGAGCAAGCACAGATTTGGGGCTGTGGTAGTGCGTTACATTTGCTACAGGCTCTTGTAAAAAATCAGCAAAATCCTCAATTGTGGTTGGTGACGCGGGGGACAATGCCGACTAATTCGATTCTGCCAAACCCGACGCAAGCACCGCTTTGGGGATTAGGACGTGCGATCGCCTTAGAACATCCCCAGCTATGGGGCGGTCTAATCGATTTATCTTCCTCATCTACATCAGATGAAGTTGCCGCACTTTTTGCAGAAATTACCGATTCCCAAGGAGAAGACCATCTTGCCCTTCACGGCAGTCAGCGTTACGTCGCTCGTTTAATTCGAGGGAAATTGGGATTGGATTCAATCGGCAATCGGCAATCGGCAATTTGCAATCAAAGCACTTACCTAATTACGGGAGGATTGGGAGCGTTAGGACAAAAAATCGCTCGCTGGATGGTCGAACAAGGAGCCAGACATCTGCTACTGACGGGACGGCGTAGCGTGTCCCTTGACGCACAAGAAACGATCGCTTTTCTCGAACAAGCCGGGGCACAGGTGTTAATTGTGACAGCGGATATTTCAAACCCGGAGGATGTCAGCCGAGTGCTGGAAGCGGTTAAACACTCCATGCCACCGCTGCGAGGCATCTTGCACGCTGCCGGAGTCTTAGAAGATGGAATGCTTTTGGGGCAATGCTGGGAAAACTTTAGCCTGGTGATGGCTCCCAAAGTCTCTGGGGCATGGAATTTGCACGTTCTGACTCAAGATCTGCCGCTCGACTTTTTCGTTTGTTTCTCGTCGGTTTCTGCCTTGCTGGGTTCCCCTGGTCAAGGAAATTATGCCGCCGCCAATGCTTTTCTGGACGCCCTGGCGCACTATCGCCGCGCCTTGGGTCTACCGGGATTGAGCATTAATTGGGGACCTTGGGGCGGTACCGGAATGGCAGCGGGTGCTAGAAGTCGCGAGCGCTGGGCGGATGGAGGTGTGCAACTGATTGCCCCAGAACAGGGATTGCAAGTATTGGCAGCAATCTTGGCGCAAGAGGTCGCCCAAGTGGGCGTGCTGCCAATCGATTGGTCGAAGTTTGCATCACAATTATCGTCCAATGTCAAGTTTCCCCTATTGGAAAAATTGCTAGTAACGGCACCAAAAACTGAGGTGAAAAAATCTCAATTTCGTCAACAATTAGAGGCGGCTTCGGCTAGTGAGCACAAAACTCTTTTAATCGCGTTCATTCGCTCCCACCTCGCCAAAATGTTGGGGATAGCACCAGAAGAAATCGATCCGCAGATTAATTTTTTCGACTTAGGAATGGATTCGCTGATGGCAGTTGAGTTAAGAAACAGCCTGCAAACCAGCTTCGATTGCTCAATCCCCGTATCCCTAGCATTTGACTATCCCACGCTAGAAACCCTCGCGGATTATTTAGCAACGAAAGCCCTAAAAACTGAGGAACTCGAAGAGCAGCAACACTCTCCCCCTCCTCCTCCTCCCCCCTCCTCTTCCCTTCCACTTTTAGATGAGTTATCCGACAGTGACGCAGAGGCATTGTTAATTAGCAAATTGAACAGTTTGAGGTATTAAAGCTATGAGTCCCAATACAGACAGTTTTAAAATAAAGAATCCGATAGAAAATTTAGAATTCATGCAATCGGATCAACAACCGAATAATCCCAAACCCACACCAGACAATTCTTTATCTCCAGTCAAGCGAGCGCTACAAGCATTGGAAAAGATGCAAGCCAAACTCGATGCACTGGAATATGCTAGAAAAGAACCCATTGCCATTATTGGCATGGGGTGTAGATTTCCGGGAGGGGCGGATAATCCCGAGGCATTTTGGAACTTGTGTAAGGATGGAGTGGATGCGATCGCGCCAATTCCCGCAGATCGTTGGAATATAGAAAAATACTACGATCCAAACCCCGATGCTCCCGGCAAAACCTATGCGCGCGAAGGCGGTTTTTTAGATCAGGTTGATAGCTTTAACCCTCAATTTTTCGGCATTTCAGCGCGGGAAGCCATCAGCATGGACCCGCAGCAGCGCTTGTTATTAGAAGTGGGTTGGGAAGCGATAGAAAATGCCGCTTATGCACCCGAACAATTGAAAAACAGCGTCACTGGAGTATTTATCGGCATTTATTTCCACGACTACAACCGACTGATGTGGGAAGCAGGGGAAGCAGCACCAATTGATGCGTTTTGTGCTACGGGTAATGCTAACAGTATTGCAGCGGGACGTTTATCTTATACGTTAGGTTTAAAAGGCCCTAGTTTAGCGATCGATACGGCTTGTTCTTCTTCGTTAGTTAGCGTACATTTAGCTTGTCAAAGCTTGCGTCTGGGAGAGTGTAATATGGCGTTAGCAGGTGGCGTTAGCTTGTTGCTTGCACCAGATAGTACCATTGCTCTCTCTAAAGCTAAAATGCTCGATCCCGACGATCGTTGCAAAACCTTTGATGCGGAAGCAAAGGGTTTTGTCAAAGGTGAAGGCTGCGGCATTATTGTTCTCAAACGTCTTTCCGATGCCTTGGCTGATAATGACAATATTTTGGGAGTCATTCACGGTTCAGCAGTTAATCATAACGGCCGTAGCACCAGTTTAATTGCGCCTAATGGTTTATCCCAACAAGCTGTAATTCGCGGGGCATTAGAAAATGGTAGCATTGATCCAACTTCTGTTAATTATGTAGAAGTTCAAGGCACGAGTACAGCTTTAGGAGAGCCGATAGAAGTAGAAGCTTTGGCGGCAGTTTATAGCAAAAACCGCCCATCAGAGCAACCTTTAATTATCAGTACCGTAAAAACGAATATCGGTCATCTAGAAGCGGCTTCTGGTATCGCTAGTTTAATCAAGGTAGTACTAGCATTGCAACACGGGGAAATTCCCCCACACTTGCATTTTAAGCAACCTAATCCTTACATTAACTGGGATAAACTTAAGGTAAAAGTTCCTACAAATAAAATACCTTGGCCTGCAACAGAAAAGCGACTAGCAGGAGTGAGCGCTTTTGGTTTTAGTGGCACAAACGCACACGTAATTATTTCGGATTTTAGATTGGAAAATTCTGGCATTTCAGAATCTGCTGAAACTAATGTACAATCCGAAAATCTAAAATCCCAAATCCCAAGTTCAAAATTCCCAGATCGTCCTTTACACTTGCTGGCGTTATCAGCTAAAACAGAATCAGCCTTAATGCAGTTAGCTCAGCACTATGAAAAGTATTTAGCTGGGCATCCAGAGCTAGATTTAGGAAATATTTGCTATACGGCTAATTCTGGGCGATCGCACTTTCAGTATCGCTTGAGTGTAGTTGCATCCTCCTCAACTGAACTGCGCGAACAGCTAGCCACTTTCAGTGCAGGGCAAGAAACAGAAAGATTATTTTCAGGCAAAGCGATCGCCAACCCCAAAATTGCCTTTCTATTTACAGGTGAAGGTTCAGATGAGCCAGAAATAGCCAATCAACTCTATCAAACCCAACCCACTTTTCGGCAAGCCTGGGATTTATGTGATGAAATTATAGACTCCAACTACCAATTACCACTTACCAATTACCGATTACCCATTACCCAATATGCTCTTTTCCAATTATGGAAATCTTGGGGCATAGAACCAACTGCTATTATGGGTTATGGAATGGGCGAATATATAGCAGCTTGCGTGGCAGGAGTTTTCAGTTTAGAAGAAGCATTAAAACTCACCGTAGAACGCGGACGTTTAATCGACCTTTTATCTCACAAACCCGATGCTTTATACTCGCCTTTGGCAGAAACCATGTTAGGGGAATTCGACCACATTGCCAAAAAAATAACTTACTCTCAGCCACAAATTCCCCTAGTTTCTAATCAGACAGGCGAACTCGCCACTGCTGAAATCTGTACTCCCAGTTATTGGTGTCGTCACATTCGGCAACCTGTCAAATTTGCCTCCAGTATGGAGACATTACATCGGCAGGGATGTGAGATTTTTCTCGAAATAGGGCCAAATACAGATTTGTTACAAATGGGCTATCAGTGCTTATCTAATGTTGAGAAAATTTGGCTACCCAGCCTCAATCCAATCTTAGATGATTGGCAACAAATGCTTGTTAGTTTGGCGAAACTCTACATCGGGGGTGCAAAAGTAAAGTGGTTAAATTTTGATCGCGATTATACGCGGCATCGTCTACAATTGCCTACTTATCCTTGGGAGCGACAGTCCTATTGGCTCAATACTACAAACGAACGCAATAATTTATCTCAAAATACTGGGGATTTGGAAACGCGAATTCAGCAGTTAAAACAAACGGGAAAACTTTCCGAAGCTGAGTTACAATTACTGCCGAAATTGCTAGAACTCTTAACAACCCAAACAGAAATCGATTCAGCCTCTATTCAACTCGTCGATCCCACTACTTTAACCGCAGAAGATATCAAGACTTGGCTCATTTCCCAAATTGCCAGAGAACTCGGAGTAAAACCCGACGAAATAGATATCGAAGCCCCTTTCGACAGCTACGGACTGGATTCAGTGCTCGCGATTGGAATTGCCAGCGCCGGAGAACAATTACTGGGATTAGAATTATCACCAATGATGTTGGTTCGCTATCCCACAATCAATTTGCTTTCCCAACACTTATTCGCAGAATTTGAGCAATCAAATTCAGAAATATTTGTAGTTTAACTCACAAACTTTGGAAACTTTGGAAATAAATTATGAACGTAGCCGAACTTTTAGAGAATCTGACTCAACAAGGTGTTCAATTACGCGCTGATAACGATCAGTTAAGAATTCATGCTCCCAAAGGGATTTTAACGCCAGCAATTCGCATAAAACTCGCGGAACAAAAAGCCGAAATTTTGACATTTTTGCAAGCAAACAATGGCACGGTTAGCGATAATTATGCACCGAGCAATCGCGATATCACTCTGTCAGCAATTGGTCGTTTAATCGGGGGTGTTTGCGGTAAATTTCAATCCCCGATTATTGATCCACCTCTCATGGCTAAAAAGCTCAAAGTTACTTTTAGACCTTTACCCAATGGCTATAAAGAAGAAACCATCCTCAACTTTCGGGAAGAATTAGAACGGAAACTCCAAAGTTATGGCGTTCAAATTGAACCTTGGGAAGCAGCTACTAAGGAATATACTTATGAAATAAACATTCCTTTCACCAAGTGGAAAAAGAACCTCAAAACCCGGGTGGTAAAAGCTGAAATTAGCGCCATCATCGATGTTGAAAGAAATCCCAACTTACTAGGGAGAGTCAAAATTTGGATAGCGGAAAAACTTTATCAATTTTATTCTCGCTTTATCTGGAAGAATCAAAAACTTTCTGTTTCTAAAATTGCTCAGTTTATCAGTTGGTCTGAAGACAATATTTGTCCCCTGGAAGATCCGACAAATACGCAAGCGATCGCAATCACCAACCTCGATGAAAAATTGACCAACCCCGATGTACCCTATCAACAAAAAATTCCGGTTGGTGTCAATACTTTAATTCGGACATTTTCTGAGATTGTCATCGGAGTTTCCCCCACGCACCTTTCCATCTTAAATATGAATCTCTCAGATTCAATGTTCTCTGTAGAGGCAATAGATGAGTTTGTGCTAAATTCCTTAATTCCTAAAATCTACGTACCCATTCTACCATTGCCAATGAGCCGATTTGAAATCGGTGAATATAACCCAAATTTATCTGAAAATGCTGCAAAACTGGTAAAATTAGGTCAGGAATTAGCACCAACAGGTTTGCTACCTTCCGGATTTAAAATCAACGATGTTATTAAACGCAAATCCCATCTAGATATTGTTGACTGGATGGTAAATGGGAGGACAGGTGTTTCTTATGGATTTGTAGCTTATGCCGAATCGCCTCAATATATTGGACCTCCTGAAATCTCAGAAACCGAATGGGAAAATCTATCCCCAGTAGAGGGATTTAATCACGACGAACTGCGTCAAAATCAAATAGCACGGAGGTATCTAAAAACCAAAATAGGCAACGAATTTGCCTTTAAACAGCTACCAGATATTTGGTTGTTAAGTTCTCGTTCGGGTTCTAATAAAACCAACTTAGACCTAGCAAGCGACATTCTTAGGATTGGTTTAAAAGACAATAAGTTATTGCTCCAATTACCCCCAAAAATTAATGCAACAGTCGGCGATATTAAACCCTCTTACGACATCTATGTAATGTTGGCGATCGCACTCGCTACCGCCTTATACGCACCCGACTTAATTAAAAACGGTGCGCCAATTGTTCACTTCCACGGATACCCATCTATTCAATGGTTTTCAGACAACAACGAACTTTGCACCGGAGTTCACAATCCCTCCGTTCCTTGCGGTACTTATGAATCAGGAGTTTTCAACTTTCTAGGCATTCATGATTTAGTCAATCAATACGGTAGTAACATTAGTTTAGCCACTTTAATCGAACCCGATCACGGCACAAATATTATTGCCTACGACTTAGATTATCTAGTCGCAAGGCTCAAGACGGGAATCAATCAAGGACAAATCGAACTCGGTGGAAAACACTTCCCCTTGCTTAAACAAAGTCTTGTCACCCAGAAAGTCGGTTTCTCCGCATTGGAAAGCAAAAAAACAAGTATCTCCCATCAAATAAACCCGGTTTCTTCTTCCCTTAACAACTAGCAGTAGCTTTCACCATTATGACAAGTATCGCAGGCAAAACAATTCTTTTAACAGGTGCATCGCGCGGTATTGGTGCATTCATTGCTCGCACTTTAGCAAAAGAACAAGTAACAATTGTTGGTATTTCTCGCTCAAAGGAAGGACTAAATAAAATAGGTGCTGAAATTACAGCTTTAGGTAGTGAATGGATTGCAATTAACTTTGACATCAGTCAGATAGAAAAATTGCCAATTCTTGTGGATCAAGTCAACCAGCGAGTCGGTGCAGTCGATATCTTAATTAACAACGCAGGCATAGAACTTTATCGCGCTTTTCAAGATTATTCTACTACCGAAATTCAATCAATTTTAACTACGAATTTAATTGCCGTAATGGAACTATCCCGTTTAATCTTACCAGCCATGTTAAGCAAAGGAAGTGGTCACATTGTAAATATTGCCTCTCTAGCCGGTAAAAAAAGCCCTGCATACAACAGTATTTATGCCGCCAGTAAAGCGGGTTTAATTGGCTGGAATGATGCTTTAAGACAAGAGTTAACGGGGACTGGAGTAGAAATTTCAGTCATTTGTCCAGGATATGTTTCCCAACAAGGTATGTCAGCCGATACTGGTGTACCCGCACCCAGGTTATCCGGCACTTCTCCACCTATTAAGGTGGTCGATGCAGTGGTGCGTGCGATCGTGCACAACCAAGCAGAGGTAGTCGTAAATCAAGACTTACTGGCAGAAACATTTACCAAATTCCTCTTAGCAATTGGACAATTTTTTCCCCGCTTTGGGGATGCAATTTTTCAATGGCTTGGCGTAACTGCTGCTAATCAAAAGCGCATAGCGAAACGGAGCAACACGAAGGTGGAAGAATTAGCAAAATGACTGTAAAACGATCCATTGAAAATCCCTATAGCCTCTGGAACCCCGACAGCAACAGTTATTTACCCGTATCAGCCACCCTAGTTCCCGAGGAAATTTACAAAGGCTTTCCAGGTACAGAAAGTTACTTTTCCCACGGTTCTACCCACAGTAGACATCCGGTTTGTACGGCGGTTACCCTGGCGAATAATGACATAATTATCAACGAAAAACGGATAGAAAAGGCAGCTCGTGTGGGTACTTACCTAAAGTCCCGTCTGATGAAATTGATGGATAAACATCCAATTATTAGGGATGTGCGCTGACGGGGTTTGATGCTGACAATTGAATTACTCAAAGACTGCCAAAATAAGACACTTTTAACAAAATAGGAAACAATCGGTATTGCGATCGATATTATTCTCCGAGGTATTGTCCGGCCTTTCAGTAATAACATCCTTAAATTGCTCCCGCCTTTTATTATTGATGAAACTATTGCTGGTCTTATAGCGAAGATTATTGATCGATTGCTGCATCTAGAGGGGACAGTTAAAATCGGTCGCCAGGC
>JGI12272J11983_1265232_pt1 | contig 14540 bp, 21 predicted proteins | sample SoiCrureplicAD5A_FD_11983 | JGI IMG/M metagenome (IMG submission 11983)
GTGCAGGTGGCCGAGGGTTTGTGGGAGCGGCGGGAAGTGCGGGGGGCATGGTGTGCTGCGTTCCTGCGCTTGGCAACACGTCCTCGGGGGTGATAGCCCTGGGCTGAGATCGTGGCGATCTAGCCGAGCCATACACTGGCTCTGGGGATGGCATGTGCAACGCTTCATCCTCCGTGTAGATGCCATTGGTCACGCCAGGTGCAACAGACCGTACTGCCTCCGAGATGCAGCGGTTTCTCAGCATGGCATCGGGGTACTTGCGCCATGTGTCCGTCTTGCCCCAGAGATCGGCTCTCTGCGCTTTTGCCTTGTCCCAGGTCAGGGTGATGGTACTCCCATCTGCGGCAATGAACTTCCCTGTGACGCACTCAGCGCTGTAGTCAACCCACTCCACCGAGCCACCAGCCTTCTGGAACTCTGCCAGCATCGCCTCAGATTTCATCGTGGGACGACCATTGATGATGTGGTAACGGCGCACGGCCTCAATGGGGTTAAGCCCATCTGCCAGGCAGAGCAGCATTAACGTGATAGCCTCCTCTTTGCGCTTAATGCCAAAGAAGTTGCTGGAGACGATGTAGCCTGCCATCTGCTCTAGTTGGGGCAGATCAACGGATAGGGCTGATGGTGATTGTAAAATGAGATTACTCATAACGATTTCCTGTTCTGACTGCCTATTGGGGCAGCGTTCCTACCATTGGGCCACGAACGGTGCCGATTCCAGCCCCTACAGCCCACGGAATCTCAGGGGTGGACTCCCATCGGCCAAGGCCATTGCATCGCCACTCCTCGATGACCTCCCAACTGGGATCACACTCCCGGTTAGGCTGAGCGTCCCAGAGATAGCCCGACTCGGTTGTCTTTCTTGCCAGGTAAAAAATCTTAATGAAGCGATAGGTAACTTTTCCCCCCTCAATCTGACTTTGCTTGCCATCCTCGTTGACATCGAACGTGGGCACCGGAGCATCTGCGAATTTTTTATGCTGTCCTGGAGTTATGCGGGATTCCTGGTAGGCTTCGACACTGGAGCGGGTAACATGCCCTTTTGCCCCTGCGGGCTCCAAAGCCCCCTTACTGGCATAGAGGCGCACCGTATCACGGCTCACCCCGAGCACTCTTGAAGCCGCCTCCCAGGACATTGTCTCAACATCTTCAATCTCCGTTCCCGCAGTTTCGGGAAGTGCTGGAGTCTCTGGGAGAGAGGCGAGTGCTTCTCTCTGTGGTAAATCCCCGGAAACTAACGCGTTTTTCCCGGAAACTGCGGGAATGTCCGGGAGAGTGGATTGAGGAAGTGCTACCTCCAAAGTGGAGAGAAGGACAGATCGGTAGACTCGGGATCGCTCGTCCTCAAACTGCTTAGTGATACACGCGATAGCCTCTATCTCGGCATCATTGATGCGCTGAAGTTTCTCCTCGCACTGCGCCTCAAAGAACGCTACCTCCGAGGGGTTGAGGACTAGGGAAAGGTCAAGGGTCATCGGGATTCCTCCGGTTGATTGAGATGTGCCAGGAGCTTGGGCCCGGCGTAGTGTGAAGGCGCGTTCACGCTGGCTCTATCCAGCGCAGGGACAAACAGGTAGCACATGAGCAGGGCCAGCAGACCGCAGCTCAGGGCGACCGAGATTTCCCCTCTGGCATCACGCGCTGCAGACATCCGGGCGCGAGCTTCCCGGTGAAGAGCCCTATCGGCCTCTTCGGCCTCACGCACACAGTCCATTGAGCAGTAGCCGCCGCCATTGGTGCGGACGACGTGCCCGTGCTCGCGCCCGCAGTGGTCACAGGTGCTCCAGGTCACAGGGTCACCTCCTGCTCGTCAAGGTCCAGGGCGGGTTCGACAACCTTTTTGCCTGGCTCCAGAGCAATATATAATTCTCTTTCAGCCCTTGTATAAGCAACGTACTTCAGGTTGATCTCCTGAATCTGAGCACCTTCCGTTCGTGCCATCGGGTGAGGGAGCTTGCTGGGCTTGAGGATAAAGACGCGGTTCCATTCCAGCCCCTTGCTTTTGTGGATCGAGGAGAGAGTCACGGCGCTTGCCTCGTCTGAGAAGAGCTGCTCGATCTGCACACGCATTTCCGCAGCACTCGAAGCCCCCTTGCCTTTGCACCAGCCCCAAACCTCGGTGACTGTCTCTACCTGGTCAGTGAGTGCTATCTGGGCATCCTCACTGTCCTTGCGCTGGGCAAGAATCGAAAGGCGTGTCGAGAGCCACTGAGCGGCGATAGTGGGAAGTTTCTGGAAAGTAAACCCTTCCACCAGGGCGATGTCGTCGAGGGTGCGAAGAACGCGCGCCCCGATGTCACGCCCAAGCACTTTGGCGGGAATCCCACGGCGAATCAGTTCAAAGGCGGCGGCTACAAGCGGCGCGTTGATACGGCACAGAAGCGCGTCGCCAGGCCGGATCATCTGAAGCGCTCCGGCCTCGGTGATGGTCTCCACAATGCCTTCGGGAGCGTTTGGCTTGGCCTCAATGCCGGGAAGAATCGCAGCCGCCGCCTCGACAACCTTCCGGGCACAGCGGTAGCACACGGTCAGGGGTAGCTCGACTGCATTGGTGCGATCTTTTATCGCGTCGTAGGCCGATGCATCCGCGCCAGCAAAGGCATAGATCGCTTGATTTGGATCTCCTACCATAAGTGTGCGCCCGCCCGGTGCCACGGCTTTCAGTGCCGTCTCAAGCTGGGCTTTGGAGAGGTCTTGGCACTCGTCGGCCATTACGAGATCGTACTGAGGGAATGTCACGCCCGGCAAGACGTGAGGCAGCCAGAGCATGTCGTCAAAGTCGATCATCCTTGAGGGGTGATAGTTCTTGGTGCCCCCCGCCATTGCCAGATCACGCGGCAGTCCCTCACGCCCCCAGAGCAGGATTGTCGGCAGTGCACCAAGAACTGTTTCCTCGTCCTGTGCCCGAATCTCCACACCATAGCGCTGGGCAACCTCCCAAGCGGCCTCGGTATCGGTGCCGTCCACCAAGTTGAGGCGGATCAGCCCCAGTAGCTCGCCCAGAGCGAGTGCGGCGCGACTCCCGCGTGGGTCTGCTGTGAGCACATTGCGCCAGTAAAGATTGATAAGGTCGGGGTACTTCCACTTGTTGACCCAATTCTGACCGCCTGTGGGAAGTCCTTGGCTCGTGAAGTATGCCGAGATAGCCCGCATCCCGAGCTGGTGATTGGTCAGCACTTGCACACCATAGGGCGCACGCTCCTTTAGCTCGTCGCGGATATGGGCATTGTAGGCCAGTAGGAGTGTGCGCTGTCGTTGCCACTCCGGGAGGCGCTGACAAGCCGCGATGATCGTGGAGGTCTTTCCCGCACCCGCCGCAGCGCGAACAAGGCCATTGCCTCTCCCCGCTTCCAGAAAGGCAAAGATAGCCTCCTGGTAGGGCGAGGGAACAAACAGAGACGAGGGGCTAGAGACGGCCATGGGAACCTCCAAACGATGATATTGACGGGCCAAGGATCGTCAGCATGGCGCGGACTTCCACCAGGGCAAAGAGACGATGTTTGCAGTCCCCACAGGAGAGGAACTGCTTGCAGGTGCAGGTGACATCTGCATCCAGGAAGTCGAGTAAGTAGCCCTCGGTAATCTCGCCGGTCTTGCGATCTACAACGGGCTGGGGGCGGCGGACGAAGAAAAGCCACTCACGGGAAGTGGGCTCTAGTGTGTAGCCCTCCGACTTCACGGCAAGCGCTTTGGCGCGTGTGGTAGCCAGGGCAACCACCTGCCGCTGCTTGAGGAGCGCTGGCACGGTGCAGGGGGTGAAGTTACCTAGGGGATTGGGAGCGCTCATTGCATCGCCCACACGGCCAGGCAGATAAAGCACGCGAGACAGAACAGTGTCGCGCTTAGCCAGAACCATCCCGCAGGAGTCAGGCGGAAAATGCGAAGAATCGGGGTGCGGCGTCTCACAGCGGGAACCGATCGGGGTCGGTGCGCTCTCGCCGCCCGATCCAGACCAGCACGGGGAGCAGAGGCAGGAGAATAAGGCATGCCAAAGTAGCCATCGGCCACCGATAGATAGTCTTCATCGTAGGTCTCTTTCATAGAGTAGTGCCCAGCGGTGGCTGGGGTCGGTAGGAGCAGCTTGACGGCCTCCTCGACAATGGCGAGGGGTAGGATGGCCAGGCGCAGAAGCAAGGCTAGAGGGTCGGTGCGTTTCATGATCGCGATGCCTCCAAGATCTCTTCGGCGCTCCACTGCACGCACGAGCCCGGAGAGGGTTGGCCGACGTAGGCAATGGGGGACTGCTCGGGTTTGAGCTTGGAAAGCCACGGGTGGTCAGGCTCTTGTTCAGCGAGCAGCTTCAGGAACCGTTGCTCTATGTCCTCAAGAAGCTCCTCGTAGCTCTCCACGTAGGCATCGTCCGCCTCAGGCACGTCAGGCAGACACTCGATTAGGGGGGTTTTCACAAAGACGCCCTCCTCACGGTCTGCGAACTCGGCGGCAGTGGCGATCTCTGATCTGAGCGCAGAGAGAAGCGCATCCACTGTCTCCACGGAGAGGCTCACCTCGTAGCTGGAGCACGGCGACAGAAACGAGAGCATGACCTGTCCCGCGCCATAGATTGCCTGCACCTCGATAGTGCCGTTTGGCCCCAGCTCAGGAGCCGGGACAGAGACGGGCATATCGTCGTCGTTGGGATGCTCGGAGAAAGGGAAGCTCATCTAGTTCACCCGTCCCTTTCGCGCTTTTTGTTGCCGCGCCCGTTGCTCGACTTCGTCCGCCGCACGACGCAGCAAGACCACCGTATTCGAGAGGTCGAAGTTCTCAGGAGGTAGCTGAGGCAGAAACACTTCGGGCCTGCCGTCAGCGTCTGTGCGCACCGCTACGAGGATCACGGGCAGGATGTCACAGTCGTTGAGGGACTCCGCCGCCGCCTGGAACGCACGAAGAGTATCGCCTCCCGTGCCTTTGCGTAGGCCCATCTCTGCGAGGGGTTTTATGGGTCTCATAGCTCTAGCCGCCCTTCTAGCATGTCGTTCTGGTCATGCAGCGTGAGGGACGCGACGAGATTAGAGAGCGCCTCCTCCGCTGGGCTGATGCGGTCAAACCATGCCAGCACCGCATACTGAGTAGACCAGTGCAGTCCAGAGGTCTCCTCGTCAACGTAGGGCGCAAACAGCTTCACGGCAACCGCGTGAGTAGCTCGCTCAGGCATCTTGTCAGCATCCCGCGCCGGGGTCTTGCCCACGGTCACAACCTCAAGCCCGAGTATCTGGGCGGGGAAGATCAACCGCCCCGCAATGTCCGTTAGGATCATGCCGCTGCCTTCGCTTTCTTCGCCGCCTTGACCAACTGCCGAGCCAAAGACCGCGCCTGGCGGGGTGTGAGCACCGCTCCGCACTCGGCAATACCGGAGTTTCCGCGCGGAATGTTGACCACCACGCGCTCGCTCCCCTTGTAGGCACCCACGCTGGCTGTGCCCGAGGCGGTGAGCAGCTCCCCCTCGAAGTAGCCCGATTCATCGGCAATGATGAGCAAGGTAGGGTTCTGCCTCATCGCGCCACCTCGACAATACAGCCCGCCGCAATACACTCTGCCTCGAAGCACTCGAAGGAGCCCGTGTCGGTACCGGAGCACCCGTAGCCCTGGGGAACGGCGTAGAAGTAGGAGCCATCACCGGGGATGATTACCACGATCAATTCGGCGTTCGCTTTGGCTCGTGCCTGAGCAGGAGTCATGCGCGTGTGGGTGCGGAGGTCGGAGAGGTTGGTGATTCTGGTTTTCATGGAGATATTTTATCGCCTTTAGGCGATACTCCGCAATAGATAAAGCGATAATTTATCGCCGTGCTGACATTTTTTTTTCAGCATCTGTGACGACTTGCTCGCGGTAGGTTTCGAGTGGCATTCCAAGATCAATTAAGGCATCTATGCTACATGGGCCAGGTTTTTTGGCACCGCGCAACCAATCGGAAAGAGTGCTTTGCCCCACACCTATTTTCGTCGCCGCCATGCTGACGGTAAGGCCCTCACGCTCTAAGTAATCGAAAAGCCACTTAGCGATAGCCCCGCCTGCGGAAGTAGCGCGAGGTCTTCCCCGGCGCGTCCTGGTAATCATACTGTTTTAATCGCTCCTAGGCGATATTGTATCTCTCTCATGCAACCTTTGCAATATCGCCGTGTCTGTCAATATCGCGATAGGGCGATAAAATGAAAGATGTAATGGCGGCTGAGTTCAGTGACTGGTTTCGTAAAACACGGCGAGCGCGAGACCGTGAACGATCACGAACTATCGGTGGAACCGTAGCAGAGTAGGAAAAAATCATGCAGTATCCCAGAGTACCAGAGTGGGTGAAGGATGAGATGGCGCAGTGGATCGCCGGAGATATTTCTTTTCGGCTCGATCAGATAGGCGGGTCTGCCAGCGACCCAATTACTTGGGAATCAGTTGCCCGGAGTTATGGCGCTGATATTGACTCTTATAAATCTATCGGTGGGCCGGTAGGTCGCCACCTCCGAAGCTGGCGCACTATTGCTTACAACACTGCCCGCAATATCTGGAGCCAATGCAAAACCATCTGCCACGAGCTGGTGCGTTTTATCCTTTGGCACTGGATACCTCCTCGCCTCCGTAGTGGTGCCGATGGTTGGTATTACGACGATGATGCCATGCGAGTTTGCCATCAGATCGCCCAGCGGGTTGAATGGATGGTGATGGGATGATCGCGCGTAAAAGCGAGCGGGTGGCGCTAGGATAAATAATTATGATTAAAGTTTCTTTGTTACTATTTTCCATACTGCTGGTTATTGCGCCTTCGCTGGCTCAAAGGTCTAGTAGATCGTCGGGTGGGTATCGAGAACCACGCCCTAAAAATTATTCCCCCCGGATTCCTAGCTACTCGCCTCGCAGTCCTAAAATACCAGATTATTCACCTAGGGCACCCAAAGGCGACACATATGTTCAATCTTATTTGAAAAAAGACGGTACTTTTGTTGAAGGTCATTATCGTTCTGCATCTAATGGTGATTTTTATGATAACTATTCGACAAAACCAAATATAAATCCGTATACAGGTAAAGAAGGTACAAAAGTCACACCGCCACTGGGGCAAGGTACTTTCTATGATGATCGTTATGATGGATTAAGTTTGAGCGTTTTCTCTGATAGAGAAGCTTCATCCGCATCACCAGGATCTTTAAGCGCGGAAATAGATCGTCTGAGAAAACAAGTGGATGAGCTAATAAAACAGCGTAATGTCACTAAAAAGCAACTTCCCGACAGAGATGAGTTAGAACAAAAAGTTACAGTAAAAGAAAATCTATTAAAAATAGTTCCAGTAGAAGTAAAAGATGCGGGAGAAGATGCACTACGATTTAATAGTTCACAGGAAATTGTATCAGGCCGAATGGGTGATTTAAAGCGATTACAAGCAGTTTATCGCCGTCCTCTTTTTCGGTCTACTGTGATAATGGATTATCCGAAAAACTCAGAAATTGTTATATGTTTTGAAAATAATGATTTTTACGGGATCGTAATGAGAGACAGAATTGTTGGATGGGTTCCCAAAGATTCTGTTGTGCTTAAAACTCAAAATGGACACGTTTCTTTAAAAACAGGCAACTACGAAACGATTGATGCTCGTTGAAACCTGGCAGGGGCAATGAGGCGGGCGGGGCCAGCTCTTACCGGTGACGAGCCGGAAGACGTGATTGTGAAGGGTAGCAGAAAGAAAATTCAGGTGGTGGATAAATGAAAGTTTACATTGTGGAGTTTTTTAAGGGAGCCAACGAAGGCGGATCCGAGACGTTAAAAATCGAGGCCGAAGGAATATCTTCGGCTGACGGAGGGGCAACTTTGCAATTTCACTCTATTGGCAATCGCGGCCTGGCCGCAATCATTCCCAGCAATAGAGTCCGGTACGTCCTTGAAGAAGGTTCTAAGAAGGCTTAACTGCTTCGACTAGCTCACGGGCTTTTTCGACAATCAGGCTGGCTTGCTGAAGGTCAAGTATTTCGTTAGCCGCCAGGGCGGAAATCTCGAAACGGGTTCCGTCTCGTAGGAGAAGGTGATAGCTAGAGTTTGGCCCCTGGACGCAAAGGCGAACTTCACCAGGCGAGAAAAGCGTTTGGCCCACGCGGGTTAAAGAATTGAACATGGTTCATTTTACCAGACAGCTAGAGAGCCGGAGGACGTGATTGTGCAGGGGCGACGCAAAGATATTACGGTGATTGACGACTAGTTGCACCGGGGTCTCGGCTCCGGTGAGGATTGAAACTTGCCGACCTTAGCACGTCCGCCTATGCCATGCGACACTTGGAGGTACGTTGGGTACCCAATTACAGTGACACTCTTCCGAATCGCCACCCTCGCCGCCACCACCACTTTCACCACCGGGATTCCCGCCCGCGCAGGGAGCGAGGGTATCTGTCCCGGTCAGGCGGAAATCAGATAAATTAATTGTGGCGGCAACTGTCGCAGTTCCTCCCACGAAGTTCTGTTCATGCCGCAAAAGGAGCCGCACCCAGCATGCGGTAACTGCTGTAAACGTCCCTTGTTTTACAAACGCAGTCGGCGCTGGGGTGGATTCTGGTAGGATGTTAGGAGCTGTTATCACAATAGAGGCGAGACTGACCCACTCCCCGGCGTTCAGGTATTCAAGGCTGGCGCTGGCACTCCCCGGAGTTGGCTCCAATGTCTCGCCGGGTGGCATCGAGCAGGGTCCCCCCGGATTACAAACAGCGGCCAGGCTTCCGGTGAACGAGTATCCCGTCAGACTGTGCTGCGTACCCAGATAGATCTGAGCGATCATGCGCGGTGCTGCGGTGATGTGGCTACAGGCCGGATGACTGGTGGCGGCAGCGTTGACGGTGACTCCCTCCCCAGTGGTGATGTCTTGGGCTGTCCCGTCGCTTAATTTGGTGGTGATAGCCATGCTCGCCCAGGGCGTACCAAGTGCGTCCGACCATCTATATTCCACTTTACAGCCCGATCCCTAACCCAACATCTATTTTCCACCCGCCATAAGAAGACGATCGCGTGTACTCAGAGTTGTTAGCCACTGACACCCCCGAAAAACCGGCCAGCGCGTTGCCCTGCCCGTCGGCCACCAAGCCAGGGATGTAGCTAGCCGTCACCACCTCTCCTTGTCGCACAGGGGAATCGAGTACCAGGGCATACGACTTATAGCCAAAGCGCCATGCGCCCTGGACAGTCCTACCGCTGACAGAAAACCCACCCGTGCCAGCAGGCTCAGGCGGCACAATGGGTAGGCTCCCGGTCTCCGTCAGGGGGAGCAAGACGATATTGCCGCCCTTGCTCACTTCAATCGCCCCGCGCGCGGGCGGTGTAGAGTCTGTCGCCAGCGCCTCGATCAGAATGTTCTCAATTGTAAACTCGCTCGGAGTTGCCCAAAAGTCACGATGCAGACCAGCTCCCCAATACCCAGTTTCATCTACATAGGTAGCGTCAGTGTAGCTTTGCTTCGTGCCATTATTTGCCCACGTAGCACCGCCATCTGTGCTACGCAGTGGCGTGACAGTAATCGTAGCTCCCTGAGCCTCCACAATCGCGCCAACGTGGTCTGTAGCAGCATAAGCGTCGGTGAGATAGATGCTTCCAAGAGCCGTACCCCCATCACGCCCAATCACTTTGCCCGTGCCACTGGAGCTCACCAGGTTGATGTTCACGCCACGGAGGTAGAGCTGGCCACCCGACGAAACGTAGTAGGGAGCCACCCTGTTTAATCTTAACCCTATGGTGAATCGGTTGTTTGTACTGGTTCCTCTGGAGCCGAAATTCACAGTCATGCGTCCATCGCGCCGCAACGTCGAGTGCACTGCATAGAGGCACGCCCCCGTCGCCCCAGACGTGACCATCTGACCTGCGCCGTTTTGCCCAAGGTTGTTGGCTTCCTGTGGGTCAAAGTAAGTTTGCAATTCTTGCCAGCCAGCAGGGTAGCCGGAAGCTCCCCCGAATCCCTGGTTGGTGATTGTGGAGTAAGCAGGCTCGAACGGCGTAGCTGTAGAGTCGTCTACAAGGGCGTAGGTGTCGGTTCCACCAAAGTAAATGCCACGCCCCGGATTGATGCAGCCCGGCACGGTTAGCATTGCAGCAAGGTACGCGCCCGCCTGGGGAGAGGCAGGCGCGAGGTGTGGCGATTGGAGATAACACCTTAGAAACGGACGCACGATACTCCCGCTCCCCTCTACAACCGAGGCGGGAATAATCTCACACGCGACCACTTTTGTTCGAGTGGCAGGAGCCCCAACATCATCCCAAAACGAGATTTCGGCGGTCGAAAGATCAGCTTGAACCGCAGGAGTGATCTTGTGCCAAGCGACAAGCCCAGAAGCGGCGATCCGAAAATCCGCAAAACCGCCAGAGGTATCTATCTGACCCCGACTGATGCGAGGAGAGTAAGGCGACGAAGGGAAAACGCCATCCCAGATAATCGCCCCCATCTCAAGGGCGCTTCCAGCGGTTGGGTGGATACCATCATAGATCAGATTTGGGTCGAGCATTGTCTCGGTGCCCATCGCCCCCTGCTGCCCCACAATCACGTCGGGATCCAGTAGATAGTGGCACCCAGGGATGTCACCCCATTCAACCCCCGCCGCCTGAGCCGCCGCATAAGTTCGGAGGTTATTGTTCAAGATCACACGCTGGGCATTGCGCGTGCCCCAGTTGGGCACCGTATCCGACCAGCGTGTGTCAAACGGGGTCACTGTCGATATCGCGCATAAAAGCGCAGGCGCGGCAAGCTTCACAGCGGCAAAGAGGGCAATCGCCGCCGTTTTATAGCTTGCCGTAGAATACTCACCGCCACGAAGATCGTTCACCCCGTGAGCATTCACAAAGTGGGTCGCTTTGTCTTTGAAGTACACAAAAGCGGGGTTTTCCGGTCCGTCCACTTGCCCTTGTGCCGTCGTGATTTTTGTCGAATCTTCACCCATGTTCACCGACCCGATAAGCCGCCCTTGCAGGCCGCTCTGGTACGCTCCTGCAAACCATGCTTGATTCCCCGTCGTGCCGCCATCGGTGATCGAGTTCCCCGTTAAAATAACCGCTGGAGTCCCATCGGGGGCATCTTGGGCAATAAGTGCAGCATGGAAGATGCTTTTTTGCGCAGCTCCCACGGCGATAGTAGCCCCTAAAGTCGTCACCTTGGCAGTCAGGGCACCATCGAGTGTAGCCCCCTCTTCGTACCCGTCACTGTCCAAGGTGGCATAGTCGGGGCCGTGATAGAGCGGGCCGTTGGCAATAAGGCCGTTGGTGCGTCCGCCCGCCGAAAGGACATAGTAGCGGAGCTCGTAGGAGTCTCCTTTTGCCAGCGGAGTCGAAAGCGCAAGCGTGTCACTCACGACCATGCCCCGAGCCCCTGTCACCGACGAAGCCGCGCCACCCAAGAAAAGAAAGCTTTGGAGAGTAGCGCCCACGACAATGGAGGCAGCGATAACCTGGGAGCCTGCCCAAAGGTCAAAGGAGATCTTCACGGATGATGTTGCGCAGGATGCAACTTCACGAGCGCGAATCAGTTGGTAAGGCTGTTTGGTCGTGCTGTCAAAAGTTCCGGCACGACCACGGACAGAACAAGGACGTATCACCGACATGTCTTACTCCTCAGATTCTTTTTCTCGGGGAGTGGGGTCTTCGGGTCGTCGAGGTTTTAGAGCCGCATACGCCAGCCCACCCCCCGTGGCGATACCAGCCAGCGCCCCTATACCGATGTCCAAAACCCGTTCTGAGTAAGCGGGTACAGGGCGCGACACGGCGGCCAGGCCGATCCCTCCCAGAATAGTAGCTGTGATCGCCATGCCGATGTAGTGGATGATGATCTTGCTCTCGTTCATGCTTTTTTGGCCTCCAGAACAATGATGCGCGCTTCCATTTTGGCCACATTTTCTTCAAGTTTGCCCACTTTATCGAGTTTTGCCTCGATACGATCCAGTCGGCGCACCACGGAGAAAATACCAACAACACCGGGTACTAAGATGCCAGCGACCACGGTGATAGCTGCGACGAGAATCTCTGTCCAGTTGGGCTGATTCAACGCCAACCTCGGATTTTTTCAATGGCAATCCCGCTCACTGCCGTGATCTTCTTGCAAAGGATGGGCAAAACTTGACCTTGGACGACATCGTAGGCCAGCGCGTTGCTATCATCGCCGTCGACAGGTACCAGCGTTACGGTACCAGCGGCCATAAAGTGGAGCACGGCGGGTTCAAAAGCAGTGCCCACCACAGGCTGGAAGTGGACACGGGCGACGCGATCTGGATCAAAAGAGGGACGTGTTGACATAGTTTTCCTTAAAGTTTCCCACCTTGGGAGGTTAACTTCCCGATCTCTGCCGCCAGAGCTTGGATGTCCATGTCTTGGAGTCCCTGCTGCTGGCGATTAAAGGCCACATCGTTATCGTAGCCCCGCAAAATATCCTGAGTGAGTGCGCCAGACCGCCCCAGGCTTCGATCCATACTTCCTTGACTTCTAGCCATCTGATCGGCTAGGAACAGGACGAGCTGGCGCTTGCGGACTTCCCTCTGGCGGATTCGCTCCACTGCCAGATCATTGGCGCTCTTGGCCCTCATGGCGGCTTGGGAACTCTCGATGGCCGTCTCCGCACCCACAGTGGCGCTCGATCCGGTAATCCCTCGTCGAGCCATTGAAGAGGCGAGGTTGCTCTTTGCTCGCTCTCCTGCGGCCACACCCGTGGCACTAGCGCGATCTAGCTCGGCAGTGTCGTCGGCAGAGCTGGCAAAAGGAGCCTCCAGCATCTGTCGGTAGCTCTGGCTTGCTTCGCGATAGCTCCCCCGATCCTCCATCATGTCATCTCGATACAGGGATGCGTCTCTATCATAGAGGTCGCGCTGTCCACTAAGACGATCTCGCTCCGCCCTCTGGCGCTTCTCTGCCGCGCCGCCGCCACTGCCGACGAGCTGACGTTTGGCGTAGCTGGCAACCAGGGGAGCAACAAAGGGGACTAGATTTAAAGCCATATCTAAATATATGCTCCAAGTCTTGAAGCACCGATGCTCCAAGTCGTAGCCCCCTCTGCGGATGCGTTCTACTTAATACCAGCCCGTCGTACTTCTTCTCGTAGCTCTTTGGGAGAGAGTCCTGCCAGGCTAGACGCGATTGCCCGCTTCTCGCGCTTGCCATCCTCACTGGCAGGGGCTAGGCCGGAGCGCTTCAGCTCCGAGGAGATTAGTCCCACTTTGAGACGTGCCAGCTCGACGAGCTCGCCGGGGGGGAGCGCTTCGTACTCGCTTCCCGATCTTCCGCGCAGCAGTCCACTGGCCGCATCACTGATGTTCTCCCTCATTGCTTCGCTCCCACCACTGGCCGCATCGAGCGCTTTACGCTTTGCGGCAAAGTCCTCAATGGTCTTGAGCTTGGTTGGAGCCTTCGCCGCTTGTACGAGGTTCTTTCTCGCCTGGTCGTACTGAGCCGGGTCTTTTGCGCTCCGCAAAAGATCAAACTCATCTTTGAGAGGGGAGGAATTCAGACCGGCGTTTTTAGCAGCCCGCATGGTTTCCTGTACGCTGATCGCCTCAGGACCTGGCGCACTTCCCACCACACCGGTCTGGGAGAGCGCAAACTCTCCTACCGTTGAGAGGGGCTTGTCCGGCCTGCCCAGGTCACTGATGCGGGTGGCATCACGCCCCATGTTCCCGCCCATTGCCCCCATAAGGTAGTCGGCCTTTCGTGCGTCAACCTTGGCTATCTTCTGGATCCACTGCCCCATACGGCTGGCCCTGGACGTATCGCGCAGATCCAGCGGCTTGTCGTTTTCCATGCCCGGCACGATGGACTTTTGCCTAAAGAAGTCGTAGTTTGCCAGCGCTCCTGCAATCGCTTTTGTTGGACCAGCCAGCTCGTCCACGTCGAAGGGAATGAGGTTCTGCTGAAGAGTTCCGCCAGCCGCAGGAATGGGAGCGCCTGGATCGCTGATGTAGCCATGCCATGCCCGCTTGTCTCCCAGAGCCCGGTTAGCCGCTCGTTCTACAGCACTGGCCATCACGGCAACCTCGAAGCCCTTAGGGATGTAGATCCACTTGGAGGAGCCTGGCACCGGAATGCACCAAAATAAATCTCTCCGGTACGCGGGAATCTCTCGGTACTCTTCCAGTCGGTCTTCCCCTGTAGCCTTGATCAGCCCCACAAGTGCAGCGCCCGAAGCGCCCATGATCGCCAGATTTGCAGCAAACGCTTTGGGGTTCTCACGCGCCGCAAGAAGGGTGCGCCGTGCCCCCTGGATCTTTGAGTTAGTGAAGGGCACGACGGCATTGACCACCCGGCCCCACTCGCCCGCTACGGCAAAGTCCATCAGGTCGCGCGCTTGGTAGGCAGCGTAGAGCCTGGCATCCGCTTCCTCGTAGCCCAGAGTCGTCTTGGCGTATTCCTTGGCTTTTTTGTACTCCTGGAGGCGCGTCACCAGCTCGCCCTTCTCCTTAAGCGAGTTGTAACCATCGAGCAGCTTGCCCGGCGCAGTTATAATGATATTAGGGTCACGGGCGATCTCGCGCTGTGTCTTGGCAAGCGTCGCCTTGTAGCCCTTTGCCGTGGCGACGTGACTGCCGAACTGCCCGCCGCCCGCAAGTAGG
>JGI12272J11983_1011280_pt1 | contig 11954 bp, 7 predicted proteins | sample SoiCrureplicAD5A_FD_11983 | JGI IMG/M metagenome (IMG submission 11983)
TGGCATATCAGTTTTGCTCCATTCGTTGGTTGACCTCAATACAAGGGCAAGTTCAGGATGAAATTTCAATCGAAGGCACCACTCTTCTTAGTGGGATGTCCCCGTTCAGGAACGACATTGTTGCAGAGCATGCTGGCAGCACATCCTCAGATTGCTTCATTTCCTGAATCAAAGTTTTTTCAAAACATGATGCCTGAATATGAACCCCGGAGACGTTCTTTGGGGTTTGCTTCGCGTCAGTTGAAACCCCGGCTTGAGGAGTTTTTTAGAGAAGAGATTGGTCGTCCAGAAATGCTGCAACGCTTGCCCCGGATTCCTCTGATGAGCCAGTACACCCGAAAATTTATCAAAATCCTGCAAAATTTAGCTGAAGAACAAGGCAAGAGCATTTTCCTGGAAAAAACCCCCGAACACCTATACCATATTGACTACATCGAAAAAATTGTGCCTGAGGTGAGGTTCATCCACATTTTACGAAATGGCTCAGACGTAGTGGCGTCCTTGTATGAAGTAACTCGCAAGTATCCTAACGCAGGTTGGAGTGGAGCATGGAGTCTTGACTGGTGCATTGAGCGGTGGATTCAGGCTGTAGATATGACTCGTAGCCATTTACACAAGCCTAATCATATCCTAATCAGGTACGAACAGCTTGTAGAAGACCCCCAAACTGAGTTAGAAAAGCTCTGTGAATTTATTGGTATTGAGTTTACTGAGAGGATGCTGCAAGATTACAGGGTGGTTGCAACGCAGGTAAGTCTGGAGACAGAGCCGTGGAAAGCCTCAGTAGCTGGGGAAATCCAAAATGCGAATTCCAAAAAGTTTTACGAGGTATTCGACAAAGAGCAACAGCAGTATATCCTGAAGCGGTTGTCAGGGGTAAGTCTGGAGGTCCTCAGTCTTTAAAGCCAAGGCGGACAAAGAAGGAGTTCAATAAAATTTACAAGCAGCTCAACGCCTTGCCCAACTCAAGTGGGGAAATCCGAATCCCCATCGGTAGGCAATCCCATACATAGAATAAAGAGCGATCGCACAAAATCTTCTTAAACACCCTTCACTGATGAGTTACACCCATGACGATGCTAGAACAGGGCAATATCACTATTCATACAGAGAATATCTTTCCCATTATCAAGAAGTCCCTCTACACCGACCACGAAATCTTCTTGCGGGAACTGATTTCCAACGCCGTGGATGCCATCCAGAAATTGAAGATGGTCTCCTTCGCAGGCGAAGTTGATGGTGACTTGGACGCACCGGAAATTTCCATCACCATTGATAAAGACAAAAAGACCCTCTCCATCTCCGATAACGGCATCGGCATGACCGCCGACGAGGTCAAGAAATACATTAACCAAGTCGCCTTCTCCAGCGCCGAAGAATTTGTCCAGAAATACCAAAAAGACGCTGACCAACAGATTATCGGTCACTTTGGTCTGGGCTTCTACTCCTCCTTCATGGTGGCGAGTCAGGTGGAAATTGATACACTTTCCTACAAACAGGGAGCCGAAGCGGTTCACTGGTCTTGTGACGGTTCACCGGCATTTAAGCTAGAAGATTCAACCCGTACCCAGCGCGGGACTACCGTTACTCTCACCCTTCAAGAAGAAGAACAGGAGTACCTCGAACCCATTCGGATTCGCCAGCTAGTGAAAGCCTACTGCGATTTCATGCCAGTGCCAATCAAGCTGGATGGGGAGCAAATTAACAAGCAACGGGCACTGTGGAAGGAATCGCCGCAAAACCTGACAAAAGAAGATTATCTAGAGTTCTATCGCTACCTGTACCCGTTCCAGGAAGAGCCACTCTTGTGGGTACATCTGAACACTGACTATCCCTTCCTGCTCAACGGCATTCTCTACTTCCCCAAGCTGAAGCCCGATGTAGATGTGACAAAGGGTAACATTAAGCTGTTCTGCAATCAGGTGTTTGTCAGTGACCACTGCGAAGAAGTCATTCCTAGCTTTCTGATGCCGCTCAGAGGCGTTATTGATAGCTCTGATATTCCGCTGAACGTCTCCCGTAGCGCCCTGACGAATGACCGCACCGTGCGGCGAATTGCTGACTTCATCGCTAAAAAAGTAGGCGATCGCTTAAAATCCCTCTACAACGAACAGCGTGATGAATACATCCGCTGCTGGCAGGATGTCGGCACCTTCGTCAAGTTTGGCTCCCTCAACGACGACAAATTCAAGAAACAAGTTGAAGACATCATCATCTACCGCACCACCTATCAGGCAGGGGAACAAGGGACTAGGGGAGTACAGGAGCAAGGAAGCAACCCTGAAACCCCAGAAGTGCAGGTGCAAGCTGAGGAGGGAGACGCTTGGCAAGATGTAAACCCAGCTACCCCCCCTTCGCCCCCCCGAACTCTGGGGGAGTTGGGTCGGTCATACACTACCCTCAAGGAGTATCTGGAGCGCAATAAAGAGGGCCACGAGAACCGCGTCTTCTATTGCACCGATGAAGCCACACAAGCGACCTATGTAGAACTGCACAAAAAGCAAGGTCTGGAAGTCCTTTATATGGACTCCTTCATCGATACCCACTTCATCAGCTTCTTGGAGCGGGAGTATTCTAATGTCAAGTTCTCACGAGTGGACTCTGACTTAGATAACACCTTGATTGACCAGGATAAAGCGGGAGAAATTGTTGACCCCAAAACTAACAAAACCCGCAATGAACTGATTAAAGAGCTGTTTGAGCAAGCCCTCAACAAGCCCAAAGTCAATATCCGTACTCAGCCACTGAAGTCTGATGACCCACAAGGAACACCACCGGCAATGGTACTCTTGCCAGAGGCACTCAGGCGTCTGCGGGAGATGACGGCATTGATGCAGCAGCAGTCTGCCGAGTTTCCTGAAGAACATATATTAGTGGTGAATACAGCGCACCCGTTGATTCAAAATCTGGTTGAGATCAGTCAAGGCAGTATCGTTCAAACTGGTGGTCACTCGCCTTCTGGGGAACTGACTAACCTGATGTGCCAGCACATCTACGACTTGGCATTGATGGCTCAGAAAGGATTTAATGCTGAAGGGATGAAGGAATTTGTAGAGCGATCGAATCACGTACTTACACGCCTGACTCAACGGTAGTTCTTACAGCGGTCAGGACTTACGCAAAAGCCCTCCGACGCCCGACGCCCGACGCCCTAGCTCCTTTCCGCTCAAGATATGATGGATGACGGACTACAATCTGGAGAACTTACATGTCACGCAAATGTCAGCTAACCGGCAAGAAAGCTAATAATGCCTACGCTATTTCCCACTCCCACCGACGCACCAAAAAGTTACAGGAAGCCAACCTACAGTGGAAGCGAGTTTGGTGGTCTCAGGGCAATCGCTGGGTGAGGTTGCGGCTTTCTACAAAGGCGATTAAGACCTTGGAGAAGAATGGTCTGCAAGCAATGGCAAAAGCAGCAGGGATTGACCTCAATCAATACTAAGCGATTCGCCGTCTCTCTTCCGTCCGCCTTTAAGTTAGTAGTTAATAGTTACAGGACTTACGCAAATTGCTCATTTAAACGCTACAGCTAGTAGTAGGGTGGGCACTGCCCACCCTACATGTAGAGGTTCTGCGTAAGTCCTGTCAGTATTTGAGTCGTCTTCAGACGACTTGGGCTATAAGCCAGGGACTTAAGTCCCTGGCTGGTTTGGAGGAGAATGAAGGGGGACTATAGGGCGTGTTGCCTTGATTTATATTTTTTGCCAGTGAGTGATATGTTTTCTCAACCAACTGGGTAGGATAGGTCTAGTCAGATCTATCCTCAGTTTTTTTGTTAAGTTGTACTACGGTCGGAAACAATCTTTATCGGTTGAAGAGCTTTCTCTCTGTATAAAGAGGGAGTCAAAATCTCACTATTTGTTACAAAATAACAAGAAACGTATCATTTCTCCGGATCATCCAGGAAAACTTAGCACAAAACTGACTCATTGCCAACCCGCTTGATGCCTGGGTGTTGGTCCTACAATCTCAAACACTATATCAATGTTTGACAGGAAAGTCGCCATGTCAATTCCCAAAAAGCTAGCCAACGCCATCCAAAGTCTCTACAAACAGATTTTGAAGCTATCCAGAGAGCTTAGGAACAAGCTCATGAGCTGGCTTTTGCGGACTTTACTAGTTCGGGGAAGTCGTTCTCGCATTGCTCAAGCAGGGTTTGTCTTACCCACGGTGGTAATGGTAATCCTGGTGGTGATCTTGGTGACGACGGCGATTATGTTTCGGTCATTTGACAGGTCGAAAAATGCCAGCAACTACCGGGTAAATCAGGCAGTACTCAACGCCGCTACGCCTGCTTTGGATCGTGCCAAAAAGAAAATTGATGAGTTGTTTGCCTCACCTAATACAAGGGGAACCGCATCGGAACTCACCCTCGAAGAGGAGTTTAAAAAAGACAAGTACACGTTCGCCGATGAGGAACCCTTACAGCTGAAATACACTCCCTCTGGGTTTGCCGGTGAGAGAACGGAGATAAAGGAGGCTTGGCGATTTCCTGTAGATACTGATAATAACGGAAAGTTTGATAGCTTCACCCTCTACAGTATTCTCTACAGCACACCTCCCCGCGACACGAAGGGAAACCCGGCTAGGAAAAGACGCCCTCTAGAGGCGAGAACGCCACCGATGTCTAACGCCGCAGTCCGTCCCGGCTGTGAAGGAGGAGCGGGTACGAGTGCCAGTTTAGTAGGCGATAGCGATTGGTATAAAACTGGGAGCAGGCTGAAGAAACCCTTCTTTACTTACGTGGCTACGGTACCCATTACAAATCTGTCCAAACTAGGTTTGCCTGTTGCTCAATATGAAAACTATTCGGGCAATAAAGGCTTTTCGGCGCTGGAGTACCAGCAAGATCGGTCAGTGCTTCCGCCTTCCAACAACGCAGTTGTCTACGAAGACGACTTAGATATTTTTTCGGGTCCGGGGCTGCGTTTGAATGGGCGTATCTTTACAAACAGCAACTTATTCGTTGCCAAACAAACCACTGGAAGCGATATCAGATTTTATCAAGTCAGCAGCCCTGAATCGTGTTATTACGATGCGGAAAACGCCAAGATTGTTGTAGGGGGTAATGTACTCTACGGTGATGCTACTACTACGGCGGCTGGGTCAGCGAATGTCCCGGTTAGTGGCTCGGTTAATGTAGACCTATATGTTGAAGGTGGCCAGCCTAGCACTGAACCTCTTAGCGCCACCAATCAATCAGTAAAGGAATATCCGGCTGAGGCTGCCTATAACAACCAAGCATATGAAGAGCGAATTGACGAACTAGTAAAAAAGGGGGTGGGGAAAGCTGATCCATCAGAGGTTACAGACACAATAAGAGACCTGCAAGCCGCCAACCCAGCTCTCACTAAAAAAGAGGCACGCGAGAAAGCGATGGAACTCTATTTTAGAAATCGCACCCGTCGCGTTCCTTTCAAGGAAGTTGCTGTTGGTGGGAATGCAGCCGGGGGTGTGGCGGTTCAGGGTAATGGCGACGATTTGCGACCTCCAAACAGTTGGATGTATCCTTTTGCAGTTGACGCGAACGGGAATACGCCTCTGGCCTCTACGGCAAACGCTAAAGTGACCCTGAAGACTGCTGGTGGAAACAAACTACTCCCAAAGGCAACCGACCCAGATGCACTAGAAACGCAGGAAAATTTTGTTGGCGATCGCGTCCTGATCGGCAATAACTTGCCTGCTAGGTGGTACAAAAATGGGGAATTTGTTACTTCAGACACCAAACAAGAGATTAACAATACTGAATGGGATGCGCCAGATAACGCAGGACCCCGCAGCCGACAGACTCGTGCGGAGCCAGTGAGGGAACTAGATGTTACTGACCGAGACGGCTTCTGGGAAAGGAAAACCGCTGAAATCCCTACAAAAATCAATCCTGGGGTTGGGGGCGTCCGTATAATTACCAGTGCTGGAGTTTACCGCCCTCCAATACGGCCTAATTTAACTCCAAGCTTTGGTACTTCCTCAAAGGTTGTCTGGCCCGACACGATGCCCATGATGCCTTTGAATTCAAAGCCAACCGTAGCACCAGACCCAGCAGACCTAGGCTGGAGTAATGCTTTCCCGACAGATAAAGCTGGCAAGTTCCGCCCGTATTTACAGATGCGAGCAACAGCTGTTTATCACTACGCTACGGCTAAGGACCCGAAGAATGCCAAACCGATCGCCTGTGTCAGTAGCTTCTACGATCCGACCAGCGGCGCAACAGCTAGAAACATACCAATCTTTGCCGGTAGAAATTTAAGACCTAACAGATATGATGTGAGTGGCCAGGACAAGAATTTTGGGGTTATCACCCCCCGCGATGAGAATAAGACTACGCGCAGTGCCGCAGGTGACCAAGCCAACTCCCTCAATGGCATCGTCTATAAAGCCATTGCAGGCCCCTCGTCATTAGCTGAGCTAACTTATCAAGCCCAGCTAGTTTATCCCAACGGGCGACCTGTCAATGAGCTCCTTAAAGAAGCCCTGGCTACCCCTGTTACAAATCGCAGCTTAGCGCAAAAAGCTGCCATTGACTCCACCTCATGCGCCCTACAAATTTTAAAGGGTACCCTTGCCCCTGATGACGCATCGTTGGTACCCCACGGAGCGATTCAGGAAGTCGCTTTTCTCGATGCCAGACAAATCAAGTTAATTGATAAAAAGGAGGACTACAAACCAGAGGATTTTGCCAAAGTAGCAGGAGGAGGAAAAGGAGTTAGTAAGTTTACAAAAAACAACTACGACCTGCCCATTGAAGAGCGTCAGCCTTTGGAAATTCGTGCCACTGTAGTGGACTTAAACCTACTCCGGAACAAAAAGCTGGGTGCCAATGCGCTAGGTATCAAGGATGAGTATATGATCCCCCAGAGTGGGATTATCTATGCCACCCGTGAGGACGCACTGCCGGATAAAACCGCTGAAAATCTTAAGATCAGTGCAACTGACTTCAAGCTCGACCCAACTCGCCGTCCCAATGCCATCCTGCTAGTCAATGGCAAACAACTCAACCGTAACAACAACAATAATGATTACCGAAAAGACGAGAAGGGTTTGATCTTAGCTTCTAACTTGCCCGTGTATGTGAAGGGTCAGTTTAACAAGCACGACTTTGAAGAGTTTACTAACAAGTTAGATATTAATTGGGGGAACTTTTATACTCGCAGCAATAAAGACGAGAACTTTGCTTGCCGCGCAAAGGACCCAAGACTGCCTAGTTGTACAAAAGGTGACAAATGGCGCTCTGCAACGGTTATTGCTGATGCTACGACTTTGCTTTCTGATGGGTTCCGGTTTGGTTTCCGCAATGAGGGAGACTATGACCTCAGAAATAATCAGATTGATAATATCGAAAAGCCCAATGAGCTTAATGCTGATAACGTAACAAAGATCGATAATGCAGAAACCATCAGGGCTAACCGTCTAGCGCAGGGCTTCTGGAACAACAACTTCGTTACCAATGGACTCAGTAGTGGCAGGTTTAACCTGAATGGCACCTTGCCTACTAGCGTACCAACAAGTGGCAACCTCACAGACGCCCTATACTCTAGGGTTCCCTTTGATAACAATGCTCTACGCAGTTCTTACTTCAACAACTTCATCACACCGATTCAGCGACGGGGGAAATTCCCCGAGTATTTGATGGAAATCTGCCGGAAACTGCCGGTTTCCGAATGTGAAGTTGACAACTGGGTACTTGATGATGCAGGGATAAGAGCAAGTGACCTAAATGAGAACGATGCTATACCTCCTTCAGGTGCTTCAGGTACGACAGCTAAACCTCCTACTGACCCTAACGATCAACGCTTCGCCCGTCGCATTGCTTTCGTGCGAAATAGTACTGGTCAGCTTGTAGATAATGCTGGGAATGTTTTAACAGCCGGAGCTACGCCTTGGGTATGGGGAATCAATACTAGTGGTACAGTAACGAAATTTTCTTTGTCTAGTGCAAACACAAGTAGTCTTCGTTCACCCAACAATGCTCTGTGGTACAGGACAAGCAATAGTGGTAGTCCGAGTTACAGGTCTGATAAGCCCCTGCTTGCCAAGATGCCATCAATTCTCAATCCGCAAGATCTCTTGAAGCAACCCGAATTAGTGCCAGTCCTACAGCTTCAGGTAACGAGCCTAGCACCACCAACTAGCAACGTAACCATTGAGGCACTCAGAGACACTTCAAAACCCGTTGAAGAGACGCAGTGGTTAGCGCGAGCTAGTGATAATACAACCTTTAATATGGTGATGGCCACAGGAGACAACCCTTCACGTCCACGAAGCCCCGCAGGTCCGGCTGATTTAAATGGAGGTCTTGCCAACCTGCCACACTTCCTTGAAAACTGGAACAAAGACTCAAAAACTGCTTATCAGACCATTATGAGCGGTTCGTTCATCCAGTTCAAACGTAGTAACTATGCAACCGCACCCTGGTGGTCAACACCGCCTGATCCCATCACTCCGAATCCACTTCCTTTTAACTACCCACAGACCTATAAAACCGGCAGCGCTAAGTATAGTAATGCCGCTCTTGGAGGTAAACTTCCTTACTTTGCTGCACCGGCGCGACAATGGGGATTTGATGTCGGGCTGCTATCTCAAACACCAGACTTATTCTCCCAACAATTCACCCTGAAGTTTACCGATGAGCCTAATGAGTATTTCCGGGAAGTGCCTCGGGATGATGAGTGGGTGAAGGCTTTGCTTTGTGCAAAAACTACCCCACCGGGCATTATTAGACCGGCTATCAATGATGAACAGCGTCCCCAAGACTTCTGTAAGAAAAACACAGGTGGCTGAGCATGAGTCAATCAAAACAGCAGCAAAATCTCCTCCACTCAACCCAGTCGGGTTTCACAATCATTGAGTCTTTACTGGCAATCATCATAGTGACCCTATTGATGACGGCAGTAGCTCCTGTCATCGCTCTTTCTGTCGCAACTCGTGTACAAGCTAAGCGGGTCGAACTGGCAACTGCCGCCGCCAAATCCTACATAGATGGCGTCCGTTCTGGCTCAATCAAGCCTCCGCCAATCGAGAACTCGAAAAGCTTCGACTTCAGTAAGGCTCCTGCTCCCAGTGCTGGGTCTTTGATCTGCCCAAACAACAGGGCCTACTGCAACACACCAAAAAAAGATTTGTACTGTATAGATGGCGACGATGGAACAATTAACCCTAGCTTAAAAGGCTGTAGCAATAAGAGTTCAAAAGATCTGGTCATCCAGGCCATTCCATTTAACCCAAATGCAACTAGTCCAACTGACACTAAAAAAGGCTATCAGCTGGGGATTAGGGTTTATCGGGCAGATGCCTTTACCGCTGGCAGGACTTTACTGCCGGGGACTTTACAGGGGCCAAAGGGAAAGGATAAAGTAGCCTCATCCTTCACTGGGGGAACAGGTTTGAGACGTGAGCAACCGCCCTTGGTGAAGATGAAAACAGAAATTGTCACAGAGGGAACCGATGGAACGAAGTTTTTAGATGTGTGTCAACGCGTTTTTAAAACCGAAAAGAAGAGTGCAGCGGATGCTGACGCTATCGATGCTTGCAGCTAAGTGATGCTCCTAATAATTTGGATACCTTGAAGGTAGGGGAGAAAGAATGTCTGATAGCAAAACAAGAGGCAACAGCCCCAGGAAAACCCTGAAATTTCTGCTACTTACTCAGCTCAAGCGCTCGAAGCAAGCTGAGAAAGCAAGTGGCTTTACCCTTTTGGAACTGCTAGTGGCGGTCATTTTGGCATTCCTAATCATCACTCCCTTGCTCGGATTCGTGATCAACCTCATGAATACAGATCGCCAGCAACAAGCCAAGGCAACATCAGAGCAAGAACTTCAGGCAGCCGCAGATTACATTACCAGAGATTTGCAGCAAGCTGTCCATATTTATGATGCCGACGGGCTCAACAAGATTAGGACTCAATTACCACAAGCCCCTGATCAAGTTCCTGTCCTTGTCTTTTGGAAGCGGCGGTTTGTGGAAAAGGCTGTACCCCTACCGGGGAAAGCCGCATCTACCTGTATAGCAAATCCAAAAGACTGCGACGATGTCTATGTTTACTCCCTTGTTGCCTACTATTTAATAATAGATAACACCACACCCACATGGTCGGGTCCTGCTCAAATTGGCAGGTTTGAAATTCACGATGGTTTGAAAGATTCCAATGGGAAGGATATTGCGGGAGCAAAAGTCACACGCTCGCCTGGTTTTAACTTTGACCTGAGCAAACTAACAGGGGATACTAATGCTGACAAGCTGGAAAAATGGAAAATAGGCTCAGACAAGGACTTTAAAAAAACCCCAGTCGAGATACTGGTTGATTATATTGACGCCAGTCAAACTAACGTTCCCAAAGAAAATTGCCCTAAAGCTCCAGCAGGTAGTGACCCGCAATGGCAGCAGGTACCAGCATACACAGGTCCAGGTGCAGTAATTAGTAAATTCCAGACCTATAGCTTTTATGCTTGCGTCTACTCATCAAAAACCACGGCTCAAGTATTTTTAAGAGGAAATGCTTTAGCACGTATTAAACCAAACAATAACGTTGCTAAATACGATAAAAACCAAGCTACCTTCTTTCCAACCGCCAAAATTGAAGTGACAGGGAGCGGCGGACTAGGTAAGAATTAATTTTTTCTTTAAGCACAAACTCCGCCAGTTGTAAAGTAAAGATATCGGATGGTTAAAATGAACAGTTCTGCTGCATTGAAAATATTACAGCGGTCAAAGGCAAAGGCACCTGCCAAGCCGGAACTGTCCCAGCCGAAGCTCTCATCTTCTCAAGCTAATGCTGGCTACACCCTTCTAGAACTGCTGGTTGTGATCGCGCTCATTGGTGTTTTAGCCGCGATCGCCGGTCCCGGTTGGATTTCATTTGTCAACCAGCGGCGGGTGGGTGCTGCGAATGACGTTGTCTTAAGAGCGCTACAGGACGCCCAGACTCAGGCGAAAAACAAAAAGGTTAGTTATAGCGTTAGCTTTAGAACTCCCTCAGGTCAAGCTACACAAATAGCTATTTACCCTACTAAAAAACTTGATGCTAGTGGAGTTAGTATCGATGTAGATCCTACTAAGCCTACTGACTTGAATCCCTCTGCCTGGAAAAGTTTTGGTAAGGATTTAGGAATAAAACCAGGGCAAGTGATTCTGGGGACAAACCTTGATGGTGAAAACAAGGCGAAGACTATTGTTTTATATAATCCTACCAACGCAACAAACAAAATTACCTTTGATTACATGGGCGCTTTGGCAACAGATGCAGACGTTGACCCTCCTTTAACCGTTGTGGTGGGTATACCCAGAGGTAATACACCGATTGAATCAACGGTGCGATGCGTCCAAGTAAAAACGCTTTTAGGGTCGATCACAACAGGTCGCGGAAAACTCGACAAATCAAGCAACCCCCAAGGTTGTCAGATATGACTTGATGCCGTAAAGTAAAACTAAATACAACCGTGAAAACCCTGACTTCTTTAAGCTGGGGCTTTTTTGTTGTTCAGGGTTTTCACGATGTTTTTCTTTCAAAAAATTTAATTAAATCTGAATAAGTAGGTCATACGCCTCAAACAACAAATTTATTTGCTCAGGGTGACTTCAGATGGGAGTAAATCGTCAATACACGAATAAAGCCACGTCTTACTCAACTGCTGGATTTACACTACTTGAACTGATAATCCTGGTAACGATCACTGGGATAGTGAGTGCGATCGCTTTCCCAAACTGGATCGCCTTTGTAGAGCGTCAACAGCTCAACAGCGCTCAAAGCAAAGTTTACCAGGCAATGCAGCAAGCCAAAAGCAATGCAACGCGGGATAAAGTGACCTGGCAAGCTAGCTTCCGACAAGTGCCAGTGGATGGGAAAGAAGTGGTTCAGTGGTCAGTTCACCCGGCTAGCATCACTCCTAGCGCCGAAAGTTGGCATAATCTTCAAGCAAACGTTCGTTTGGATGATGAGACAAACTTACCCAACTCAG
>JGI12272J11983_1009132_pt1 | contig 11335 bp, 3 predicted proteins | sample SoiCrureplicAD5A_FD_11983 | JGI IMG/M metagenome (IMG submission 11983)
CCAACAGATGAATCATGAAAAAAGTCAATTATCTATTTTCCTTAAAACAATTGCGACTTCTGCGTAAAAATTATGAGCTATTTGGCAAATGATTCCGTGTCTCTAGCTTTAGCCCAAATAGAGGTTGAACATCAAAAATGAAGACAAAAACTCCTCAAACGCCAACTAGAAGTTCCACGAGTGCGATCGCAGTTATTGGAATAGGCTGCCATTATCCCGGTGCAAGTGACATATTACAACTTTGGGAAAACATACTCGCGAGGCGGCAAGAGTTCCGACGAACACCAGATCAGCGATTGCCGCTTTCTCAGTATTACGATCTAGATTCCACAGTGCCAGACAAAACCTATGGAAGTCGTATGGCTGTCATCGATGGGTTTGAGTTTGACTGGGTCAGTAAGCGCATTCCCAAAACAGTTGTGGAGACTGCGGATATTGCTCACTGGGTGGCCTTAGAAGCCGCAATACAGGCTTTAGAGGATTCTGGGTACACGCGTGAAAGCGTTCCCATTGCACGTACCGGTGTGTTACTCGGAAACACGATGACAGGAGAGTTTTCGCGGTCTACCAACGTGCGACTGCGCTGGCCCTATGTCCGGCGTGCATTGATTGCTACAGCAGAGGCAAAGGGCCTTCCACCGCAACTTGTAACCTCCTTAGCAGAAACCATGGAGGAATATTACAAGTCTGTTTTCTCACCAATTACCGAGGACACGCTTTCAGGTAACCTTTCCAACACGATTGCTGGCAGAATCTGCAACTTCTTCAACTTCCACGGTGGCGGTTACACAGTGGATGGTGCCTGTTCTTCTTCACTGATTGCGGTAGCTAACGCTGCTACCGCTTTGACCAATGGTGATTTAGACCTTGCCTTGGCTGGCGGCGTAGATATCAGTCTGGACACTTTTGAGCTGATTGGATTTGCCAAGACGGGAGCCCTGACTGATCGTGATATGACGGTTTACGACCGAAAAGCCAGTGGCTTCATACCAGGTGAGGGTTGTGGTTTTGTTGTTCTCAAGCGCTTAGAGGATGCTCGCGCCGACGGCAATTATGTGTACGCAGTGTTGAATGGGTGGGGAATATCCTCTGACGGAAAAGGTGGCCTCACAGCGCCTAGCAGCGAAGGACAGGCTACAGCATTGCGCCGTGCGTATGACCGAGCCGGTTACAGCCCGCATACTGTCGATTTCATTGAAGGGCATGGCACGGGTACACCTGTGGGCGATCTCAAGGAACTCGAAGGTATTGCTCTGACGATGAGTTCTTACGGTGAGGCAGATCCTCGCTCCTGCGGTGTCACCTCCTTCAAATCTATCGTCGGTCATACCAAAGCAGCGGCGGGTGTCGGAGCTCTAATTAAGGCAGTCATGGCTGTCAACCGCCGAATTCTGCCCCCGCTGGCTGGTTGCAAGGAGCCGAATGCAGTATTCGAGACTTCCGCCCGCTGTCTTTACCCAATCCTTCAAGGAGAAGTTCGCAGCCAGACAGAGACCCTACGTGCAGGGGTTTCCGCTATGGGATTCGGTGGCATTAATTGCCATGTGACTCTTGAATCTGGCGATGCTCCGGCGGCTCACCTCAAACCGTCTATTGAGGAGCGGTCTCTGCTGGTTTCCAATCAGGAGACGGAGATATTCGTACTCTCTGCCGCATCTGTTTCTGATTTGCTTAGACGCACATGGACTGTGAGGAAGACGGCGGAAGGGTTGAGCCTAGGCGAACTGGTTGATCTGGCAGCACACCTGACCCGAGAACTGCAACCGCAACTGCCCATTCGGGCAACGGTAATTGCGGGTACGCCTGAGGAGCTGGTTGAACGTCTCAGTCTTTTAGAAAAATTGTTGCGTGAAACGCCCCCTTCTAAAGGAGAGGTGGTCGTCAGTCCGCAGAAAGAAGTCTGGGTTGGGAATGCCGTTCGACAGAATCGAGTAGGCTTTTTGTTCCCCGGGCAGGGTTCCCAGCAATTGAATATGACCCGCTCGCTCGTAGAGCGTTATAGCTGGGCACAAGAACTGGTAGAGCAGGCGGATGTCTGGCTGCGCGAGGTCGGAGCGCAAGGGGTGCGAGAATTCATTTATGTTCCACTCGACCGCGCTGTCAATGGGGAGCAGGTTGCGGAATGGTCAAGAAAACTTGCACAAACTGAAGTTGCTCAACCAGCCATCTGCCTTACTTCGCTGCTTTGGATGCGCTACCTCAATCGTCTTGGCGTGAAGCCTGTTGCTGTGGGTGGCCATAGCCTTGGGGAACTGAGTGCTTTTCACGCAGCGGGTGCCTTTGACGAGAAGGCTCTCCTGGGTCTAGCGGCAGTTCGAGGACGGGCCATGTCTGCGCCTGTGAACGGCAACAGCCCAGGCGCTATGGCAAGTCTGGCTTGCTCCCGGGAAACAGCCGAGGCACTGTTGCAACGAGTCAGTGGCTACGCCGTCCTGGCAAACATCAATAGTCCGCAGCAAATGGTGATTTCTGGTGAGCAGGCAAGTGTGGAGCATGCCATTGAGCTGGCTACAGCAGAAGGGATACGAACACGTCAGCTTCCAGTTTCCAATGGCTTTCATTCTCAACTGGTTTCGGCTGCAGCCAAACACCTGGGTCAACACGAACTGATACCAGATACGCTTGAGGAGATGACCGTACCACTATTCTCAAGTGTGGACGGACGCCAGTCACCAGTGGGGCTCCCATTGCGCGAACACTTTGCTAATCAGGTTCTCGCGCAAGTGGACTTCGTATCTCTGGTGAAAACGCTGATGCAAAACTGCGACCTACTCGTGGAGGTCGGCCCTGGAAAGGTTCTCTCCGGTCTAGTAAGGGATATTGCTAGTCCAAATGGGCCGCCTTGTCTGCCTGTGGAATCGAAACCCGGACTAGATCGCGATCTGAACGTCATGCTGGCAGCCCTGTTTGTCCGTGGCGGTGAAATTAACTGGGAAGCTCTCTACGAGGATCGTCTTGTTCGTCCCTTTGTCCCAGCATCGGAACGCATCTTTATCGAGAACCCCCTGGAACGGCCATTCCAGGTGTCTACGGCGAACGCATCTCCTGCCCCGCAGATGTCTGAGTTTTCGCTTCATTCTATGCTTACTCAACAGAACCAGGTGCCGTGGGCACTGCTGTCCGATTACCTTTCCCAGCGCGGGAAGTTTCTGACGGAGGTGATCCGAGCAGACTTGCAGACGTTGCCTTTGCTTTCCACTTCTCTCAATAGCTCAGGGGAAGCTCTGCTAGGTGGCGTGTCCCCTGTCTCTACTCCTGAAGCGCCTAAGCCAGCATTAAAGCAACCTGTTCCTGCCAGTCACAACCAATCCGCTAGTATCGAAGACCTACTAGTGAACCTGATTGCCCAACAAACAGGGTTCCCACAAGAGAGCATCACGCTACAGATCAGACTGCTGGATGATCTGAACCTAGATTCAATCAAAGCAGGGGAAGTGATCGCTAGTGTAGCCAAAGAAGTTGGTGTAGCAGGACTGATTGACCCAACGACTATGGCCAACGCAACAATCCAAGAGGTTGCCGAAGCCCTGCGGATGGCTATGTCAGAAAGTAACGGAGCCAGCAGTAATCGAGCGGTGGCAGCGGTACTGAACGGGGCAAATGGAGCTAAGAATGGGTCAACCATTACTTTGAGAATCGAAGACCTACTGGTGAACCTGATTGCCCAACAAACAGGGTTTCCACAAGAGAGCATTACGCTGCAGATCAGACTGCTGGATGATCTGAACCTAGATTCAATCAAAGCAGGGGAAGTGATCGCTACTGCCGCCAAGGAAGTTGGTGTAGCAGGACTGATTGACCCAACGACTATGGCCAACGCAACGATCCAAGAGGTTGCCGAGGCCCTGCGGATGGCTGTGCCAGACAGTAACAGGACCAGCAATGGAGGAGCAGCGGCAGCGGTACTGAGCGGGGCGAATGAAAGTAAGAACGGGTCAGCCGTCGCTTTGAGAGAAGCTACCGAAGCTAGAAACCTTACTGATTTGCCAGTAGGGATGCCTGAGAACAAACGCCAGACTCAGGTGCGTGACTACCTTGTTCAGCCAGTTGCAGAGGAATTTACACCAGTTACCTTAGGCAAACATTCTGAGGAAAAATGGCAAACTGCAAACGTACTTATCCTCTGTGAGTCCGGCGATCTAGGCATAGCAGAAGCAGTGCGCGACCAACTCCACAGTCAAAGGGCTCAAGTTCAAACCGTGTCCTTTGCCGAAGCACGCGCTCAGGCACTAATTGAAAGCATCGATTTCACTCACTTTATTGCTGTGCTTCCCCGGACAACGAGCGGTGAGTCGTCAACAGATGCTCGTTTGCTCAATATTATTGAACGTTTGTGCAGCGTGGCTACCCCACCCCCAGCGGCACGTGCTTCCCGCCAGCATACGACAGTGGCATATATCCAATTCGGCGGAGGACATTTCGGCACACAGCCACCGCTAGCTAATATCGAGCAATGCTGTGCAGTTGGTTTTGCCGCCAGCGTTCATCTTGAGCGGGCTGATCTGAAAGTGCGAGTCATTGATTTCTCTCCTACAGTAAGTCCAACCAAGCTGGCTGAATGCGTGGTTAGAGAACTCTCCACTGCACATGTCTACCTGTCTGTAGGCTATGACGAGCATTTAACTCGTCGCGTTCCTCGACCTCTGGTGCAAGAACCTGTAGAGTATGAGGCTCGCGCGATTACATGGTCGTCTGACGATGTCATTCTTGTAACCGGTGGAGGAAAGGGCGTTACGGCAGAGTGCGCCCTAGCTCTAGCTCGGAATACAGGAGTTCGTATGGCGCTTATCGGTCGCTCACCACACCCTAGCGGAAACATTGAAAGACGTGGAGGTGGGAGTACAGAGATAGCACGCACTCTCGAACGATTCAATGCCGAGGGACTGATTTGCCAGTACTATGAGTGCGACATTTCTGACTCCGATTCGGTAGCGTCTCTCCTCAAGCAAATACGGCAAGAGCTGGGCGCGATCGCAGGAGTGATTCACGGGGCTGCCCTCAACAAGCCCCGGTTAGTGGAGCAAGTATCTGTAGAATCGGCGTTTGATGAAGTCAAACCTAAGCTCAAAGGCGTCCTGAATCTATATCAAGCGCTTGAAAACACATCGCTGAAGCTTTTTGCTGGTTTATCGTCAGTCATCGGCATCACAGGGATGCAACGCAATGCTTGGTATGGCTTCGCCAACGAAGCTTTGGATCTCACTTTACGCCGCTTTAAAGCTCAACACCCACAAGCTGCTGTTATCTCAATGGCATTTAGTGTGTGGGAAGAGGTTGGGATGGGCGCACGGATGGGAAGCGTTCGGAGCCTCGCTAAGATGGGGATTAAGGCGATTCCCAAAGATGCGGGCATAGCTCGATTCCTTCATCTGATAAAGAACGACCCTGGAGATACCCGCATTGTGGTCGCCGCCCCAATGCAAGCTCTATCTGCTTTTGAGTCAAGCGGTTTAGATACGTGGTATCCACAAAGGTTTTTACCTCGTGCTGAGTTAAAATTTCTGGAGCGAATCCTTCTATGCGAACCTGGGGTGGAGATTGTCGCACGGGCGCACCTCAGCCTGGAGCGGGATTCGTACCTATTGGATCACCTTTACAAGGGTTCGTACCTGTTCCCGACCGTGTTTGGCTTAGAGGCTATGGCGCAAGCGGTTGCCTATGTGATGGGTAAGCAGAACTTCCCAGCTGTTCGCATTGAAGATGTTCGTCTTGAGCGTCCGATTGTCGTAGATCCGAATAAGGGAGTGGACATCGAAATTCATGCAGAGATACCCGAAAGAGAGTTTAAGAATTCTTTGCAACGGGTATATGTAGAAATCAAGACAGAACAGACAGGATTCGCAATCAGCCATTTTGCGGCTACCTTTGTTCTAGGTGCCGAAAGCAACCCACCAAGTGAGTATGTCGAACTCCCAGAAGCTCCTCTGGATATTGATCCTAAGGCAGATCTCTACAGTTGGTTGCTGTTCCAAGGTTCCAGTTTCCAACGCTTGCAGCAGATTTATGCCCTAAATTCACGAGAGTGTGTATTCCGAACACAAAGGAACTCATTCTCAGCAGAGGGCAAGGAAGGCAGTTTAAATCGGGCACAAGGGCCGTTCTGGCTCGGAGATCCGTATTGCAGAGACTCACTACTCCAAGTTGGACAGCTTGTGATTCCGCAAGACATTTGCTTGCCAATCCACATCGACAGCATTGAAATCTACCAACCAAATAGTGATGTCTCTTCTTATATCGGCGTCACTAGGCCTCAAGGTCGGGAAGGCAAACAGTATAACAATAGTGTTTTTGCCGTTACTCCGGATGGGCAACTTGCAGAAAGGCTGAATGGGTATCAATTGCGGATACTAGAACACCGCAAGGATAATCCTACTGTTGAAGAGCTGGTCGATCCTACTCAGAGGGATGAGTGGATTCTCCGCAGAAAATTAAGCAATCAAGCCCATCTTTTCAGAGTTGCTGCTCCTAAGGTTTCCTTAGCCTACCTTCCTGGTATACATGCTCTATCGCCAGCCGAACGTCACGAACGAGAACTGCCCCTATTCCACAGAACTATCAGCCAACTACTTAATAATGATGACAATCTGGTATCAAAGCTCCAGATTAAGTGGACGGAGTCTGGAAAACCTGTGGTTGATGGACTAGAACAGCAGGAAGTGGAAGTTTCTCTTTCCCATGACGAGCGTGTCTGTATCTGTGTTGCTGAACGAGGACTGCAAGGTTGTGATATCGAGCCGGTGACACATCGAACACGGCAGGACTGGACGGCCTTACTGAGTGATTCCCGAGAGCTGTTAATGCAACAGTTACTTGATGCCAAGAGTTCAGTAGCTCATGCTGGTACGCGAATTTGGACAGCTGTGGAAGCCTTACGTAAAGCTACTGAGACGAAGTCCATCAACTTAGTAATCGACCGTATAGAAGGAGACAGCGTTCTGTTTCTTGATACTGCTTCCAATAATCAACTCAAAGTCCTCACTTTCCCAGTTAGACTGACACGAGGTCTTGAAAAAATGGTTGCTTTGGTAGTGCAGGATATCAAGTCCGCTTAATCGGCAGTTGCCTTGCTACGAGCGTGAAGATTACGAACCAATCGTTGTGGTGATGGTGTTTTAGAGGCACAAAACGAGCTTGCCCAAATCTTTAATCTGACTGAAACACCATTACGCTCAACCTCAAAATTTTAGCAACTCAAAACTTTTAGTGAGTAAAAGGAAAATGTCAATGAACAACACTCAGTCCCAAGCCTATGATGTTGTGATTATGGGCGCTGGTATAGCGGGGGTTTCTCAAGCACGCCACCTCTTGCTCAATATTCCAAACATCAAGGTTGCCTTAGTCGATCCCCGCCCGGAAGAACGGACAGAAAAAGACTTGAAAGTTGGGGAGTCAACAGTTGAAGTCTCCACTCTCTTTTTCGGCAAGGAGTTGGGCCTTTATGATTACTTGATTGAAAATCATCCTCCCAAGTACGGCTTGAACTTTCATTGGGCCAAACACCCTGAAAAAACAGAAAACATTGATGATTACCATCACATTTGGTGTACTCGACAACCCTCGCTTGCTTCCACACTTATGAACCGTGCAAAGTTCGAGCGGGACGTACTAAAAATGAATAAGGGAATGGGGGCTAGCTTTTACAACGGTCGTGTAGTCGATGTAGATTTAACCCCTGGTGATGTCCTCAATACTGTGAAAGTCAAAGTTGACGAGGGATACCTGGAACTTAAAGCCAAACATGTTGTTGATGCTGCCGGTCGTAAGTTTATCATTGGTCGCAAGACAGACAATCTCATCTTCGATTCTGAAGACCTCTATGGCCTCAACAACGGCTCAGCATGGGTGCGCGTTAAAAATGTGGATCGCACCATTTTTCACAGTGGTTATGACCCGTTAGGTGCTACATGCAGCCATTACTATGCCACTAATCATATGATGGGGCACGGGCATTGGGTGTGGGTAATTCCGACAGATACCCAGACTATGGAATTGTCCATTGGGATAGCCCATCATCATCAAGTTATCCCAGCTCAAAGTATCAACACCAAGGAAAAGTTTTATGCTTTTCTAGAGGCAAATCACAACCTGATCTACCGACTGCTCAAGAGTGGAGAAGAAATCGACTTCCATTACTTGCCAAGGGTGGGGCATAAGAGTAAGACTTTGTTTTCTCCAGATAACTGGTATGTAGTTGGTGATGCGGCAGCCATCTTCGACCCCTTCTATTCTCTAGGGATGGTGATGATGACGTTTGGCATTGAGAGCATTACAGAAATTATCCGTGCGAAGTTAGCGGGTGAGCCAGATGCCGAGAAAAAGCGAGCTGTTTATAATGCATTCAATTTTGGAACTATACGCTCTAATAATCATCTCATCTACGCTCACGACAGACAACTCGGTCACGCTAGTATCATGAGCTGGCGCATCTATTTGGAAAATATGTGGTGGTTCGGGATAATAGTGCCTTTGTATGTAGGCAAATGGCATTTAGATCTGAAGTTTCTCCGCAAGTTTGGCAAACAAGGCCGTCAAGTTATTACCTCTTTGATGACTGATGTATACGACAAGTTTGATCGACTGATAGAACGACAGGCTAACCTTGGCTTTATGTATACTCATCGAGCCGATCAATTACCTTTTAACTACTACGTAACGCGGGACTACGATACTTATCTACAAGATACCAAGTACGAACCCAAGCGATGCAATGTCTTTGCATACATGAAGAATACCTACTTCTTTGTTGCCCTGTGGTATTTGAAGTTCCTGTGGAAGGGTTTTGGTATCCCTGGCTTGTTATCCCCACGAAATCTTTATCACGTATTCAATTTGTTGAAAGCCTCTGGTGAATCTGCATTGGACGAATTGATTTTCAAGTTTAAGACCAGAGGCTTGCCAGCTAGCAGTGTCATTGCTGAGGCTAGACAAGAGTTCAAGAGTTATCAATACAAACCTGAATTGCAATCTTGGACAGAGAAAGTAGCCGAAAAAACCTTACAATCAAATGGTCAAAATGTACCAAAGATTCCGGAATTAGTGACCCTTAATGGTGAACTACATTCTTAGGTTAAAAGTCTTACAAAAACCAGAACCGACCTGAATTAAAAGAGAATTGAGCAGTAAAGGATAGTTTGAAAAAATTGGAATTCTTTCTTTTCTATGATGAAAGTGTCCATTTAATTAGCAGTTGCCTTACTGCGAGCGTGAAGGTTACGAATCAAGCGTTTTTGTGGTGGTGTTTTAGAGCTAGTGAGTAACTTTTCCAAATCCTTAATCTAACTGAAACACCATCACGCTCAACTCCAAAATTTTAGCAACTCAAACTTTTAGTGAGTGAAAGGAAAATGTCAATGAACAACACTCAGTCCCAAGCCTATGATGTTGTGATTATGGGCGCTGGCATAGCGGGGGTTTCTCAAGCACGCCACCTCTTGCTCAATATTCCAAACATCAAGGTTGCCTTGATCGACCCCCGTCCGGAGGAACGGACAGAAAAAGACTTGAAAGTTGGGGAGTCAACGGTTGAAGTCTCCACTCTCTTTTTCGGTAAGGAGTTGGGCCTTTATGATTACTTGATTGAAAACCATCCTCCTAAGTATGGGTTGAATTATCACTGGGCCAAACACCCTGAAAAAACAGAAAACATTGATGATTACTATAGCGTTTGGTCTATCAAACAGCCCCCGCTTGCTTCCGTTCTAATGAACCGTGCAAAGTTCGAGCGGGACGTACTAAAAATGAATAAGCAGATGGGGGCTAGCTTTTACAACGGTCGTGTAGTTGATGTAGATTTAAGCCCTGGTGATGCCCTCAATACTGTGAAAGTCAAAGTGGGTGATGAGTACCTAGAACTTAAAGCCAAACATGTTGTTGATGCTGCCGGTCGTAAGTTTATCATTGGCCGCAAGACAGACAATCTCATCTTCGATTCTGAAGACCTCTATGGCCTCAACAACGGTTCAGCATGGGTGCGCGTAAAAAACGTGGATCGCACCATTTTTCACAGTGGTTATGACCCGTTAGGTGCTACATGCAGCCATTACTATGCCACTAATCATCTGCTGGGGCACGGGCATTGGGTGTGGGTAATTCCGACAGATACCCAGACTATGGAATTGTCCATTGGGATAGCCCATCATCATCAAGTTATCCCGGCTCAAAGTATCAACACCAAGGAGAAGTTTTATGCTTTTCTAGAGGCAAATCACAACCTGATCTACCGACTGCTCAAGAGTGGAGAAGAAATCGACTTCCATTACTTGCCGAGGGTGGCGCATAAGAGTAAGACTTTGTTTTCTCCAGATAACTGGTATGTAACTGGTGATGCGGCAGCCATCTTCGACCCCTTCTATTCTTTAGGGATGGTGATGATGACCTTTCAACTAGAAAGCATCACAGAAATTATCCGTGCGAAGTTAGCAGGTGAGCCAGATGCTGAGAAAAAGCGAGCTGTTTATAATGCCTATAATCTTGGCTACATAGAGTCCTCCAATCATATCCTCCGCGAGCACAGCAAACAAATCGGTCACGCTAGTATCATGAGCTGGCGCATCTATTTAGAAAATATGTGGTGGTTCGGGATGATAGTGCCTTTGTATGTAGGCAAATGGCATTTAGATCTGAAGTTTCTCCGCAAGTTTGGCAAACAAAGTCGTCAAGTTGTCAGAAAACTGATGGTTCATGTGTATGAACAGTTTAACCAATTGATAGAACAAAATGCTAATATTGGCATGATGTATGTTCATCGAGGACAGCAATTACCCTTTGGTTACTATATAACCCGGGAATTCGACAGTTATTTACAGGACACCAAGTACGAACCCCAGCGGTGCAATGTCTTTGCATACATGAAAAACATCTACTTCTTCGTTGCCCTGTGGTATTTGAAGTTCCTGTGGAAGGGTTTTGGTATACCTGGCTTGTTATCCCCACGAAATCTCTACCACGTATTCAATTTGTTGAAAGCATCTGGTGAATCTGCATTGGACGAATTGATTTTCAAGTTTAAGACCAGAGGCTTGCCAGCTAGCAGTATCATGGCCAAGGTAACCGAAGATTTCAAAAGTTATCAATACCAACCTAAATTGCAGCCTTGGGCAGAGAAGGTAGCCGAACAATCTTTACAATCAAATGGTCAAAAGGCATCAAAAGCTCCAGAGCTAGTAACACTAGAGGTTTAACTACAGCCTTCAACTCAAGGCGTTAAAAATCCATTACTTGCTTTGGTTAAAAGAGAACAGTGGAATGAAGGGTAGTCTGATAATTCTGTTGTTAGTCCTGTGTCTTCAAGATAAGACAAGCAATTGTAAAAATCACTAGATTTAAAAGACTGCCA
>JGI12272J11983_1003745_pt1 | contig 10974 bp, 8 predicted proteins | sample SoiCrureplicAD5A_FD_11983 | JGI IMG/M metagenome (IMG submission 11983)
ACGTGATTCTCTGCGAGCGGGGCATTCGCACCTTCGATCAGCAGTACACCCGCAATACTCTTGATTTATCGGTAGTGCCGGTGTTGCGATCGCTCACTCACTTGCCCATTATGGTTGACCCCAGCCACGGCACAGGTAAAGCAGAGTATGTACCCGCGATGGCGATGGCTGCGATCGCTGCGGGAGCAGATTCTCTGATGATTGAGGTTCACCCCAACCCAGCTAAGGCACTCTCGGATGGCCCTCAGTCTCTAACACCGGAGCGATATGAGGAGTTAATGCAGGAGATGGCTGTCATTGGCAAAGCTGTTGGTCGTTGGCCTGAAAAATTTTCTATACCAACTGCCCAGGACGCTCTTCACCTGCGGGAGTTGGCTCCGAGTGTTTGAGTTTCTTCCAACTCAGGTTGACAAACAAACAGAAAAAAGCCTTTCACTTTTGTAATCACTTGAAGTTGAGACTAGGTCGCAAAGAAATGTTTCTTAAAAAATTTCTTTCTGCACTAACTTTGGGCAGAATTAAGTTTCTGAGCTACAGTCCGATTTTATACGGTATAGGAGCCACCATTGCCACCTTTCAGGGCGAAAAGTTTAATCTCTCTTACTTTCTACTCGGTCAAATCACGGTGTGGATAACACACATGATGACTCATTTTTACAATGAGTATTACGATTTGGATACCGATAAAATAAACGAGCATCCTTCTCCGTGGACTGGCGGAAGCCGTATTTTACCCAAAGGCATTCTCAGCCCCCAAACTTCTATGCGTCTTGCGGTTTTTACGACCATTGTATCGTTTGGACTGAGCTTATTGATGCCCTCATTTGAAACGCGCCTTATTTGTTGGGTGTCGTTGATTCTTTCATGGGGATACAGCGCACCTCCACTAGCCTTGTGTCGAAGGGGACTCGGTGAACTAATAACGACCATTGTTCTGAACGTTCTGACTCCTTTACTGGGATTCCTTCTACAAAACGGAAATCTCTACCCAGGAAGAACGAGAGTTTTATTCCTGGTTCTCCTGCCACTCGCCATCATCGAATACGTGAGGATGATGGTAATGAACATGCCCGACAGAGACTGCGACTCAGCCGTTGGAAAGAACACGCTGATCGTCAAAATAGGGATGAACAGAGCCGTTCAAATTCATGCTATGGGAATGCTGGTGGCTTATCTATCCTTGGCGTTCATATACCAGTATTCGGATGTACCCCTAGTTGTAGTTTTGTTGATTTTGTCTACCGCACCTCTCGGCTTCTTGACCACCCTGTGGGTATACAAACATTGGCAAGACAGACAAAAATTCTTCACAGTACCTTTTTTGGCTTCTACCCATAACGCATTGGCTGCACTGGCGGCATTAATTGGCTTTCTTCTTTGCCATCCTTCTGGATACTTGCTTCACCCAGAAACCCATTTGAAGGCATTTTCAGTTTACTTGTACCTGGCTGTTTTTCTGTACTTTCGTTGGGCTTCGGGTCGTCGTAATGAACAAGAGCTTGTGGGATGGGAAACTGAAAGCCAGCAACAGCAAGGCGTATAGGGTTTCATAGCAAACTGAGATAAACTGAGGCACCAATTAAACAAGCGTCAAGTTACGGAGGTTATCATGACATTCACGGCACCTAAGCCAGTCCAGTTGCAGGAAAAAGATTCATTGCAACTCAAGGGAATTGACTATGTAGAATTCTATGTTGGGAACGCTCGGCAAGCTGCTCACTTTTATCGCACAGCCTTTGGCTTCACGCCTATCGCCTATGCTGGTCTCGAAACTGGAGTCCGCGATCGCTGCTCGTTTGTACTAGAGCAGTCTAATATTCGCTTTGTTGTCACTTCTGCTGTTACGCCCGACAGCCCGATTGCCAAACAGGTTAAGTTGCACGGCGATGGGGTTCACGACATTGCCCTGCAAGTTGATGATGCCAGTGCCGCCTTCAAAGCCGCTGTCGCACGGGGTGCAAGACCAGTGCTTGAACCGACGATGATAGAGGGACAAAAGGGGTACATTGTTAAAGCAACCATTGCCAGCTATAGCGGAGACATAACTCATTCGTTTATAGAGCGCAATAACTACACCGACTTCTCCCCGCAGTATCTTCCGCTCCCAAATCCGCTGCCCGCCACCTCAACTGGTCTGACCGACATTGACCACATCGTTATTAACGTTGAGTTGGGAAAAATGGAGGTGTGGGCGGATTTTTATCGCTCTGTCATGGACTTTCGCCAGAGCCAAAAGTTTACAAGCGATGACATATCAACTAAATATTCAGCTCTAATGTCGAAGGTGTTGCAGAACAGTACAGGTCGCATAAAGTTCCCGATTAACGAACCCGCCCAAGGATACCGCAAATCACAAATTCAAGAGTACCTCGACTTTTATCGTGGTCCTGGCGTACAACATATCGCACTCTCGACCAACGACATCATTAAGACAGTACAGCACTTGCGTGACAACGGCGTTGAGTTCTTACACACGCCCGACACCTATTACGAAAATTTGCGCCGACGCATTGGTCAGATTGATGAGGAGCTGAGTGTTCTACGGGATCTCAAAATTCTGATTGATCGCGACTCGGAAGGGTACCTGCTTCAAATCTTTACCAAGCCGTTAACTGATCGTCCTACGATTTTCTTTGAAATTATCCAGCGCAAAGGAGCGCAAGGCTTTGGGCACGGCAACTTCAAGGCTTTGTTTGAAGCTATTGAGCGCGAACAGGCTGCTCGTGGCAATCTGTAAACATTCAATAGAGCCTGTTGAGGGGAGACGGCAGTAGTTTCTTTGTCCATATAAAACGTGAGAGTAACTGTTTATGTTCAATCAAGTTATGTCCAGACAAGAAATTCTCAAAGTCTCAAATGACCTGACGCCATCGCAGAAGTTGCTTGAAATGATTAGTGGCAACTGGGTTTCACAATCAATCTATGCAGCAGCGAAACTCGGACTCGCTGACCTGCTTAAAGATGGCTCGCAGCACATTGATAAGCTTGCACAAGCCACTGGAGCAGATGTTCAATCTCTTTATCGATTAATGCGTGCTCTAGCCGGTGTAGGCGTGTTCACTGAGGTGGAGGACAGACGCTTTTGGCTGACACCTATTGGAGAGTATCTTCAGACTGAAAATCCTAAATCATTGCACGCTTTAGCAATCTTGTGGGGCGAGGAACAGTACCAAGCGTGGGCGGACATTGTTTACAGTGTTAAGACTGGTCAATGTGCATACGAACATCAAAATGGAATAAGTTTCTTCGATTACCTGGAACAGAATGCGGAGGCTGCACGGATCTTCGATGAGGCTATGACGACCTATGCGCAACAAACTCACATTTCTGTTGCCGATGCTTATGATTTTTCAGGGTTCAACAAGATTGTTGACGTGGGTGGCGGACACGGAACTCTCATTTCGTCCATTTTGGAAGCATATCCCAACCTCAGAGGTGTCCTTTTCGATTCTCCTCACGCAATAGAAGGCGCTCAAAAGCATATTCAGGCTGCTGGACTATCAGAACGTTGTGAAGTTGTTGCAGGTGACTTTTTCAAGTCAGTACCAAGTGGTGGAGATGTCTATGTTCTCTCATCGATCATTCACGACTGGGATGATGATTCCAGTATTGCAATCCTCAAGAATTGTCACGACGCAATGATGGAGAATGGCAAGCTGCTGCTTGTTGAGATGCTTATTTCACCTGGCAATGAACCCTTCTTTGGCAAACTGCTCGACCTCCACATGTTAATCATGCATGGCGGTCATGACCGCACCGAAGCTGAATATCGGACACTTCTCGCCTCAGCTGGCTTCAAGATGACAAAGATAATCACCACACAGTCTTTACGAAGCGTAATTGAGGCAGTGCGTTTGTAACTTTGACTTAAAAGGAAGAGACAAAAAAAACAGGGGAAATCAAAATCAGAGTAGACGACGATACATCACACATGTATATCAACAAGACGGTTAAAGTCTAAATCGCTATTCCAGGACAGTTTTTGCAATAGAACCCGCTGCGAAAATCAATTGAACGAAAACAAAGTATTGTAGGAGGAAATGATTATGATTATCCAAGATAAACCTACAGCATCATCATCATCAAGGGAATCTAATACACAACCGATGGCGGACAGTCCACATCCGCTGACTGGGGCTGAGTTTTTAGAGAGCCTTCGCGACGAGCGGCAAGTGTACGTATATGGAGAAAGGGTTTGTGATGTCACCACTCATCCCGCTTTCCGCAATGCAGCTCGAACGATCGCACGCCTGTATGATGCGCTGCACGACCCCGAACTTCAAGGGATACTAACTAGAGAGACAGATACCGGTTCACACACCCGCACGCACAAGTTTTTTGTTGCAAGCCGCAGTGCACAGGAGTTGCTTGAGGCACGCGACGCTATTGCCGCTTGGTCTCGCCTTAGCTACGGCTGCGTAAGCCGTTCTCCAGACTACAAGGCGTCGTTTATGGCTACCTTGGGAACCAACACCGAGTTCTACGCGCCCTACCACGAGAACGCCTTGTATTGGTACAACGAAGCCCAGGAGCGGCTTTGGTTTATAAACCACGCCCTCCATAACCCCAATGTTGACAGGAATAAGCCGATGCACGAAGTTGCCGACGTCTTTGTGCACGTACAAAAGGAGACCGATGCAGGGGTCGTGGTTAGCGGAGCCAAGATGGTGGCTACTGGCGCGGCTCTGACCAACTTCAACTTCATCGCGCCTGTTTCGACGCTCCCAATCCAGAAAGAGGAATTTGCCCTGGTTTTCATCGCACCCATGAATGCCCCGGGGTTGAAGCTCATCTGTCGTCCATCCTACGAAATGAGAGCTGCGGTCATAGGTTCTCCTTTTGACTATCCGCTCTCTAGCCGGATGGACGAGAACGATGCAGTACTTGTCTTCGACAATGTACTCATCCCTTGGGAGAACGTGCTAGTCTATCGCGACTTGGACAAAGCTCAACGCTTCTTCGCTGACTCAGGATTCCTGCCACGCGCACTTTTGCATGGGTCTACGCGCCTCGCTGTTAAATTAGACTTTGTAGCTGGCCTGTTATTAAAGGCGATAGAGGCCACCGGAGTTGAAAAATTCCGTGGCGTTCAGGTCAACGTAGGCGAGGTTCTCGCTTGGCGCAATCTCTTCTGGGGGCTTAGTACTGCTCAGGTCTTGAATCCTGTCCCTGCTCCGAACGGCACAGTCCTACCTAACCCAGAATACAGCTTGGCTTATCGCGCACTTGCACCCACTGCATGGACAAAAATCAAAGCCATAATAGAAGACGTGGTGGCAGGGGGCCTGATTGTGATGCCCTCCAGTGCAGAAGACTTTAAAAACCCGGATCTGAGACCATATCTGGATCGGTTTTACCGTGGCTCCAATGGTTATGAGGCGGTTGCTAAAACCAAGCTGATGAAGCTCTTGTGGGAAGTGATCGGCAGCGAGTTCGGGGGACGGCAGGAGCTGTATGAACGTAACTACGCGGGTAATCACGAGCAGATTCGATTGGACGTGTTGAACATGGCACAGGTGACTGGTGCCGCACAAGAATACAAGGGATTTGTAGATAGGTGTATGAACGAGTACGACTTAGATGGCTGGACAGTTGATGACTACATCAATTCGAGCGATGTGAACGTCATTAGTAGGGCAGGCAAGTTCTAACGATTGAACGCCACTGTCAGTTCATGAAAGGATGGGACTAAGATAAGCACGAGTTGAAGCGTACAGCACCCCGCCCACAAGGGGAAGGGCACCGAAACTGGGAATTGGTCAGGAAATGTCCGCTTTGCTTTCAACTGGGAAACTACCGAATAGTCAGGATTGGATATTACACATAGACGCTCACGTAAGTGCATTTCATCAGAAAGGTTTCAATCAATGAAATTCTCAGCTGTATTTTGTGTAACTAGCTCGTTGCTATTTGCTTTGATGCTCAACTCTAGAGCAGAAGCTCACGATCTCCGACTACTGACAGGAGTTGACAAGGATACCTTTATACAAACGACAGGAATTGATGATTTCGTACCGCCGTCACCGGACACAAATTATGAGTCGCTCTGGATAGCGGGGATCCGAACTGACTTTATAGCAACGGGTGAAGATACCAACGAGCGGTACACGCTAGCGCAATTTTACGTTCCACCGCAGGCTGCAGTACCACCGCACATCCACCGCCGGGAAGACGAGTGGTTTTACGTCCTTGACGGGAAGGTGTCGTTACAGGTGGAGAACCAAACCATCAATGGAACCTCCGGAACCCTTGTCTTTGGTCCGAGAGACCACGTTCATTCATTTGGAAACTTCGGAACCGAGCCAGCGACGATGCTAGCCGTTTGGACACCCTCGGGGATCGAGGAGCTTTTCAGGGAAATAGGCGACCCAGTGACACCAACAGACCCGTTTACCCCGCCTGAAATCTCTAATGTACCAAAACTCTTAGCAGCCGCTCCCAGGTACGGAATAGAATTCGTTGCCCCAGGGAACAACAATCCTACACCAGTGCCCGAAGCTTCTTCTGCATTGGGCGTGTTAGCATTCGGTGCTTTTTGTGCAATTTCAATCCTGAAGCGCAAACCCAATTCATTAGTAGGGTCGCAACAGTTGGCCCTAAAACTACACAAAACTGTCCAAACTGACCATTGAACAGTTTACTATCAATCTACCCTGACTTGCTGACTTGCTGATGAATTAGAGCGAAACGGACACGAGGTGCTTGCGACTTGAAAGTCCTGTGCTAGCAGTTTATCGGAGAGGTCGGTAGAAAGGAAAAACAAGAGGGAGATTAACTCATGACCCATATTCTGCACATTGACTCCAGCCCTCGTGCTGAACGCTCCTGCTCAAGGACAATCTCCAACGACTTCATTACTGCTTGGAAGCAAACCCATCCTGACGATACAGTTGCCTACCGGGATTTAGGTCACCACCCGGTTCCCCACGTAGACGAACCGTGGATTGCTGCTGCCTTCACACCACCAGATGCGCGTACCCCTGAACTGAATGAGGTAATTAAGCCCTCTGATGCCCTGGTCGATGAGTTCTTGGCGGCTGACCGCTATGTTTTTGGTGTCCCGATGTACAACTTCAACGTGCCGTCAACCTTTAAGGCTTACATCGACCAGATTGTCCGAGTTGGCCGTACTTTCGCCGTCAGTGAGCAGGGCTTAAAAGGCTTGGTTGACAGCAGCAAGAAGATGCTGGTGATCACTGCTCGCGGTGGTAGCTACCAGCAGGGAACCCCTACCGCGACCTATGACTTACAGGAGCCTTACATCCGCGCTATTTTTGGCTTTATCGGCATTACGGACATCACGTTTATCCATGTTGACAATCTCAACTCAGCTCGTGACCAGTCTTTGGCGAAGGCCCGTGAAGCACTCCAGGAGGTAGTAGCTCATTGGTAGACGGCTTGCAGCACTTCGCTAATGGGATGGGTTAAGTACCAGGGAGGCACTTGTAACTGCAAGCGCACCAATATAGCCCCACGTTGAACTTCCCTCCTGTCATTAACAGCCTAAACACGCTACTGGCGGCAAGCTCGGTCGAACCGCAGAATCAACTGATGGCATCAAAAGTGTAGAACCGATCAGGAGATTAACCCGTGCTAGACGAACAAGCGAAAAAAACAATGCTGCGAAAGATTCCCCACGGACTCTATATCTGCGGCGTCAAGGATGAGGAGGAGGTCAACGGCTTCACGATCAGCTGGCTGATGCAGGCTTCCTTCAAGCCCCCGTTGGTCGTGAATTGTGTCAAACGAGATTCCAAGTCCCACGAAATGATTAAAAACAGTAGGGTCTTTACTATCAGCTTCCTGGGCGCGGAACAAAAGAACCTGGCGCAGAAATTCTTCCAGCCGCTGCGTCGCGTCGGCAATAGGTTTGAAGACGTGAAATTTTATCTGGGCGAAACCGGCTGTCCCATCATTTTCGACTCCCTGGGCTACCTGGAATGTCAAGTCGTCGGCACGGTGGACAAAGGCGATCACACCGTATATGTGGGAGAAGTGATTGCCGCTGGCGTTCACCATGAGGGCGAATCGCTGCGACTGGAGACCACCGGCTGGCAGTACGGCGGTTAAATAGTTTTGAGTTTGTAGGGACGAAGCATTCGTAGGGCTTTCGCGCAAGAAAATTGCAATCACAACAGCTTAGTTGTTCGAGGCAAGCATCTGCTTTTAGGGAAAAGACTTGCTCAGAACTGATGGGAATGAACGCTCCAACACGTCTTCACTCTTGGAAAGCCTGCTTCAGCAGTCTGTTAAGTTAACAGTACCCTTGAGAGGTCTAATGCTCCAACAGAAGCTTAAACAAATCGACCAAGACCTGATTGAGCTACTAGGCAAAAGAATTGCAGTCTTGGCAGAATCAGAACCCCCAACCCTTGAGGAACAATTGAACAATTTTACACCACTCCTTGCCCAGGCTGGTGTTCCTGAATTTGTTTGGCAAAACGTAGTCATAAGTTGCGCTGCCGCCCTCGCCACTAAATCTTCATCGCCAACTAATGCTAAGCCGCGACGGGTTACTGTAATTGGCGGACGCGGCCTGATGGGGCGCTTCTTCACTTCTCGGCTCTCCGCAGCTGGGCACTACGTCAATATTCTTGAACACGATGACTGGAACAATGCAGATAGACTGCTGGCTGAAGCAGAGCTGGTATTAGTCTGCGTACCCATCGAATGTACGCTAGATGTGATCCGGAACGCAGCCAGGTTCCTTGCTCCGACCACCGCCTTGGCTGACATCACCAGCATCAAGACTCCGATAGTACAAGCCATGCTTGAACACCACAGGGGACCTGTCATGGGCTTGCACCCAATGTTCGGTCCAAGCGTCAAATCGTTCTTGTCGCAAAAAGTTGTGGTGTGTCCGGGTCGTAGAGATGAGGCGTTCCAATGGCTCCTAGACCTCATCGAAAGCGAGGGCGGCAAACTGGTTGTATGCACACCCGAAGAGCACGACCAGATGATGGTAGCCATTCAAGCCATCCGACACTTCTCTACGTTTAGCCTCGGTGTGTTCCTGGCCGCCGAAGGGATTGATATAAGCCGCAGCTTGGAGTTCTCTAGCCCGATCTACCGCCTGGAGATCGACATGGTCAGCCGCTTCTTCACCCAAAGCTCACCCATGTATGTAGATATCATGATTGCTACAGAAGAGCGCCGTGAGGCCATTGGAAGACTGGCAACCACTTACAACCAATTAGCACAGTTGGTTGTACACAAGGATCGAGATACCTTAATCCGGGAGTTTGAAGCAGCCCGCAGCGTTTTTGGAGAAGATCTCTCCTGCACCCTAGAAGAGAGCACTCATGTCATTAATGCTTTAAGTGCATTACTGGCAGCCAGAGAGGTCGAACGGAAGCATCCCGCTGTTGCAAGGACACGAACCACAAGGGGCTATAAACCTAATTCAGCAACAGTGCAATTCACTGTCTGTGGGGTTGATGCCTAAATTGGGGGAAAAGTAACGAAGCTTTTACCCTCCAGAAATTCCCACAGCGCCGTTCTGTGTTTTATTTACGCCCTAGTCAGCGATGTTGCGTTGAGCGTGTAGCGCTCTTTTGTCAGTCTCGGAAAATCACGCTCAAAGCTCTCAGGATGAGAACTTTTCCACATTCAGCAAAAGAAGGAAATAATTTTCGTTTTCCTCGTTTCACAGCAGTAAGTCACCTCAAGATAGAACGGTATAAAACGAAACAAAATAGACCTTGGCAAGGATTGTGCAACGGAAGGCTCTAGAAAGGCCAAGATTGTGCCATGCAGCACAGTAAAACAAGATTTATCAAAGCCCAATAGGTTAGTTAATAGCGTTTTGACAAAGAATGCAGTGGCTAAAAACCATGCCAAAAGTGACACAATCAAAGCCAAAGATGGTACAAACAAGATGGTTCATTTGGCTAATAAATTACTAACACTTAGCCAACAAAAAGATCCATTGTCCAAAAGTTAGAGGAAGATTTTTTTAGAGGCTGAAACCCGCACATTTATAGGGTTTTTATATCATCCTCTTACTAAAGTAATAGGAAACTTTTTGCAAAATGGTATCACTATGTGACCCAAAACTCGGGTGTTTTCTCTAACCTAAGACATAGAAAAATTATGAAGAGGGAGAACTCTTTTTTTTTGACTTCATCCCAAAGAGAGATGGAGCGAGTAAGCCTCTCCCCATCCCGGAAAAACCCCGGTAGATTGAGGATATCGCCCAGTTGAGCAGTTCACTGGTGGGAGCAAGCAATAGCGAGATATATATTTTTCTTGAAGTCAGAGGTTATCGTCGCTACTGCTTGCCAAAGGGCTTCTCCCTTTGGAAACCCCTTTGAACAACCGAAAAAGTTTTTGATCATACATTGCAGGGGCAGCCCCCTCCCCCTGCAATGTAGTATTTGGTAGTACGATTGAGGCGCTTGACGCAAGTAAAAGCTAAATCGTGAGAAGCCTCTAGTGTGGCGTTAGAGGCTTTTGTGTGTTGTGGAAATGTCACCCAGCTTTGAGCAGTTCTTCCATCGCTATAACAGCGGCTGGATTATTTTCCAGATAACGAGCAATCTGCCCACGCAGCCAATCAGCCGGGGCATCCAAACCATTAATCTTCTGGCGAATCCGGTCAGCCTTGGGTAAGCTCTTGTTGATTTCTCGAATCACAGCACGGCACTGACGCAAGGTTAATTTCTCATAGTTAAGTGTGCTGGCTGTCTTGAGAGGTTCTGATTCTACTGTTTTGACTGTCTCTGGCTCAATGACCTCGGTGGGTTCATCCCAGGGATCAGGAATCGCGAGAGTGTCTTCAGTGACTGCGTTGGCTGGTTCTGTCTTCTGCTCCGGTTCAGTGGTGGAAACTTGGTGCATGTCTGCTGCTGGCTTTTGTTCCTTGTTGATTGTTGCAATCGTAGCAGTGTTACCGAATTTGTAACGCAGGCAGCAAACCAAACAGAACATGGCGACATAGAGGAATGTAGCGAATATAGCGTCTTGCATGGTTCT
>JGI12272J11983_1025096_pt1 | contig 10207 bp, 6 predicted proteins | sample SoiCrureplicAD5A_FD_11983 | JGI IMG/M metagenome (IMG submission 11983)
GCAAATTTGACCTCGAAGGGAAAAAGATTTTTATCGAGCAGATGGAATCCCTGATGGAGCGCTACCGTATTTTTATGAAGCGCTTCGAGCTATCGGATGACTTCATGGCTCAGATGACTGTGGAGCAGCTGAACACACAACTCGGTCAGTTTGGCATCACACCTCAGCAAATGTTCGACCAAATGAACATGACTCTGGAGCGGATGAAGTCAGAGCTAGAAAAGCAACGTTAGCGTTCAGCCAGTAGCTTTGGGTTATCTGCCTTTTGTCTGTTTTTCGTCATTGTACGACAAGACCCGATAACTGCTGACTTCTAAGCCACAAAAGCTAATAGCTGACTCCAAAGGACTCGTATAAAAATAATTTCCACCTTTCTACTTTTTGAATTGTCCTCTTTTCCCCTTAGTTCTTTGTTACTAATCTTTATCCACCAAGGACTCGCTGACCCATGACCCATGACCAAGGGTCGCAAGCACTCTCTATGGTCGGTTAAAGTTGGAAGCTGGTTTGAAGGATTGCACTGGCTCATTCTTCAAAGCCTGAAGCATAAAATCTCGCCAGATGGGTGCAGCAAATCCACCACCTGTTGCTCCGCCTCCTAGGGGTCTGTTGTCATCATTACCAATCCAAACGGCAGCTGCTAATTGGGGTACATATCCCACGAACCAAACATCTCGCTCCGAGGAGGTAGTACCAGTCTTACCCGCTGCTGGACGACCGATTTGGGCAGCGGTTCCTGTACCACCACTAATCACCCCTTGCAACACACTGTTGAGGGAAGCAGCAGCCCAGGGTTCAAGCACCAGGCTGGGTTTGGGTGTGTTGTCTAGCAACACATTGCCGCCACTATCAGTTACCCGAACGATTACCGTTGGCTCAGAATACCAACCATTACTGGCAAAGGTGGCATAGCCTCCCGCCATTTCCAAAGGTGTTACGCCAATCGCCCCCAGAGGCAAGGATGTCACCGGTTCCATCGGACTCTTAATCCCAAGGATGCGGCAAATTTCAATGACTTTATCTAGTCCGACTGCTTTCCCAATCTTTACTGCCGGGATATTGGTAGAGTTAATCAAAGCAGTGCGAATACTCATGGCACCAGAGAAGCCACCCCCGTAGTTTTGGGGAGAGTACCAGCCGTCACCATCTCGATAGCTAACCGGGGCATCTATGACAGTGGATTCCGGTGAGTATTTCCCTGTGGCAAAGGCGGTGTAGTAAACAAACGGCTTAAAAGATGAACCGGGCTGACGTCGCGCTTGAATGGCGCGATTGAACTGGCTCTTTTCGTAACTAATTCCACCTACCAGCGCCTTGACAAAATGCGTCCGGGGATCAACTGCCGCAAGCGCCACCTGGTCAGGGTAAAGCCCACGGTAGCGCAGGTTGTCATGGGCACGACTTATAGTTTCTTCCGCCATCCGTTGGAATTTGTAGTCAATCGTGGTCTGGACTCGCATCCCCCCTTTAAGGACGGCATCCCGACCAAAGCGCTCATTCAACTCATTGACAACGGCTTCTGTGATGTAAGGGAGTTGACTACTCTCCCATGAAGTAAGCTTGCCAATTTTCAGCGGTTGCTTGCGAGCGGCTTCTTCTTCAGAAGCCGTAATCCATCCCAAGTCTCGCATCCGGGTTAAGACTAATGATTGTCGCTGTTTGGCGACTTCTTTGTTAACGAAAGGACTGTAGTCTTCCGGAGACTGAATCAATCCAGCCAGCATCGCCGACTCCGCCAAGTTGAGCTTATCGGCAGACTTAGCAAAGTAGCTTTGGGAGGCAGTTTGGATGCCATAGTTGTTGTGACCCCAATAGATTTGATTGAGGTACATTTCCAAAATTTGGTCTTTGGTGAAGATTTGTTCAACACGGATTGCCATCACCGCTTCAGCGACTTTGCGACTAAACTTGCGTTCTGGCCTGAGAAACAGATTTTTCACCAGCTGCATCGTCAGCGTAGAGCCACCTTCTACTACTGTGCCCCGCTCCCAGTTCATCAAGAGCGCACGACCAACACTGTTGGGGTTAATGCCATGATGCAGATAAAAGTGGCTATCTTCCATCGCAAGCACCGCCCGCTTGAGGGTTGGGCTGATTTTGTCTAATTTGACAACTTCGCGATTGGCTTCACCGTGGAGACTGGCAAGCTCCTTACCCTTAATGTCGTAGATGTAAGTTGTTTCTGTGGGTACATAGGTTCGTAGCACTCTGACATCTGGGAGATTGCGGAAGCTAGTCGCCAAGCCCACCAACCCACCAGCTACGACCGAGCTAGTTAGCATGGTAATGCCGAGGACGGTTCCGCCTGTTACCTGAGCGACTCCTTGCACAAACTGAAAAGCTGGCGATGAGCTACTTTTCGTATCTTGTTTTTGTTGAATAGTGCTAGACGACACAGCGATTTCACTTCCTCACTCAAAAAAAACACTAAACGCACTTGTGTGACAACTTTGTGTCAATACTTTCTATAGATGATTACAGAAATTTATAGCAACAGCAGGATTACGGATAAGGTGGGTTTTGGGAGGAACATATCACAACGGAAAGAAAACGGTTGCTTGTCAAGGCTAAAACCCTACGAATCTGGCAATGGCAGACTAGGCTGCGCGATCGCTTACCGCCATTGGAGGTTAGCAAGTAGAGTAGCAGTTGCCTTTCGCCTTGGCTAGGATTAGGGATCGCTTCATCATAATAGGTGCATCCTGGGATAATGGTTAACTACTCAAGCATGGATATTTTGGCATTTTTTAAAGAAATGTTATCTAACTGCCTGGGGTTTGTACAAGATAAAGATAAATCTCAACCGACGACACCCGCCCCTAGTCAATCCTCAAAGATGTCCCAGACGAATGTCAAATTCTCAATTCGCACTCAGCAACTGGCAATCGGCAATCCCCAATGAGCTGGCTTGGCTCTACCGAGGCGTCAGTGAAATTTTTCCGAACCAACCAGATTCTCAAGATAAGAGTGAAAACCTCGCTCAACGGTTAGTACAAACAGAGCGTCCCTTACGGGTTAAGTTGGGAATTGACCCCACGGGTGCAGATATTCACCTTGGTCATAGTATCCCAGTGCGGAAGCTGCGAGCCTTTCAGGATGCTGGTCATACGGCTGTCCTAATTATTGGGGATTTTACCGCAAGGATTGGTGACCCCACAGGAAAATCTGAGGTGCGCCGCCAACTCTCCCCCGCAGAGGTGAAGGAAAATGCTCAAACTTACCTGGATCAGGTGCGCCCAATTTTAGATTTTGAGACACCGGGACGCCTGGAAATTCGCTATAACTCTGAGTGGCTAGAGCAGCTGAATTTGGCAAAAATTCTAGAGTTGTTAGCCACAATGACGGTAGGGCAGATGCTGGCGAAGGAGGGGTTTGCTGAGCGCTACAAACAGGAAAACCCGATTTACATCCATGAATTTCTCTACCCCTTGATGCAGGGCTATGATTCAGTGGCAGTGAACGCTGATGTAGAGTTGGGGGGAACTGACCAAAAATTTAATATTGCCGTGGGGCGAGATTTACAACGACATTTTGGGCAGACACCGCAGTTTGGCTTGCTGGTGCCGATTTTGCTGGGGACGGATGGTGTTCAGAAAATGTCAAAGTCCTTGGGTAACTATGTCGGGTTATCTGAAAATGCGCTAACAATGTACTCGAAGTTGGAAAAGACGCCAGATAAGCTATTAGAGCAATATTTTGAACTACTAACCAATTTGCCCTTGAATCAGCTACCGGAAGCACCGCGCGATCGCCAAAAACTTCTCGCGCTCAACATTGTCACCCAGTATCATGGTGAGGCAGCGGCGAAAGAAGCCCAGCAAGCGGCAATGACTTTGGTTCAGGGAGACACCAGTAGTACAGGTGACGCTGTACCGGAATTTTCTCTCTCCAGTGTGGAGTTTCCCGCTAAATTGTTTTACATCCTCAATGCCAGTGGATTGTGCAAAAGTAGTGGGGAAGGACGGCGACAAATTCAAGGTGGAGGTGTGAAACTAGATGGCGATCGCGTTTCTGACGTTGACCTCACTTTTGATTCGCCGGATGCCTTGAACGGCAAGATTTTACAAGTTGGGAAAAAGAACTTTATCCGGTTAGTTGTCTAATTTTGCCAGTTACACAAGTTTATTAAATTGGGAGTAGGGAGATAGGGAGAATTCTCACTAAGCACTCAGCATTCAGCATTCAGCACTTGGGAACCAGCCATGTTAGAGTACACCTTGCCAAAGTATTTGCCCTCGGCCGAAGAACTCCCCGACTCGGACGAAACACCAGTGGATAACGAACTGCAAGAATTAATCCCAGGATTGCTCAAAGCCGTATTGCTCATCCTGTGGGCAGAACGCCTGGACTGGTTTTTTGGCATAGATATGGGGATTTATTATCACCCCGACCAACCCCCCATTGTCCCAGATGCTTTCTTGAGTTTAGGAGTCGAACGGTTTTATGACGAAGAACTGCGCCCCAGTTACGTGTTGTGGGAAGAAAACGTTGTCCCAATTTTCGTTTTAGAAGTAGTCTCCCAAAATTATCGCAAGGAATACAGCGATAAATTAGATGAATATGCGGCATTAGGTGTACTTTATTACGTCGTTTATTCTTCCCGTCGTCGCCGCAAACCCCGTCTAGAAGTACATAAACTAGTCAATGGCAAATATGAATTACAGGCAGGAAATCCCGTTTGGATGCCAGAAATTGGCTTAGGAATTGGTTGCCAGCGAGGAAATTATTCGGGGGTAACCAGGGAATGGATGTATTGGTACAACGAACAAGGAACACCCTATCCCACACCCCAAGAACAGATTAAACAGGAAGTTCAACGCACCCTACAAGCACAACAACAAGCACAGCTTGCCGAACAACGCGCCCAGCAGGAAGCACAACGCGCTCAAAAATTGGCTCAACGATTGCGGGAGTTGGGGATAGATCCAGATACTCTGGGTTAAAGCCCTCAGCTGCCGCGCCTCTGGCATTGCACTTTATTGAAGCCTAACGGTTGCAGATAAAGAAGGGGCGCACCGCCATTCCCAGTGAACCCATTCGTCGGCGTAAAGACAATAAAGTCATCCGCTATAGTAATTTACAGACTCCAAATTTGCTGAAATTGGCAATCATGCCCTCTAAGCCAAACCCAAAAGGGAATCGCCTATGTCAGTAGCAGAGCGCGTCATTGTTCCCTTAGATGTTCCGAGTGAGGAAAAAGCGATCGCCCTCGTGGAACACTTACCCCAAGTCACCTTCTGGAAAGTGGGGTTGGAACTATTTGTCAGCAGTGGTCCTAATATTCTTCGCACCCTAAAAGAGCGACAAAAGCGGGTATTTCTTGACCTCAAATTTCACGACATCCCCAACACAGTAGCTGGGGCTTGCCGCTCAGCAGCAGCCTACGGTGTAGATTTAATCACAGTCCATGCAGCTGCCGGTCGTCAGGCACTTCAAGCTGCCTTTTCAGCGGCACGAGAAGGGTCAGAAGAAGCCGGATGCTCACCTGCCAAATTAATCGCGATTACCCTACTGACGAGTCTTAACTCACGAGATTTGGCGTTTGATCTGAAAATCCCCTTGGAGTTGCCAGAATATGCCCTACAGATGGCGTTATTGGCACAGGAGGCAAGGCTAGATGGGGCTGTTTGCTCTCCTCAGGAGGTGGAACAACTGCGGCAGACTTGTGGCGATGACTTTCTTCTTGTTTGTCCAGGTGTGCGTCCAAAATGGGCCGAGGCTGGAGATCAGAGGCGCTCAATGACGCCTTCTGATGCTATCAAAGCCGGTGCCGATTACCTCGTCATCGGGCGACCGATTACCGCTGCTACCGACCCAGTTGCCGCCTGGGAGAGGATTTGCGACGAGCTAGCTGCTGCTGGTGTATAGCTTCAAACCCAGTCAATTTCTTCTCGTTGCCTGCTTAGGGTTGCAGGTTAACAGGTTGAATGTTGAAAGTTCTAACCTGACGCTCGAAGACTCGCTACCGCTACGCTATCAACTTTCCAACCTTCAATCTGCAACCCTTCAAACCTGCCCAGCTGACGTGGAGACTTTAACCTCACAGTTGATACGGGATTTACCCAGCTATGCCAATCGAGTAATTCAACGGGTTCGACGCTTGAACAGAACAGTTGACAGCTTCAGTTACGTCCTCGTGGCAGGAAAGCCAGAGTTTGCGCCCCTCTCCCTTGGTCCTGGTCAATATAGCTCCGCTGCCTCCGTCGCTGATGTAGAACCACCCAAGCAAGTCTTCATAACTACCCTAGAGCGGCAGTATCTAGGGGGCAAAGCGATTGAATCACAGCACTACCACTGGCTATTTCTGACTCAAACACCCAGTGGCTGGCGCTTAGCCTTGATGTTTTCCCGAATTGGTTCCTCTTCACCAGGACGCTCACCGACGCCACCACGGGAGAGCAGTAAAGGCGTCATTGGTCAGGCAGTTACCCTCTGGCTGCGAGATTGCCGCGCCGGAGCCATCCGACCTTGATCGTAGGACTTTTTTGCCAAGATATCTGACCGAAGAATCCGGACAGCTACAACTTCAGGATGTAGATTGGTGTATCCCTGCAAAAAGGGAGATGCAGCCTTTAGTCATTAAGGTGCTCTGCAAATTCATTCTTGAAAACTCGAACCCACATTCCACCCTTTGAGCTAGCACACTGGGATGCGTGAAACCTGCACAGTCAGGTTTTGTTTGTGTAGACGCGCTTTTAACCGCTCAGTTGAGAATGGTGCAAGATCTGAGTAAGTCCTATTAGAGTCTACGGACTCCGCGTATGCTAGCTCCTGATTGCTTCGGAATCGCTAACCCTCCTAAAGTCGATACCGCTAGCTCCTCCAAAGCCGCTTCGCTAAAGCAAGCTAAGGTGCCCTACTTACCTTACCGTAGCTATTCCGTAGGGAATTGTAAATTCAATAGAAGTCTTTAATTGAGAATCAGCTCTGGCTTACTTGTCTTTGTTGTTCAGCTCCCAAACTGAGAATATGTAAAGATTTTGTAAAGATTGAATTTATACGGGTGACGGAAATTATTCAGGTGTGACACGTTGAGGGCGGGATGTGGTGTCGAAGCTCCCGTCGCGGAGTGATCTATACACATTATTTTCTCACTGTCAATGCTAAGTCCTATGAGAGGATTTCATTCTCATCAATCACCCAGGGAGCTCTACATTATGAGATTAGCTGTCAGAAGCATTGGCTCATTGTTAGTAGCCCTTTGCTTAGAAGCAACAGTCAGCACGGTACAGGTGTTAGCGCAACCCATTAACCCAGCTGCTGATGGCACTGGCACCGTCGTTACACCCAAGGGCAACCAGGTTAACATCACTGGCGGAAGCCTTTCTAAAGACGGGGCGAATCTCTTCCATAGCTTCAGTCAGTTCGGACTCGACCAGAACCAGATTGCCAACTTTCTCTCTAACCCATCCATTCAGAATATCCTAGGGCGCGTCACTGGCGGCGATGCATCCATCATTAATGGACTAATTCAGGTCACTGGTGGGAATTCCAATCTCTTCCTAATGAACCCAGCTGGTATATTGTTTGGTCCCAATGCCAGATTAAATGTGCCAGCTGATTTTACTGCCACTACTGCCACTGGCATTGGTTTTGGCGGAAATTGGTTTAGTGCTGCTGGTGCCAATAACTATGCTGCCCTAGTCGGCACCCCCAGCGCCTTTGCCTTTTCTGTGAATCAGCCAGGAGCGATCGTCAACGCAGGGCAACTGGCTGTTGGTCAAGGACGGAATTTAAATCTCCTGGGTGGCACGGTTGTGAATACCGGCACGCTTCAAGCACCAGGAGGACAAATCACGATCGCTGCTGTGCCAGGTGGGAACACCCTACGCCTAAGCCAACCCGGACATCTGCTGAGTTTAGAGATTCAACCGATCGCTACTGCTCAGGGTCAGCCCCAGAATTGGACTTTGCCGATCGCGTCCTTACCTCAGATGCTGACAGGCGGAAGTGAAGGTAATGCCACAGGCTTAACAGTCAATAGCAATAGTCAGCTGGTACTGACGGGGTCTGGCATTACTATACCAGCTGAGACTGGTACCGCCATTGCCTCCGGCACTGTCGATGTATCAGGTCAAACTGGCGGCAGGGTTCAGGTTCTCGGCGATAAAGTGGGGGTGTTCGGTGCCAATATTAACGCTTCAGGCATCAATGGCGGTGGCACAGTACTAATTGGCGGCGATTATCAGGGTAAGGGTAAGGTGCCGAATGCCGATCGCACTTCCGTTAGTAGCGACTCAGTGATTACCGTAGACAGTCTCCTCAATGGCAATGGCGGTCGTGTCATCATCTGGGCTGATAAACTGACTCAGTTCTATGGCAACATTAGCGCCCGTGGCGGCAGCAATTCAGGCAACGGGGGCTTTGTCGAAGTGTCGGGTAAGGAGAACCTGATTTTCAAAGGAACGGTCGATACCAGCGCTCCCAACGGTAACTTCGGTATGTTGCTGCTTGATCCAACTGATATTGAGATCAAAGATGGCCTTGGAGACGGAGACGACATTGATAACGATCCTTTAAGCACTAATAGTCAGGTGTCCGCCGCTGACACCCTACCGACATTGCTCTATGAGTCGGAACTGGAGAGCCTGTCTGGCAATACGAGTATTACCCTGCAAGCCACTAACAACATCACGATTAATCGCCTCAGCGACCGCACATTGAGGTTTCAACCCGGTTCAGGGTCAATCACATTTACGGCGGGTGGAGCGTTTTCTATGAGTCCGGGAGACACCATCCAAACCCTTGGGCGAGATCTAGAGATTTCTGCCACTGGCAACATTACCACTGGCAGCTTGGACTCTCAACCTATTAGTTCTGGCAAAGGGGGTAACATTTCCCTGATCAGCACTGCGGGAGCAATCGATACCAGCAATGGTCGTTTAGTATCTCGCTCTTTTCCTGGCAGTGGGGGTGAGATCGTCCTCAGCGCCCCTATCAGCATCACCACAGCGGGCATCGACTCAACTGGTTCTGTGAATAGTGGGAACATGACGCTCACTAGCAACGAGATTAATTTTACGGGACCAGCAAATTCAGTGTTGGGAACGGGCAACCTACGACTTCAGCCTTTCACCTCTGGTCTAAATATTGACATTGCGGGAGATGAGGGAACGAGTGCCTTGGATCTTACAGCAACAGACCTTGCTGCCTTGGGAAATGGCTTCAAGGATATTCCCATCCAAACGAATGGCAGCGGTATTATCACATTTGTCAAGCCGATCACGTTCAACAACCCCGTAACAATTGATGCGCCATCAGGGGAGATCATCGTGAATGGGGCAATTACCGGGTTAGGTAACGCCTCAATTACCCTGAATGGGTCAACGACAACCCTGAACGCAGGCATCACTACAGCTGGGAAGCCGATTACCATCGGTAACAGCGTTGTCTTGGGAAGAAATATTGACTTGGACACGACTAGCCTCGGTAGAGCTGCTGGGGCAGACATCAAGCTCACTGGAACCACTAACGGCACAACTGCAAGCTCTCAAGACCTCACTCTAACAGCAGGTAGCGGCAACATAACCCTTGACGATGCTGTGGGTAGCATCACCCGAGTGGGAAATTTAACCATTGCCAGCGCCAACGACGTTACAACAAAGGGGATTACAGCAGCGAGCCTCACTCAAATAGCAGGCACAGGCACCACTATCTTTAACGGAGCGCTTTCTACCAACACTCCAACTGGCATCGACTTGAAGGGCAACAACTTTGCGCTCAACGGGACGGTACGAACCACTAATGGTGGTCCAGTGACGATTACCAACAATGGGAACCTAACCCTTGGGGCTGATCTAAACTTGGATGGAGCCTTTAACCAAGACGGGTTAGGAGCTGTATCCCTGGCAGGCAACATCACTACTCCCAACGAAAACGTGAGTTTCAGCGGTCCACTGAGCCTTAATGGGGATGTAGCGTTCAATGTTGGTACTGCTACAATACGGTTCGGTCGTTTGTCAGTGGGCAACAATCCACTGAACCTGATGGCAGGTGAAATTGATTTTATCGGAGGACCCAATTCCGTCACCGGCACCAGCACGTTAAAGCTTCAGCCTGCGACACCTGGTCAAAATATTGCGATCGCTGGTTCTGGAGATAGCGGTACAGGGACTTTGGATCTCACGGCAGACGACATAGCCGCATTGAAGGATGGCTTTAGCTCGATCACCATCGGGCGGGAAGATGGTAGCGGTGCGATCGCGGC
>JGI12272J11983_1015661_pt1 | contig 10082 bp, 6 predicted proteins | sample SoiCrureplicAD5A_FD_11983 | JGI IMG/M metagenome (IMG submission 11983)
AAGGTGCTGGCTCTGAGCGTAGACGATGTTGAATCCCACAAAGGTTGGATTGGAGACATCAACGAAACCCAGAGTACCAGTGTGAACTACCCGATTTTGGCGGACGCTGATAAAAAGGTCTCTGACCTCTACGACATGATCCATCCCAACTCGCTTAATAATTTAACAGTACGTTCTGTCTTCATCATCGACTCTCAGAAGAAACTGCGGCTGACTTTCACCTACCCCGCCAGCACGGGTCGCAACTTTGATGAAATCCTGCGGGTGATTGACTCATTGCAACTCACCGACAACTACAGCGTCGCGACCCCAGTTAACTGGACGGATGGCGGTGACTGTGTGATTGTCCCCTCCCTCAAAGATCCAGAAGTGCTCAAGGAGAAATTTCCCAAGGGTTATGAGGAAATCAAGCCCTACCTGCGGATGACACCCCAACCCAACAAGTAAAATAATTGGGACTTGGGAATGGGGAATTGCCTTGGTACTCGGCACTTGCGGCAATGCTATTGTCCGTGCGTTGTGCTTAGGGATTAGCTTTGTCCATTCCCCATTCCCCCTTATCCCCTCCAGGGGCACAGAGTTCCCCATTCCCCAATCTAAATGGATATCAAAGCAGGCTTCGTCGGAACCATTGGTAACACGCCACTCATTCGGTTAAACAGCTTCAGTGACCAGACGGGTTGTGAAATCCTTGGTAAAGCAGAGTTTCTCAATCCAGGCGGTTCCGTGAAAGACCGGGCGGCGCTTTATATCATTAAAGATGCAGAAGAAAAAGGTTTACTCAAGCCTGGGGGCACCGTAGTTGAGGGAACAGCGGGCAACACGGGCATTGGCCTGGCTCATATCTGTAATGCTAAGGGTTACAAGTGCCTGATTGTTATCCCAGACACTCAATCCCAAGAAAAGATGGACGCATTGAGAACCCTGGGTGCCGAAGTTCGTCCCGTCCCAGTGGTGCCGTACAAAGACCCTAATAATTACGTGAAGCTCTCTGGACGCCTAGCAGCAGAGATGGAAAATGCTATCTGGGCGAATCAGTTTGATAACTTGGCAAACCGCATAGCTCACTACGAAACCACTGGTCGAGAAATTTGGGAACAGACCGACGGTAAGATTGATGCTTGGGTCACCGCCACTGGAACCGGCGGGACTTATGCTGGTGTCGCCCTGTACTTGAAAGAAAAAAATCCTCACATCAAAACCGTTTTGGCAGATCCAATGGGAAGTGGACTCTACAGTTATGCTAAAACGGGTGAGATACGACTTGAAGGTAGCTCAATTACAGAAGGCATCGGTAACAGCCGCGTCACAGCTAATATGGAAGGCGTTCCCATAGATGATGCGATTCAAGTTGAAGATAGCTCGGCTGTGAGGGTGATTTACCAGCTGCTCAGGAAAGATGGTCTATTTATGGGAGGTTCTGTGGGCATTAATGTGGGAGCAGCAGTTGCTCTTGCCAAACAAATGGGTCCGGGTCACACGATTGTCACCGTCCTTTGTGATGGTGGGGCACGGTACCAGTCGCGGCTATTTAATCGGGAATGGCTAGAGTCGAAAGGACTTTTGCCGGATTAGGGCAACTCGAAACTGTTCCTCTCTTCCCGCTAGAAGAATATCGATAAGCTTCCAGGGACTGGGAACCCTAGGACTGGGATAAGACTTGCCGCAAGTAATCGTTACAGTGGGAAGAGAGTAACACTTGTAGAGGTGGGTTCATCTAGATCCTAATGATGGTTGAAAGTCCAGAATCTTCGAGACGGATACTAGTATGTCAAAGCCGCAGTTGCCGTAAGCAAGGTGCAGCGGCGGTTCTAGCAGCTTTTCAAACCTCAGCAGTGACCGAGGTCACACTAATTGGTAGCGGTTGTCTGGCACAATGCGGCAGCGGTCCAATGGTACTGGTGATGCCTGAACAAATTTGGTACAGCAGCGTCCACCCTAGCGAAGTGCCTGCGGTAGTCGAACGACATATCCAAGGTGGGCGTCCCGTTGTGTCTATGCTCTACCCCAAGTATCATCAGCTTGACCGACAGTCCTAAGGGGGCGTCCTACCCAGTTGCGTTCAATCGTAGTAGTTCCAGATAGCAGGGGAAGCAGGGGGAAAGAAATGTACTACCTTTGACTGCAACTTGGTATGAATAAATCACTTCGCCATAATCTTTAAGTTATTTGTTAGAAAATTAGAAGGTGGGAACATTCTCCGAAAACCTTTGAACTTGCTAACAAACCAGCTGGCTTTCCGAAAAGCGAGAAATGAACAAGTAGCTTTTGATCGCCCCCTAAGTATAGGGGTCGGGAAAGAATGTTATTGAGATAACGTTACCGGGTGCAAGGGTCAGAAATGTTGAACTAGGCTGGAAATAGACTCAACTGAACCCTGATTGGTAAGGCTTGAGTCAACCTATCCTGATGCCCCCCAGCAAACCGCAAATCATAGTTACGCCTTATGCAATATCTGGACGAGAGTGACACCCGCCTGAAGTTAGCGCTACAGGTTACAGATACCCGCATCTGGGAGTGGAATATCCTGACGGGTCAAGTCGCCTGGTCTGAGAATTTTGAACAGCTGTTTGGTTTAGCCCCTGGTATGTTGAAAAGAACTTACAGGGGCTTACTCAAGCGGATTCTGCCAGCAGATCGCCGCGCAGTGACTCAAGCGATCGCTCGTGCTATTCGGGAAAAAACGGACTACAACATTGAATTTCGCATTTGCTGTCCTGACCAAAGCATACGTTGGCTGAAAAGTCAAGGAAAGATTGATTGCGACCAGCACTCTCATCCAGTCAAAGTCACTGGAGTTTGCAGGGACATTACCCTAGATAAGCAAGCAGTTGCCCGCAAGCGTCAGTACAAAACCAAACGCAAGCAGTCCCCACCAGCGCTTAACATGAGCGAACAACAGCTCAAATGCATTCTCAATTCCCTGGAAGATGTTGTGTGGTCCGCTTCGGTTGATACATTTGAGCTACTTTACCTGAATCCTGCTGCCGAGGCAATCTACGGGCGTCGCTTGTCCGAGTTTTTCGAGAACCCTCACCTTCGCATCGAAGTAATTCACCCGGAAGACCGCGCTCAAGTATGGGCCAAGACACAGAAACTCCTTGAAACCCGCAGCTATGAAATGGAATACCGGATCGTCCGCCCCAGTGGTGAAATCCGCTGGTTGCGCGATCGCACGCGCGTGATTCTCGATGCCAACGGCAAAATGAGCCGCGTGGATGGCATTGTGACAGATATCACCCAGTACAAGCAACTCGTGGCTGCCAAGGAACAGGAAAATGAGGCACTAAAAGTGCGTGTGCAAGAACTATCAAGGGAACTGATTCAGGGTGAAGGGGTGCCTGCGGCGATTTGTGAGGGCGTGGCTTGTGGTGAAACGACTTGGCAAGAGCGTGAGGGTAAGGAAATTACAGTTTTCCAGGATTTTATGTCCCACCAATCGGAAAGCGCGTTGGTTGAGTTGATCTCGACCTTTGCCCGTGACATGACTCCGCATCAGCAGGCAAAGGCGGCACAGGCACGTAGTGAAGCCAAATGGCGATCGCTCATTCAAAACTCCTCTGACCTGATTACGATTTTGTCTGCCGATGGCATCATTCTCTATGTAAGTCCTTCCATCGAACGCCTTCTGGGTTACTCACCCGACGAATTAGTGGGGCAGCCTGTCTTAAAGTACATCGCCCCCCAAGAGCGAAAAGCAATCAGGAAGGCGATCAGAAATGTGTTGGTAGCAGGTAATCGGGTGACCTTACCACCAATGGTGTTGCGTTTTTTGTGTAAAAACGGGTCTTGGTGCTTCCTAGAATCCTCTGGCACCAACCTCCTGGCTGACGAGGCGGTGGCTGGCCTTGTGATCAACTCTCGTGATGTTACAGAGCGCTTCCGAGTTCAGGAGGCACTGCGGCAAAGCGAAGTGCGCTTTCGAGCAATCTTTGAAGGCGCAGCCTTGGGGATTGCCCTGAGTGACCCCTCTGGAGAGCTACTCACCACCAATCCCGCGATGCACAAACTGTTTGGCTACACCGAAGAGGAACTACGCCAAAGGACAATTACCCATCCTGACGATGTTACTGCCGACTTCAACCTCTACCAGGCTCTACTGGCAGGCTCTCTCCCGTCTTACCAGATGGAAAAACGCTACTTCCACAAAAATGGCAACTTAGTTTGGGGACGCCTAACTGTTTCCCTTGTCCGGGATAAGGCAGGAAGCCCACTGTTTGTTGTGGGTATGGTTGAAGACATCACCGCTGCTAAGCAGACAGAAGCTGAACTATTACGCATTAGCAAAGCCGTTGAGAATGCCAGTGATGCCATTAGCATTGCTGACACGCTGGGGACAAGGCTCATCTACGTGAATCCCGCATTTAATCAAATGTTTGGATATACACTGGAGGAGCTAAGCGTCGCTGGTGGATCGTTCATCCTCTTCCCTGACCCCAAGATCATGCAGGAGGTGTTGGCGATCGCCATCAGTGGTCATTCCTGGCAGGGCGAAGTCGAGATGCTCTCTTGTGGGGGTATCCTCAAGGAGATTGCCTTGCGGACTGATGCGATTAAGGATGTAAATGGTGAGGTCGTGGGCACCATTGCCATCCATACTGACATTACAGAACGCAAGCAGGCTCTTAAGGCACTGCGGCGCTCCTACTATCGCGCCGAGTTACTCAAGCAAATCACTACAGAGATTCGCTCCTCTCTTGACCTGGATCAGATTTTCCAAACCACAGTGACACAACTTGGATGGGCTTTGCAAGTTAATCGCTGTATGATCCACCTCTATCAAGACACACCCCAACCAAGGCTGCTTCTGGTTGCTGAGTATTTAGAAAAAGGGTACTCCTCAATGCAGGATTTTGAGGAAATGCCCGTGCAAGGTAATCCTCTTGTTGAGCAGTTGCTGGCAACCGATCAGGCGATCGCTTCGACTGATGTGTACGCCGAACCGCTACTTGAAGCTGTTGTACACCAGTGCCGTGCGATGGACATCAAATCTATGTTGAGCATTCGCATCTCTTATCAAGGCGAACCAAATGGTGTCCTTGGCTTACATCAGTGTGATTCCTACCGTAAATGGAAAATCAGTGACGTTGAGTTACTCGAAGCGGTTGCCGCTCAAGTCGGCATTGCCCTGGCTCAAGCTAATCTTTTGGAAAAGGAAAAACGCACGGCAGCACAACTGGCAGAACAAAACTTGGCACTACAGTTATCCGAAGCGCGAGCTAGTACCAAAGCAACTGAGCTAGAGCAAGCTCTGTATGAATTGCAACGTACTCAAGCCCAATTAGTGCAGACCGAGAAAATGTCCAGCTTAGGCCAGTTGGTCGCTGGTGTCGCTCACGAAATTAACAATCCTGTAAGCTTCATTACTGGCAATATCAGCTACGCCTGTGACTATATCCATGACTTGCTAAGAGTTGTGAAGCTTTACCGGCAACACTATCCTCAGCCAGTTGAGGTGATTCAAGCCGAGATCGAAAAGATCGACCTTGATTTCCTGATTGAAGACCTCCCGAAACTGCTTAAGTCAATGAAAGTTGGCACTGACCGCATTCACCAGATTGTGCTGTCGCTGCGGAACTTCTCAAGGCTTGATGAATCTGACATGAAGCCGGTAGACATTCATGAAGGCATTGATAATACTCTAATGATTTTGCAGAATCGATTGAAAGCCAAGGGGGAAAGCCCTGAAATTGAGGTAATCAAAGAGTATAGAACGCTGCCACCAGTAGAATGTTATCCAGGGCAGCTGAACCAGGTGTTTATGAATTTGATTAGCAATGCGATTGACGCTTTGGAAGAGGGTCGTCCCTTCCAGGGAGCGTCGAGTGTCGAGGCGTTAGCCTTAGCGAAGAGGGGAGTAGTCCAACGGCTCGAAGAGGGAGCGCCGAGACGGGGGAATCTTCGACATTAGCTATTGCTGGCGAAGGCTTCTTGCCCCTTGCCTCTCGCTCTTTGCCTTGTATTCATATTTGTACCGAAGCTAACGGCAACCGAGTGGTAATTCGCATTACAGATAACGGAGCAGGGATGACGGAGGAGGTGAAGCAACAGCTATTTAATCCCTTCTTTACTACGAAGCCTGTGGGCAAAGGTACTGGTTTAGGGTTGTCGATTAGTTATCAAATCGTTGTTGAAAAACATGGTGGGGAATTGCATTGCTTTTCGGTTCCGGGGCAGGGCACTCAGTTTATCATCGAGATTCCTATTGAGCACCCTCCTGAGTGAAGCCCTTTGTGCGTTGAATGTTGTGTAATTCCTCTCAAGCGGTATAACCTGCTTATGAAGATTGAGAGAAGGCAAATATTCCAACTTTGTGTTTGAACTGAGGATTAAGAACCTATCTGAAAAGTGGATTTTATAGATTTGAAACCACAGATGCACACAGATAAACACAGATAGAAAGTCATAGCAAAAGGAATTTTTGGAGAGGCTCTAACCTGCTTTGCACTCCCTCTGTCTATAACTCAACTCAAAAAGCCAGTGTTTTATGCAAATTTCCAAAAATTAATTTGTGTAACAAAATGCATAAAATTCTGGCGATTTAGGTTGAGTCATGATTAGAGGTTCCTGATTCTTAGTACGATGAACAGGCACCTAGCTTGACGCTCCTTGGTTCACCAGAAACAACCTCAGTATCAGATAGGTGCTTCACCTGGTTATCTGGAGAAACTTTCAACAATGGCGAACGCTCTATTAACGAGTTGCACTGCCAGTGGTGCTTTCAAGACTATCGATGAGCGACTCGAACAGCTAGTAAAACAGGCGCAACGGGAAACTCCCCAGACTGAGGGGCGGCAGTTGGCCTTAACTCAGCTGGTTGATGAAATCCTGCGATCGCGCAAAAGTTGCCGTCAGTTTGGAACTCAACCACTATTTGGTGTTTATCGAGAGATTTACGAGCAAGTACGACAACAGCTTTTGCGTGACCTCGATGGGGCACTTGACAATTACAACTCAACACGCATCCCTGTAAGGATGTGGATCAACACCCTACGGAATCAGGCTTTTAGAACAATTCTGGATGATACTCAACTCAAAAAGCTAGCCATAGAAGCCCAACGGCACCCACCTCATACTGAGTTACGGCAGTACGCCTTAGGGGAATTGGTTGAGGCAATTCGGCTATCGGGCAAGCTTGGGCACCCACATCGAGCAAGATTCTCCCCTCAGTTTTATAACCTGCTTTATGACGAAGCTGTTAATAAAACCTTGACCTATGTTTGCCGAAAAATTGACACGTATGACCCGGAAAGAGGCGAACAAAAGTTTATGAACTGGGTCAATTTTAGACTGGATAGGGTAGTTATAGAGTCTTCTCGCGAATTTAGAGAGCCGAATATCATGAGCTTACCTTCACTCGCTGAGTTAGAGGAGATGGTACAGCCAGAAGAACCGCATTCATTGTTTGAAAGAATTCGCGAATCTCTAGAAGAAGATGCTGAGAATATTTTTAAGGAGATGCATATTAGAAATCGACCCGATGCGAATTTTTCAGCCATCGCTTTGGCAAGATTTTCTGGAAAAAGTTGGGAAAGCATTTCAGAAGAATTCGGCATTCCGCTACCAACCCTAAGTCGTTTCTTTCAGCGGAGTTGCGACAAATTTCGCTCGAAGTTTAGGCAATACGTGTAAAGCCAACGTTTTCAGAATGTGACAGTCAGTTGAAAGTTGCTAAGTGCGAACGGTTTAGAAGTTAAATCTATTTATATAAATTTTTGTAAAGAAAGTATAATTTTTGGGATGTTTAGGCTGAGTAACAATTAGAGGTTCCTAATTCTCAGTTCGGGAAGCAGGTACTCAGCGCGATGCCCATTGGTTCACTAGACACAACCTAAACACTAGATCATCAATCATGAATCCAGAAATTGAAGCTTGGACTTTCACCGTTCCGCTAGCGTTAGAAGCTCATTCACAAGCGGAACAATTTCGACGTTCCCAACCCAATCCTCACAAAGCAAAACAGGTTTATCTTAATACCCTGGCGGTGTATGCCGTGAATAGTTACCTACAAGGTCGGGGATTTGAGACGGATTTGGATAAGAGTGCGAGTTACGACCCGGTGATGCAGATGCTGATGGATACTGCTGATTTAGTGGTGAAAAATCGCGGGAAGTTGGAGTGTAGACCCGTGTTGCCAGAATCAGAGGTTGTCTGCATTCCAGCAGAAGTCTGGGAAGAACGGATTGGCTATGTGGCGGTGCAGTTGCATGAATCATTAAGGGAAGCAACGCTGCTGGGATTTGTTGAAAAGGTATCTAGGTCGGAGTTACCCTTGAGCCGATTGCGATCGCTCGAAGCGTTGCCGGGATACCTGAATAAAATCAAACCTTTGGTTAACCTGAGCCAATGGTTTGAGAATGTCTTTGAAGCGGGTTGGCAAGCTGTGGAAGCCCTTCTAGGTACGGAACCCCCTGAGCTAGCTTTTAGCTTTAGAAGTGTTCCGAGCATTAAGCGGTGCAAGCTGATTGAATTGGGAACGCCGGGTCAATCGGTGGCTGTGATTGTCGCGATCGCCGGAGAATCTGAGCAGGAAATGGATATTAGTGTGGAGGTGCAGCCCCCAAAAGGCCAAACCTATCTGCCCCCCAATCTACAGCTGATCGTGCTGGATGAGGATGGAGAAGCGGTCATCGACGCCCATGCCAGAAACGACAATAAAAATATTCAATTGGAGTTTGGTGGGGAGCCGGGAGACCGTTTTAGCGTTAAGGTAGCTCTGGGTGATGTCAGCGTGACAGAGAATTTTGTCGTTTGAACAGACGCAGCAATTGCTGCGAGGCAAGCAATGGGGAAGTTAATTGTCCTCAAACTGGATGGTGATTTTAAGCAGGGATTTCGGGTGGCGCTGGAGATTGGGTTAGAAGGTGAGCGTCCTGAAACTGAGATTATGGGTAAGTTACCCCCCGCAACCGAACTGACCCAACAGTATAGCGGTTGGCAGTCAACCTATCGCAGTTTGGGGAAGGCGACGCGCATCATTAAAGCCAAAAGAGCTAAGATTTATGGTTCCCTCAAAAAGGAGAAGGAGGAGTGCCGCACTAGCGCCAAGGAATTGCGCGATCGCCTGAATAGTTGGCTTAGATCCGAGTCGTTTTTCTCGATTCGAGAGAAGTGGTTAGAAAAAGTCAGCACATCCGACGAGGTAAGGGTGCTGATTCGTGCCAACAACCACCAGTTATGGCAACTTCCCTGGAATCAGTGGGATTTGTTGGAACGCTACAGTTTTGCTGAAATTGGACTGAGTACTCTGGAGTACGAACGACCACCAAGAGTAGGGATACCCTCTTGTCAGAAGCAACTCAGAATCCTGGCGATTTTGGGCAATAGCGAAGGCATTAAGGTTGAGGAAGACCGAAAACAGCTAGAGAATTTATCCGGTGCAGCTACAACCTTTCTGGTGGAACCGCAACGCCAGGAGTTAAACGACCAGCTTTGGGAGCAATCTTGGGATATTCTATTTTTCGCCGGTCATAGTCAGACCGAAGGTGAAAGAGGCAGGATTTATCTCAACCCAACCGATAGCTTAACGCTTGACGAACTCAGGTATGCCCTTCAAAAAGCAGTTGAACGTGGGTTGCAGCTGGCGATTTTCAACTCCTGTGATGGCTTGGGATTGGCGCGGGAGTTAGAACAGCTGCACATCCCCCAACTGATTGTCATGCGGGAGCCAGTGCCAGATGTGGTGGCTCAAGCATTTTTGAAGTATTTTCTTCACGGCTTTGCCAGCGGCAAGCCTCTCTATCCAGCAGTAAAGGAAGCACGGCAGCGATTGCAAGGTTTAGAGGATGAGTTTCCCTGTGCTAGCTGGTTGCCAGTAATTTGTCAGAATCCAGCAGCCATTCCCCTGACATGGCCTGAGTTGCCCGAACCTTCAACGCGACGCAAAAGCCCGACCTTGCCCCTCTGGGGTGGCTTCCAATCTGTCTTCGTAACGAGTTTGATTGTAACTAGTTTAGTAATGGGAGTGCGATCGCTTGGATTACTGCAAACTTTGGAGTTAAAAAGCTACGACCAACTCCTGCGTCAACGCCCTGCTGAACCCGCAGATTCTCGCATTCTGATAGTTGGAGCAGATGAAGCAG
>JGI12272J11983_1008859_pt1 | contig 9990 bp, 15 predicted proteins | sample SoiCrureplicAD5A_FD_11983 | JGI IMG/M metagenome (IMG submission 11983)
AGGGACACGGTTAATATGGGGCGGGTACCTAATTGGGTACTGCATACCTGCGGCTTCCTGCTAGTATATGTGGGAAGGAAGATATGGCTATCACAATACGGAGCATAAGGCTATGAGATACATACTGGTAGATACGAGGGTGATCGTGGGCACGCCCAACCGTGTGTCATTGCACGTACTGACTAAGAAGGGGTGGTCCCCATGGTCGGAGGTGGATGGGAAGACTAACTGCAGCGATCCTAGCATGTGCCCACTACTTAGCTTCGGTACGAGGTTCGGCGCATGGAAGGAGAGCCTGAAGTCGGGGGGGGAGGTAGTGCCAGTGGATACCACGAGGGTGCTGGCTGCTGCCGTATGAGGGAGATAGAGCTATGGGACTAGCAAATAAGGGTAGCACTATGGCATCCTTACCCCAGCTAATGCTTGCCTCCACCCTCACTGCGTACTCCCTCATAGTCCTAGTGACAGAGGATCTGGGTGGTATGCAGTACCTAGCTTTACTACCTATAAGGATCAACCTCTTAGCTAGTTGGAAGCGTGGCTATGCAATGGATTGGGTGATGGTTACGGCGCACATGCTGGTGTTCTACTGGGCAGGCAGTGGTGCCCCCTTACCTTGGAAGTAGGCAATACAGTGAGGAGAGAGCTATGATTTACACTACAGTGGGTGATGATGGTGGTGTTACCTCATACCCAGATGACATGGTATCTGCCTTCGCAGGCCTGCTACCTATCACTAATGGGGGCGTGGGGATGACCGCCGCCCCCTTGTACATCTACATACTCACGCACCCTGATAACTACCACTGTCACTACATATCCTGTCTGGTAGTAGCAGCCAGTGAGGAAGATGCCCGGTGCATCCACCCCGGTAAGGATAATGATCTAGGGTGGGAGGATGAAGGGAATTGGGTACCGCTACTTGAGACCCATACACTGCAGGTACAGAAGGTGGGTATAGCATTAGGGGATCAGGTAGCTGGTACTGTCCTAATGAATAGCACTCTCTAGTACACTCACATACCGCCACACCCCACCTGGCATGGTAGTAGCTATCTATATAGCACCCTACTACCATGCTACGGTTACCATTACTCTCACTCAACAGGCAGCTAGATAATCTCGTATCCGCACTGGATGTGGATGGCCACCTCCCACGTGCAGTCATACGCATCTACTCAATGGGGGGGCAGGAACATGGCACCCTCCTAGGGGATATACAGTGTAGCCTGCCTGCCTTCACTAGCGCAGTGGATGCCCAGGTAGTACTCAATCCTACCACCCCCTGCACATCCGCTGTAGCCAGTGGGAAGGCGGAGGTGGCCATCTTCATGACGAGGAAGGCGGAGGTAGCATTCAGCCTACCCATCGTATGCCCACCCTCACCAGGTCAGGCCTATGATGAGGCGGTACTAATAATGGAGAACACGGCAGTACGCAAGGGTGATACCATCAGTATCTCGTACCTATCACTGAACCTGAAGAGGCACCTGTAATACTATGCCTGTAACTATCCCAGTAGAGCATAGCTCTCCAGCCCTTGGGGCACTACCTGGTACGGAGGATGTACTCGGCCCCCTATGTGGTGTGGGCTATGGTAATACGTACGCACACATATGCCTGCGTGGCAGCATACCCCTAGTAATAGACGCCATAGGTTATGGTACTAGCACACCGCACCACCGCCTGCATGGGGATATCAGTGCATGCTTGCCACCCATTGGTGGGGGTGGTACTATCTACTCACACGGTAATGTATCCATTAGGTGCACCGTACCCCTATCACTGTGCCTTGGTGGTGAGGGTGAGATCCACCACAAGGGTACGCCCCACACCATAGCTGGTACTACCACCGACCAGTACCTCAAGATGGGTGCGTGCGCTGACATCAATACCCTGACACCCGTGCGCACATACTGCAACGATCTATCACTGCTACTGCCTACCATAGGTAACCACCTCCCTGAGGTAGAAGGGTACCAGAATGCAGGCAATACCCAATGCTGGCAGGGGATGCCGGGTGATGGTACCAGGTATTACCCCCACGAGCTGGGGGAGGAGCCACCACCATCCATATGGCAGTCACTGCAGGATGTAGAGCTACGTATACTGCAGGAGAAAGGTATCAATAGCGCCTACGGTTACCACCAGGTATGGCTATTGGCTGACCTGTGGTATAAGGGCATGCAGGTCATGTACCTGAGGAATGGGGATGCAGCGGCTGCCCCTTCTAGGCATATACTCAATAGGGGTGCACTGAATGCCCTGATAGTATACCTGACGAGGGCGTTAGGTATGAATCATAGTATGTACCAGACCTCGCCCCTGGTTAATCCAGGGGTTAATGCTGACATCGCCATGACTAAGCAGTGGGGTATGAGGTATACCCACAATAGACTATGAAATAGCAACTAACCAGCAAGGGGTAATAGGTATGGTAGACAAGTTAGCGGCGCTAATAGGGCAGGGTGTCCTGGTGAATGAGGGCCGCCCCCTCACTGATATGGAGTACATGATCTTGGAGGCAGAGCTATCCACCGTAGGCTACAGGCTGGAGGATGGTGGGTTTAGGGAAGGTGGGTACGATGAGAAACCACCCTCCGTAATGGAATCCCTAGGGCAGATTATGACTAGCTTGATGGAGCTCAGGGGTGTTACTGGGCAGTGGGTACCACTATTCAAGGGGCATGAGTCACCAGACCCCGATAAGAAGCAGGTAGTGCGGGAGTTCCTGGAGGCAGTGCTGGATAGGCGCCCCCATGTGAACTGCTACGATCTCAGGGAGCTGATAACTAAGCTGTGGGATGGTACCTACGACCCCTCATGGGACTTTGCTTACCTGTGGGATCATTCTCTAGATGATTGCCGTGAGGATTGGGACTTACGTACCTTGCGTTTAGTGAGTGAAGTTAAGTGGATGAGGTTTACTGCGGATGACCGCCTACAGGGCAGGAGTAATGTACCACTATGAAAGCGATGATCATCACACCCGTGGGGGGCGCCCTCCTCCTACTGCCAGGGAACCTCTATACCAGTACTAACTGGGTTAGCTGGGATACACCGGGGCACGGACAGTTGAACACTGATAGGGCACGCGCTAGGGTGCAGCACATCCTGGATACTGAGGAACTACTACGCAATGGCGAGCCCGTATGTAGACCGCTAATGCAATACTCCCCCACATACTGCGCAGATAGTACCCTCTCACTGATAGTGGGGGTAGATACCGCAGTACACACTAATTGTGATGATGGGCCGCCATACCCCGCCCTGACTGTACAGTATGCAGTCTCGGTGTACTGCATGGCTACCAACCAGTGGCAGGGTATGCAGGCAGAGTGTACGTACTTAGTACCACGGCTACATCCTAGTGAGCACAACCTCCTACCTGATGGCACCGGCCCCTTAGGTATCAGTGATATGATGGGTGGGATATTGTGTACCCATAGGGAGGGTACTGAGCCCTGTAACATGCTGCGTGAGTTGATGCGGAGTATGGGTCACTTACCCCACCAGTTCATCAACTACGTAGCATGATACGATAGAGATAACCAACAGACATGAGAGGTATCTAGATGGGTGAGGCACGTAGAAGGCGGCACAAGGACCCCACTTATGGGATACTACCCAAGGATGGAGTAGTGGCGCCCTTATGGACTGTGCACAATGGTGTACTGTTCTTAGTCGGTGATGGGGATATGATAGCCTCATTGCCTGCATGCAATATGGTAATACCTAATGCAGTACAGGCACGTGAGCTGGATAAGATACTGGCTGAGAACCCAGACTTACTAGAGGGTGAAGCTATCAGTCAGGAGGGTATCTATGATGAACCCCTTACTACCACCTTGGTAGATTATGTACCTACAGCTATCGTCCTCGGGGATGATAGTATAGAGTCAGTTACCAGCCCACAGGAGTAAAGACATGGCAGTACAACGCAGTTCTCCGGCCCAAAGGGCAGTAGAGCTAACATACATCCCCAGGAAGGACAGCCTGACGGTATTCATACCTGGGCAGCAGCCTAAGACTATCCTACGTGGTAGCCGTAACTTCGATGCGGTACTGCAGGCACTGCATGAGAAGGCACCGGCGGAGGTCATCCTCCCCCTCATAGATCCCACGCAGTCTATCAAGGACTGGGGTCATGGGTCGCTGGATGTAGTAGGGGGGGTAATCCATATAGATGGTGAACCTTTACCAAATACACTCAGTAAGAAGGTGCTGGAGCTGTGGGAGGATGGTTACCCCATCGACCCATACATAGCATTCCACCAGCGCCTGCTGGATCAGCAGTCATACAGGATAGCGGAAGTACTATTTGGGTACCTGGACAAGCACTCCTTCCCCCTATTCGATGATGGTACGTTCATGGCTTATAAGGGCCTGGATAACAACCCATATAAGGGGCGGGAGGATATGTCAGAGGAGGCGGTGGCGCAGGTATATGCCCGCAGCCCACAGAACCCTCACACGTACGTCAATGGGCGGTGCCTCAATGATATGGGGTACTACCGCGAGCTGTTACTATCTGCTGATTACGTGGATGTGCATAGCAATAGCGTGCCCCAATCGGTAGGTGATACGGTCTCCATGGACCGGAGGTACGTTAATGATGACCCGCGTGTGGGCTGTAGCACCGGCCTCCATGTAGGTAGCCATAGTTATACCAACAGCTACCAGGTACGGCTGCTAGTGCGGGTAGACCCCGCCGATTGTGTATCCGTACCCGAGGACTGTGGGCAATCTAAGGTGAGGGTATGCAAGTACGTGCTGGAGGCTATCGATCACGTGAGGGAGGAGTATAGCAAGCCGCTGTATGACTTCACAGTGCCAGGAAGTGACCCAAGCATCGGAGATGCAGTACCATCTGATGGCCCCTTCGTAAGCGACTTTGATATCGATGACGAGGTAGACTACGACGATGAGGACTATGAAGAGGATGAGTAATCCCTGAGGGTCGTATCCATTGGGTGCTATCTTATAGGTAGCACCCACCACACTAAACCATTACACACAGGATAGAGAACTACATGTCACACTTCGCTACCGTCAATACTGCAATCTCTGACATCAAGGTACTGGCTACCTGCCTGCAAGCTAAGGGGCTGCGGGTTACCTACGGTGAGAAGATCCGTGGGTACCAGTCACAGCCATCTGATATCAGCTACGTCATCGCAGGCTGCAATGATACGCTACAGCGTGACCTCGGATACCGTTGGGCTACAACCCCCGGCCCCGATGGTAAGATCTGCCTGGTGTGCGACTTCCATAGCAATCAGGAGTTGGGTGCCATCATGGCTGCCGTGGCGGTGGACTACCGGGTACGCAAGTCACGTGAGCAATCACAGCGTGGGCTGGCGGGTGCTAACGTGAACGTAATGGTGGGCGCACTGAGCTAGCATATAATGGGGTATACCAGGCATTACTGATAGTGTCTGGTATACCTACCCTAATCAATCACATATAGAGGTATGACATGCCATTACTATCACAAGTCATAGGCCACGCGCAGGACAGTAAGAAGAGGGTGAAGGCCCTCATGACGCAGGTATACCACACCTTACAGAAGGCATCGGTATATACGGGGTTACAGCGTACATACCGCCCCATGATGGAGGGAGGTACCGAGTACCCACCAGAGACTAGCATCGTGCAGACTACCGTCCCCAGGGAGCTGCTATCAGTGGTAGGGGATCTATACAACGGCCCCCTGACTGAATACATCAATGAATCCCTGACCCTGAATGCGGGGAATGCGGAGGTCAAGGTGGACGTGAAGGTAGGAGATAGGGTAGTATTTGCTAAGGTACCGCCCACCTTCCTGATGGAGATGAAGACGTTACTTACTGACCTGAATACTATGGTTAGTAAGTTACCTACCTTAGACCCTGCCACCCAGTGGGCATTCAATACCAACTCCGGGGTGTGGGAATCACTGCCTACGGAGACCATCAAGACGCAGAAGACTAAGCGGTTCCTGTCAGTGGCCAAGGCTACGGACAAGCACCCGGAGCAGGTGCAGGTATGGGATGAGGACCAGCCCATAGGTTACTGGAAGAAGGTAGACCTATCAGGCGCCATCCCCTTACCAGTACGTAATGAGTTGGTAGAGCGGGTGGTTACGTTACAGAAGGCTGTAGATAATGCCCTCGCGGAGGCCAATGCCATGACGGTACAGGTGCGGAAGGATGGTGGAATGGATATGGTTAACTATATCTTCCAGGATCTGCTATCATACTAGATAGCACGGGCCGGGTAGTAGTGCAGGGCGATATAAAGCCTGTAGTGCTACGGGTATCCAGTACGGGTAGCAACACCGTCTACCACGACTGGAGGGTTCGATTCCCACCTAGCCCATTCCTCCTTAGTGGGGAAATAAGCCAGGCTGAGACTGAGGTTGAAGCTTATAAGTGTACGTGTTGGTGGTGCAACTCCATCCCCTCCCATATATGGAACGGTGACCGAGTGGGCATAAGGTTGATACTATCTAGAGCTGTTAAGTGGGGATAGATACCCAATACTTACTGCACGTGGGTTCAAATCCCACCCGTTCCTCCGAGGGAGGGTAGGCCAAGTAGAAGAGCCAGTACCTTGAGATTCAGACTGTATGGCTAACCAGGCTGATACTAAACAACCATACCTTGCAATCGACATCCATGCACAAACCCCTGACCCATGTGAGTTCAACCCTCACCCCGGCCTTTATACGCGGCTACTTGTGGTAAGAGATAGGTTCAACTCCTATTACCTGCTCCTTGCGGGTACTTCGGTAAGAGTGTAGGTTCGACTCCTACTAGCCGCTCAGCGGGTATAGTCCAATGGTAAGGCGCTTGGTTCCCAACCAAGATACGAGGGTTCGATTCCCTCTACTCGCTCCAAGGCTGGGTCGTCTAATGGTAGGACGGGTTAGTATTAGATTCACGGCATGGTAACCGTGTGCAGGCCAATGGTAACAATACACAGTCCAGGTGGGAAGGGTATCCCGCCTGGACACTTCTATTTAAGGGCATAACAGGCATGATAATCACAGTCAAACCACCACCCTGTGATGGTACTGAGCACAGTGCGGGCAACCAGCAGGATGTGCAGTACCGCAGGTGGGTAGCCAGTATATCCACACACCTGGCAGATAACTATGGGGCCGGTCCCTTATTTACTACCAACGTGGGGCCCTACCTCTGGGACTGGTACATCAACGCATTCCCCCCTGATATGCAGGCATATCATACATGCACGGCATGCAGGCAGTTCATAGAGCGCTATGGGTCGCTGGTATCCATCAATGGCCCGAAGGGCCCTAGGCCTACGGCCAATGAGGATGGTAGGCTAATACCCGCCATGTGGGATGTAGGGCGTGTACCCAAGGAGTATAAAGTCTCTGTGAGGGCTATGGTGGATATCCTGAAGGGCTACGGCCTGGGTACTAATGGGGGTAATCCACCGTGCCATGTTACTGGGGTGTTCTATAGCAGTGATAAGGTATGGGGCCGGCCCTGTACTGGCCAGAGGCCTGGGGTACTACGTACCACCGGTAACTGGTACCACCTAGCACTAATACCACCCTCTAGCCTCGTATACAGCTACGTACCAGAGCAGGCTATGGCTACCAAGGCCGAGGATTACAGGCTGCTCAAGAGGCTATTAGGTAAGTACACCAAACCCCGTGCTAACGGTCAGCTATCAGCAGTGAAGGAGTTACTGAGACTACCTGCAGTAGCCCTCCGTGATAGTACCTGGCAGAGGCTCACGTGGTTGGATGCTGTAGCAACTAACCTCCTGCGCAGGCATGCCATACAGATGGATAACCTCATATGGTATGCTGCCGCCACCGCCCCCAAGGACTTCTGCCGTATGGGCGAGCTACTAGATAGCGTGTAGCATCACAGATATTCAAAGGGCCGGCCCTACCTCACGGGGTCACACAACACATAGTAATCAGGGAGTATGAGAGACATGAGTAGACCAAGTAAGGACGTATCCTACGGCGGGTACACAGGTACCGCAACAATAGATAACGATGGAGACCTGTGTGTAGCATCAGATGATGGGCGTATATCTGACTGGTTAAGGGGTGGTAGCTTAGATGACGCAGATAGTCTATTCGAGCAGGCGGTGAAGGACTATAAGGCTAACCCCAGCCAGGATACTGGCAGTGGCTTCTATTGGGAAGATTAACACCATAACAGGAGATGATAGACATGGACAAGGATACTACGCTGATATCCCTACCGCTAGTTGGTGGTGGATATTATACCGGTACCGTAGATGACTGCCTGCAGTTCCTCTACAAACACCGTACCTTAGTGGAGGATAGCACTGCCCTCCGCACGTACTTCCATTACTCCGAGAGCAAGGAGCAGTATGTGTACATAGAGCACATGCACCCCAACCACATCCGCAATGTGCTCCTCAGGGGGTTGCGGTTACAGGAGGCTTACTTGAAGGATGAGGCGGGCTCTGAGTACATGGAGTACATCCTAGGTAATGATGGACTACCTAGCGACCTCGTGGCGCAGGCTGTACGCACATGGTACGAGCTAGTAGCTAATGGGGTGGATGTACACACGGAGGCATTACTGCTAGCACTAGAAGGTAGTGAGTACCAGGATGGTGGGGGTATAGTCCCTGATAGTGAGGACACTACCACTGTATTGGAGGGGCCGGGCGGTAAGGTGACCATCATGCAGGTTGACCCATTCACTATCGAGGTTGTACTAGAAGGGCCGGCCCCAGAGGTTACTGGTACCGAGGAATATACAGTACCAGGGAGAGAACCCGGGCCTGTGGTACTGTAACTTAGGCTCCTGTATGGGGTGGGTGTTATGCCTACCCCTGCTAGTATGTATGGCCGGCCCCTCAGTGAATGGAATGATGCCTTGGATAAGTTACTAGGGAGGTGATATTATGCTGTGCTATACCTGTATGTATGATAGCGATGAGGGGTGGTGTGGGCTGGGTAATGAGCTCGAAGGTGGTGCCTGTAGTGGCTATATAAAGGGTGATAAACCTATACCTGTGATAGACGACTTACCACCCAGTATCAGGCGGCTGATGGCTACTGGTAAGGGGGAAGTGCCAGGCATACAGTTTCCAGTGAGGGCAGAGCTAGAACTACTAACGGGTACTATACCATCCCCTGTATACGCTGCAGAGTATACCTTCGCACTGCTAGAGGGTGAGGTCGGGTACCAGATACTCATAGAGAACGTGGATGGTATGTACAGCCTAGGTTGGGGCCCCTGCGGGCTATCCATATACACGGACTATGCGAGGGCGGGCGTGGTAGGCCTAGTACTTACCATCAGGCATCTGCATAGGTTCCCACTGTACGAGCAGGTAGACATGGGCAGCTACATATGGTGGTTGGACCCTAACGTACCGGCATGGAGTGTAGAGCTATTCCTGCATGGGCTAGTGGCCGTACGCAGGATGCATGCAGTATTTAGGGATAGGGGTTACTTCTATACCAGGTACTACCAGCTAACACCCAACCTGTATTACCCGTACCAGCACGACCCCATAGATTGGAAGAAGGTACCCAATAAGGATGTAGTGCTACCTCCACTCCCTACTGGTAGGAAAGGTGATTACCACTTAGATGGTAGGACTGTACATTACTGGTACCACCGGGGTGTGTTCGATTACCTCATTGCTAAGTACATGTGCGGCACGAAGGACTTCCCTACCAAGGGGCGGGCCCATGCTGAGGAATACATCAGGCAGTGGGAGGTAATACTCCATGAGTACTCAATGAGGTTAATCTAGTTAGTGTAAAGGGCTGATGATTATGTTATGCAGTACGTGCTACTACGACAGCGATGAGGGCTTCTGTGGCCTAGGTAGTAAGTTGATAGCTGGTGCCTGCAGCGGGTATGTAGAAGGTAAGAAGGCCGGCCCCTTGGTAGTATTACCACCGCATATCAGGTATCTACTAGGGGGCGGGACTCGTTACCTGAGGGGTATACCGTTCCCTGTCAGAGGTAATGT
>JGI12272J11983_1030854_pt1 | contig 9900 bp, 10 predicted proteins | sample SoiCrureplicAD5A_FD_11983 | JGI IMG/M metagenome (IMG submission 11983)
TAAAAAGTTTAAGTTAAAATCATAACAGAAAAGCCTGTTTTTCTAGCAAAAATTTGCTAAACTTCAAATTCAATTAGCAGTTTTTAAAGCAACAGTCCAGCAAGGCTATCTGATTTGTCAGTTCTCTAAAGGGTTGCCCAAAGAAAAATGTAAACTCTTATGAAGATTGAGGGAAACTTTATTGAACCCCGATCAGTCAATTTCTAAGAAATTCACTTTCATAGTCAAGTTTTTCTCCTAGACCGGTGAGAGCTAACTCTCTTGCTGTAATTTGAATCATGGTCATAAAATCTTATCTGCACTTCACAACACTTTCATTAGCTTTGTCTCTGGAGCTGGCGATGAGTAGTAGCTTTCCAGCAACAGCCGTATCACAACAGACTCTGCAACAGCACTCACCAGTGAGTGGCGGGGAATTAGTTGCACAACAACGACGACGCCTTCGCTTCAAAGTGCGGGGTGTCGGGAGATCTGGTAATCTTCAAGGGGGAGCAGCACGCGGTAGCTGTAGTTCTGATCCAATATTTATAACGCCGCTTGTGCCGCTAACGAATAAGCCTGAACTGACTGAAGATGGTAAGCAGAAAGAGGTCGAACTGTACTCGGCCTTAACGGTCGCTGCACGCCCGAAATTCTTTGTTCATATTCCTCAAATTTCTGCACAGGAAGCGAAGTTTACCCTGCTTAAGGAAATTAATGAAAATCAGGACGAGCTAGTCACTGAAGCAACCGTTGCTCTCAGTGGAACTCCGGGCGTGGTTAGCTTCAGCCTTCCTGCTGAGGCTCCTTCGTTAGAGGTGGGCAAAACTTATAAATGGTCGGTGCAAGTTATTTGCGATCCTAGTAGTGACGATGGAAGTGTCAATCCTCGTGTAGAGGGAGAGATTCAACGCATCCCATCTACTGGTGCGATCGCTAATATCGAACAGGCAGCACCGATTGATCGCCCACAACTCTATTCAGACGCAAACGCCTGGTACGACAGCGTCACCGCTTTAGCTGAGTTACTGACCAAAAATCCTAACGACCCAACACTAAAAGAGGATTGGGTAAGTCTTTTGAGGTCAGTTAATCTAGACCGCATTACTGAAGCTCCCCTCGTTCAGTGATGTACCGCCAAAAACGAATAATATCACTTTGTTTATCTTCTGTTGTTTGAGTGCTAATAGCTAAGGGAAATTAACAATTAGGCCTTAGCTATTAGCAATTGAGAGATAATTTTCACTGCTGTCTAAACTTACCGATTTCCCCCACCCAGCGCCGTCGGTCAGGATGTTCTAGGTTGAGGATATCCTCTAAAGACCAGTGGAAGTGAAACGCAATGAAAGCTACCTCCTCGCGCAGTTGCTCTGAGGGGTAGCTTAAGATTCCCCCGACAGAGAAAGCTCCACACTAAACTGAGTACTACATTGGGGACACTGAACAGGAATATAGGCATCACCCTGCTGGTTAAGGCGATTGTAAAACTCCCGCAAGTAAGCTAAATCGCGGGTGAAAAGACCCTCCAATACTTCAGGAGTGACCGAGGAGAGACTGCCCAGGCGGGTAATTACTCGTGATAACATTACTAAGACTCCATAGGCTGGATCGTCCTTGACCCGGCGGTCTTTTTGAACGGAAATTTCATCTTTTGCCGTTGCCAGACGCATAACCCCCTGACGATGAAGGCCCCCCTGGGCATCTATCAAGCCTCCAGGAAGGATAAAGTCAAATTCTGTGTGGAGTGGATTTTCGCTGCCCATAGGACGCATTTAATTGGCTCAATTACTAGCAGTCTGCCCGAAGAGAAAGAGAATCAGGAGCCAAGGAGAAGTGAGGAAACAGCCAACCTTAACCTTAGCGAAGTTCGGCGAAGCCCAGTTTCAAGCGCCAAAGCAAAACTTTTCCCCGATCGCCTACTCCCTACTCCCCACTCTCCGACAGACTGCTAGGGAGAGTCTCAGGTAAGGGTTTCTCCACCACTTGTGGCTCAAGATTTTCCTGCTCCAGTTCGTTGATCCGACGATAAAATTGCTGGAGATAACTGAGGTCACAGGCGAAAAAGCCCTCAACAACGGCAGGGTTTACCTCTTCCAAGGCTCCAAGGCGAGTGATTACGCGGGACAGTATAATCACTGTTGCGTAGGCAGGATTGGCTCTTACACGGGGGTCGCGCATCGGGACTATCTCATCCATCGCCCTCGACAAGCGCATTACACCGACGCGATGCAGGTTGCCATCTGAATCGAGATAGCCTTTAGGAAGGGTAAATTCAAACTCCGTTTGCAAAATCGTTCTCTACTTTATCCGCGTCAAACCGAAAGTTGCGACCTGTATAACTATTACCATAGGTGAGTAACTCAAAGCAGTAAAACCCTGTATTCCCGCATCTAAACGGCGCTATGCTGCACTGAAGATTAGGTCGCCTCAGGCTTTTACCCACTTTAGGCCGTTCTTATAAACGATTCAACAACCAGTTCCAGCTCTTCAATTTCGTGTTCGGCCTTATTTGCACCCACATCCCCAATTTTATAACTGGTCGGCCATGCCCTCTGAAATTCAAATTTTACTACCCCATTGTTTTTCAGGTCATAGATAGTCAAAGTCCCATTTTTTTTTCGCCTTTGGGCCCAGTTTCCCTCCTCCACATCCTTAAACCATTCCCAAAGGGTCAGGGAAATAGTCATGCCCCTTTTCAGAATCAAATTACTGCTTTCGACATTGCCGGGAATTTTAGTCTGGATAATCCTACCAGGATTATTCGCTTTGCCCCATTTTTCGGGAGTGACTTCGTAGAGATCTATAGACTTCTGGGTGCGCTTAAAACCTTGGCACTCTTGAAAAGCAGCATCTACCGGGTATTTGCTCCCATCGAGATTTAGTACTATGTCGAAACGGGTAGCTACGAGAATTTCAGGGAAAGTGGGAATTCCATTAGTCATGACTGAACACTCCGGTAGAGACTACTTCTGGTTGCTGTAAGTTTTTCTGGGATAAGTGATGTAGGGGGGCTTAGGATATATTCCTCGTTTGAGGGAAAATAACTCTTTGGTGCCATCCCTCCCTACAACTAGAACCAATTGTGACCGCTTTATCCCCGAAAAATTTACGCCGAATCGTTATTTGGTTCGGGCGACGCCATTGTGGGTTAATTCAAATTCCTCGAACGCTAGTCCCCCGTCCCCTGCCTTGAAGGACGGTCCGCCATACTTGGTTGGATAGCAGGCTGTAATTTCCCAGATCGCGGTCTCTTCATTACCAGCGTTGTAGCTTTTCACTGAAGCATTCACACCTTTCATATCCCATTTGGAAGCCTGTCCCTGATTAGGGGGATTGACATCGATGAACCATTTGTAGAGGTCATCTTGTCCAGTCGCTACAACTTTGACTTTGATCACCTCATAAGTTGCTGGACCAGTAGGCTTGGCTTGGCGTACTGATTGACCCTTTTGCATAACTGCAACTGTTTCTTGGCCAGCAGCAGCTTTTACAGTTATGCTCAGACCGGAAACTTCAGCAATTGACCTTTTCCCATCGAGTGATGGGCACTCAAACCAAAAGCTACTAGTAGTGAGAAACTCTGTCTTATCAGCCATGACTTAGCTCCTTTTAAAGTGTAAATACTGTTTTTTAACCTCTCAAAGAGAAAGTAAGTAGGAGTAAAATTCACCTAACATTTTGACCTGAATTCAGAAACCAAAACTTAGGAGCCAGAATAAACTCTGTAGCTTACTTCGACTTAGTATTATTCTGGCTTCTGAATTCTGAACAAGAGGGGATTTTACATTTATTTTAACAACCTACTTACTGCTCGTTAGGACTCCACTGACCGATTCGGAAGACGACAAATTCCGCTGGTCGGACTGGAGATACACCCACTTCAATATATAGACGACCGAGCATAATTGTCTCAGGGGTGTTAATTGTTTCATCGCATTTGACATAGAACGCTTGATCAGGAGTAGAGCCGAACAACGCCCCATCCCGCCAGATTCGTTCCAGGAAATTGCTGACGGTTCGCGTGACACGATACCACAGCGTTGAATCGTTAGGCTCGAATACGACCCACTGGGTACCCAGTTCGATTGATTTCTCGATGTAGCTCATCAGTCGGCGGACAGGGATGTAGCGCCAAGGAGTATTGTCGGGTTCCACCAGTGTGCGGGCTCCCCAAATGCGGATGCCTCGGTTCGGGAAGGAGCGGATACAGTTGATGCCTAGAGGGTTCAACAACTCCTGTTCCCGGAAGTTGGTGTCGTAGCCCAGACCAATCACACCCCGTGGGACATCATTGGCAGGGGCTTTAAAGACTCCGCGTGTCTCATCGGTGCGTGCCCAGACCCCCATCATGTGACCGCAGGGGGGAACCAGAATCGGTCTGCCTCCGTTGCGCGGGTTAGGAACCTTGACCCAGGGGTAGTAGAGGGCCGCGTACATCGAACGACGGTTGAAGGCACTCAACCACTGAGCTACATGCTGGGGCTTAACTTGGTCAGGTGGTGGATCTATAACTACCATCCGATTAGGGGGGTTGGGGGTAGCATTTTCGACGCTGCTAATCATCAATTCCATGACCCCGTGGACTTGCTCCATATCTAGCAGGCCCAGTTGGTATGCCCGCATCAGGTCTGGACAAGCGAGCATGGTGATTTCGTCAATCTCGGAAATACCTTGTACGCCTGTGCGGTCATCGCGCACCCCCTGCAAGTCTCGCGTGAAGCGCTCTGGGCTAGATATGTAAGGTGGTGGACTCACCTCGTATACCCCAGCCCCCGGACGATTGGCTAAGGCTCCTCCAGTTTGGGTGATGTCACTTACGGTGACAAACGGAGAATCCTGGAGAGCAGTGACAACATAGGTTGCCACTTGAGTATCGACTTCCGGATTCATCGACAGGTGGTCGTAACGTTCGAGTTCCTCCTCATCCCGGCGAATGATCACGGAAAAGAACTCACCTGTGTTTAAGGGCGGTTCTTCCTCTGAACCTTCAGGTGGGGGGAGAGGTTCGCTCTCCTGGACCGCTACAAGGATTCGTCCATTATCAACTTCTTCAGGCTTGATGTTAAACATCAAAGAAGGACGTTTAGATCGGGTTGTAAGCTTTAGTGCAGTTTCATTGGGCGGTGGCGGTTCCGAACCGGGCAGTTGAGTACCGATGCTAGCCACCCAACAGCGACCCCCCCCGTTCACAAACCAGCCACTAACGGCGAAGGGCAGGTAGGCATCGAAGTCAGTGAACCCATCAGACCCTGGTTTTGAAAAGTACTCCAGGTACTGAGTCCAGTTGGTGATTAACATCGGTTTGAACAGTTCAGCTCCACCCCGTACATCCTCGGTGAAGCCGATAAATCCAGCGACACTCGTACTCACACCCTCAATTGGGCGGCTGCCGCGCTCGACTTCTTCAATGTAAACACCAGGAGCAAAGTAATCTAATCTTGCCATAGGAGGTCTTCCTGTATGGGGTATCGAGTTGAGAATAAGCAGTTGAGCAACCTGTTTCTGGTTACCCAATATTAGTCAGATCTGCTTGCAGGCATAGCTCTAGCTCAGGAGGAGTGCCTTGCAGGTTAAAGGGAATCGTCACTGTCACATACAAAGCTGGGCGTAAGGGGACACCCAGCGCCCTCCAGAGAGCTGCTGTATCGGTGGGAGGAAAGGCAGAAACGGTCATTGGCAAGCTGCCATAACCGCGTAGTGCAGGAGCTAGTAACTCCTCTTTCAGGAAGCGGTGACGTAAGAGCAACATCAAAGCCTCTGACAGCAGACGCTGTTCACCCAAGCCTGTATAATCCCACGCACTTACCAGAAACGACACATCAAACCACGTCGTTGAGTAGTTTACTGTAGTCGCATACGCTTTACCCTGGCTATTCCTTCCCTCTAACTGCTGAGCTGTGTGCTGTACCTGATTGTTTGCCCGGAGGTCGTAGCAATACAGGTTTAGCCCTGGACCTGCATCCTGCTGGGAGCCAGGGTGGTTGAAATCAATTTGCTCTGTACTGATCAGAGAAGTTTCTCCAGCCAGGATTTCTGCCAAAGTCTGGGCAACCGCAGGGATCATAAGACTGGGTCAGGAGGCGGTACAGATTAAGATTAGAGATACACCCAGCCTGGTGGTTATTGGACTTTAGTCGAGACTTTTAAAGATATTCGACTTTAGTCGAAACTTTAAAGAATTATGTGTTAAACGTTTGCTGGCGCAAAGGTGTCGCTAAGCTAAATTATTATTTCTCGCCTGGGCTAGTTGACAATTCGCCTAAGCGGGTTCATACAGAGATGTACACTCTGTAATTAACGCCAAATTAACGCTACTAGAATTATCTAGGATGCCAGGGAAAAGTGATGATGGGTAGTAGACAAAAGTTGGCTGTGGAGGGAGCTCTACCTTCCTCGACAATGGGTTCCCCCTGTAGGCGGTACTCTACCGATATTAGGAGTGCTTGTCAGCGGCAAGTTGAACAGTTAGCGGAACAACTGCCTATCGTGGCTGCCTGGATCGTTTACCAAGATCAAAATCAAGGGACGCGCCAATCATTTGTTCACTATAGGCAAAAGCCATCTTGCTCTTACCCAGATTTATCTTACCTGGACTCCGAGGTGTGGCTGGTAGATTCCCTGCCCGCGTTGAAGCTCAGTGAAGTAGCCAGAGAGGGGAGCCTTACAGCTTTCGTCTGCCCTTTAGGTGAATACAGCTCTAATCCTGAGTATCTGCTGCTATGGACTTATGAGCCTCTCTCGGCTCTCCAGCAAGAGTGGGCAGAGCAGCAGGCTCAATTTTTGTTTAACTATATAGCTATTTGTCGGGAGTGTTGTCGTCAACAGGCAGAGATTCAGTTACTTGAGCAAGTAATTCAGCGGACAGAACATCAATTACGCAATCCCTTGGCGATGATTGCTCTTTATGCGGAAAATCTCTGCTTGGGGTTACCAGCAGGCTCTATGCAAGAGCAGGCAATGAACATTCGTGAAACTGTAAATGAGCTGAGTACCAGCTTGACGGATTTGCTTTACTGTGGACAGCAGGTAAAACTGCGTGTAGCGCCTCATGACCTGCGGACGCTTTTGGCTGAGAGTATTAAAGGTGTACAACCCTGGATAGAGGAAAAAAAACTCCATATACGCTACCCGGATAAGCCTGTCACCCTAGCCGTGGATCGTTCGCAGCTCAAGCACGTCTTCGACAATCTCTTGAGTAATGCTGTTTATTTCAGTCCCCAGGGGGCGACAGTTACCTGCCACTGGCAAGTCTTTCGACATGAAGTGCTAGTGGAAGTTTCTGATCAGGGACCTGGACTTTCTGAAGAAGACCTGAAACAGGTATTTACCCCTTTTTATTCTCGGCGTTTAGGGGGCACGGGGTTAGGTTTGGCGATCGCTAAAAAAATTATCCTAGATCATCAAGGCAGCCTGTGGGTACAAAATCTCCCTGAAGGCGGGGCACAGTTTTCTTTTTCCCTACCAAGACTGAGAACTTAGATTTGAGATTTGGGATTTCAAGAAACTTCTTGCATAAAAAGCAAAGAAAACGGCGATAAGTACTACAGGTACCTAGCCAAAATTGACTTTGGCAAGGCTCTAAGCTTTACAACTCATTTTAAACAGCGACTTGGAGGGGCTAAACCATGACCTCAATCCAGCCAATTTCTATATTGCTAGTGGATGATGAACAGCGCTTTCGCCAAGGGTTACGCACCCTACTTGGTTTCTACAATGGTAATGGCAATTTGCGATTTGACATTGTGGGTGAGGCGGCTTCGGTAGACCAAGCGCTAAACTTGACAGTGGAGCAACGACCCGCTTTAATTTTGCTCGATTTGGAGTTGCCCCCCAGTGATGGAGTGACTGCCCTGATCCGCCTTGGCGAGTTACCCTACAAGGGGAAAGTGCTAGTTCTGTCAGCACACCGGGAAGACGAATGGGTCTTTCGGGCAATGCAGGCAGGGGCTTGTGGGTACGTGTTTAAAGACCGCTTGGCAACCCAGCTTTGCGAAGCGATCGCGACCGTAATGAGGGATGAGGTATATCTCTCGCCAGAAGTAGCAACCCACTTTTTCCGTCTGTTTCACTTCTATGCCGGACGCTCACTTCAGGCTTGTCAAGCCATTCACCTGACTGAACGGGAGCAGGAAGTCTTAAACTGGTTAGTTCAGGGAGCTTCCAACGAGGAAATTGCCCAACACCTTTACATTACAGTCGCGACAGTTAAAGCTCACCTAACAGCCATATTCGAGAAATTAGCTGTCAACAGCCGGACTCAGGCAATTGTAAAGGCGTTAAAACTTGGTCTAGTTTGTGCGTGACATCCTCCCACAGGGAAGTCAAGCTAAGTTTATGTTTGTATCAATGACAAAGAATGAGCAATTACCTAGCCATTGCCACTGTAACAGCGACCATACAAAGAATCTTGCAGAGTGCCATACAAATAAATTTGGAGGGTGCGAGGGTCACGACGGTTCGGCCAAGCGAACTGGGCAACGGCACACCAGAATCTGGGGTTAATCTCTTTCTTTACGATATCAAACACAATGCAGCATGGCGCAGCAGCATGGATTCGTCCACCCGCCGCTCAAAAGGAGAACAGATCAAGCCGCGAGTGGGGATAGACCTGTACTACCTACTGAGCTTTTACGGCAATGATATCGAGTTGGAACCCCAACGCCTCTTAGGCACTGTCATCAGCAGCCTCCAGGAACGGCGAATTCTGACGAAACAGATGATTCTCGACACGATAGCTGACCCAGCTTTTAGCTTCGTGGGTGATTCTAACCTTGCCGAACAGGTCGAATTGATCACGCTCATGCTGTTAGATCTGCCTAAGGAAGAGCGCGCCAACATCTGGTCTGTGTTTTTCCAGAACTCGTACAGCCTGTCGGTCGTTTACCATGCAACCGCTGTATTGGTTGAGGGCGAAGATATGCCTATAAGGGCTTTACCCGTGCGCGATCGCCAGATTGGTGGAATGCCGTTCTCCCAGCAGCCGGTGATTGACCGGGTTGTCTCACATGCGGGAGCGAATCAGCCTATTTTAGCGGACAGCGCTTTGCTCATTTACGGCAAGCGGTTGGCCAGCCAAGTCACTCTGGTACGGATCGGTGCGGTCGAAGCAAGGCCACAGCAGGTGAGCGAAACCCAGATCAGCTTGCCACTCTCTTTAGTGCCTACTGAGGCGCTACGGGCTGGAGTACAGAGCTTGCAGGTGGTGCATCAGGTGGTTGATACGACACTTACTAGACAAACAGAGGCAACTCCTGTACGGTATCGCCAAGTTGAGTCAAACGTGGCGGCTTTCGTGTTGCGCCCGACCATTACAGAGATGCGCGTCTTCAACCTGGAGGATAGTGGACATAACCTGTGTTCGGCAGAGGTAATAGTTCAAGTCAATCTGCTGATCGGCAAGACACAGCGGGCGATTATGCTGCTCAACGAACAGTCGAGCAACAATCCGGCCGGTTATAGCTTTGCTGCCGCACCGCGAGAAGTTGATATTAACTCGATTGTCTTTGCTATTAGTGATGTGAAGGTAGGCTCTTATCTGGTGCGCCTACAGGTGGACGGTGCAGAAAGTATTCTGAGTGTGGATACAAACCCAAACAGCCTGACCTTTAATGCGTATATTGGCCCACAGCTAGTGATTTCTTGAACCTGCGATCGCCGAGATTAAGTAGACGTAAATCCAAAATCCCAAATTGGCTGACTGGCTCTTTGACAAATTCTTTTACACGGAAATGTTTTAAAGGAGACTACTTTATTTATGACTGGTGAAGATACCCTAGCCCAGAGTGAGCAACTTCCACTGGTGACCGATCCAGAGGCGCTGCATAGGTCGATGCTTCGTAGTCTCAGTTTTAAAATGTCTGCCAAAGGCGAGGTAGTGATGCCTTGTGTGCCCGCTATGGTAGACCATTACATGGAGTGGCT
>JGI12272J11983_1025047_pt1 | contig 9328 bp, 4 predicted proteins | sample SoiCrureplicAD5A_FD_11983 | JGI IMG/M metagenome (IMG submission 11983)
GGAATTTTTTTCTCTCTAGATCGCGATTTTTTCCATTGTGCTGACTAGGATTAATTTCTAGGATGGTGATTATGTAGCTAGAGAGCAGACGCTTTGAACTCGTATAGTCTAGCTGCCACGGCTTATCTGTTGATCTATTGACCAAAACGAACGGACGCACTACAGACTGGAATTGGGTAGGAAAGCAAGAACGGCAACTTTAGCTAACTTCCCCACCTGGATACCACTTCGTAACTGCGTACTGCAATACTCAGTTGAAATGACAATCACAACGCAAACTGGAGGATCGGCGATAATGAGCAGACCACAGTTTAAGCCTCATTTTCACATCGAAGTTGTAGAACCAGAGACGGTGTACCTGCTAAGTGAGCAAGGGCATTTTGCCCTTAGCGGTCGCCTCTATTGCCAGTTAGCGCCGCTGTTAAATGGTCGCCATACTGTTAACGAGATTGTCAACCAACTACAAGGGCAAGTTTCCACCGCCGCAGTTTACTATGCGTTAATGCTCCTGAAGAATAAGGGCTACATTACTGAAGCGGATGACACCCTCTCTCCGGAAGTTGCTGCCTTTTGGAACTTACTGAATGTGGATGCTAGGGTAGCGACAAGTTGCCTGCAAGAAACCCAAGTATCCGTGACGGCCTTCGGTGCAGTACCCACAGCACCGTTTATTTCAGGGCTGGAATCGCTTAACATTCAAGTGTGCAATCCAAAATCCAACTCCCCCTGTCCTCCCCTTCCTAAGGGGGAAACCCAAGGGGAGCGGCACAACGAGAAGTCTGAATTGGCAGTTGTCCTGACAGATGACTACTTGCAATTGGGTCTAGACACCTTCAACAGGGAAGCCTTGCAAGCGGGGCGTCCCTGGATGCTGGTCAAACCTGTAGGGGGTGTGATTTGGATAGGACCGATTTTCCATCCCGGCAAAACAGGTTGTTGGCAGTGTCTGGCTCAACGTCTTCGGGGCAATCGAGAAGTCGAAACGACTATCCAACAGCAGAAAGAGATTTCGACCCCTTTTTCCACCTCCCGTTCCATCCTGCCCTCTACCTTACAAGCCGGGTTGAATTTAGCAGCAACGGAAATTGCCAAATGGATAGTCTGCCCAGATTATGACCAATTGGAAGGTCAGCTAGTCACCCTCGACCTAGTCTCCCTGAACCTGCAACGTCACACTTTGGTGCGGCGACCTCAATGTCCTGCCTGTGGTAACCCAACCTCTTTCTCCAACCAGGAACCACAACCTCTGGTTCTAGTCAGTCGTCAGAAGCAGTTTACCACAGACGGCGGGCATCGAAGTTTTTCCCCAGAGGTGACCCTCAAGCAATACGAACATCACATTAGTCCGATTACTGGGGTCGTGAGCGCCCTGTTTCGTTCATCTGAGGCAGAGAATGACCTGGTTCACGTCTACTTTGCGGCTCACAGTTTTGGCAGTGATGCTGACAACCTAAAGAGCTTGCGTTATGCTTTACGCCATAAAAGTGCTGGCAAGGGCAAGAGTGACCAGCAATCTAGAGCCAGCGGCTTGTGCGAAGCGATCGAGCGCTATTGCGGCCTCTACACTGGTGATGAAATCCGGGTTAAGGGGACGTATGCCCAACTGGGAGAAACTGCCATTCATCCGAATGCCTGTATGCAGTTCAGCGCTGCCCAATACGAAAACCGCCGGGAATGGAACCAGCAGCATCCCGGATTTAATTGGGTGCCGGAACCCTTTAATCAGGAGGAGGAAATAGAGTGGACGCCTGTTTGGTCGCTGACTCACCAGACATTCAAGTACCTACCCACGGCTTTTTGCTACTACGGTTATCCGCTTCCTAATGATTCGCGTTTCTGCTTTGCAGATTCCAATGGTAATGCCGCAGGCAATACCCTAGAGGAGGCAATTCTTCAAGGGTTCATGGAGTTGGTGGAGCGCGACAGTGTCGCCCTGTGGTGGTATAACCGGGTGAAAAGACCGGCTGTGGATTTAGGGAGTTTTGATGAGCCGTATCTGCAAGCTCTGCAAGATTATTATAAAGCCCAGCAGCGCGACCTCTGGGTTTTGGATATCACCAGTGACCTCAACATTCCTGTTTTTGCTGCTGTTTCCCGGCGTACTGATCGACCCATAGAGGATATCAGCCTTGGTTTTGGTGCCCATTTCGACCCCAAAATTGCCATTCTCCGGGCAGTGACAGAACTGAACCAGTCTCTACCTTTTGACCACATTGCTGAGCTAGATAGCAACGCTGTTCCCCTTGAGCAAGAACTGAAAGAGTGGATAACAACTGCCACTCTAGATAACCAACCTTACCTCGCTCCCGATACTACGGTTGTTCCCAAAGTCTATGCCGATTACTCCCAGCGCTGGAGCGAGGATCTGCGCGATGACGTACTCACTTGTGTGGAAATTGCCGCGCAATGTGGTTTGGAAACTCTCGTGCTTGACCAAACCCGTCCTGATATCGGACTGAGTGTGGTTAAAGTGATTGTTCCTGGGCTGCGCCATTTTTGGGCAAGGTTAGCCCCTGGGCGTCTTTACGATGTCCCGGTGCAACTGGGTTGGTTACCAGCGCCTCTGTCTGAACAACAACTCAACCCAGTCCCTATGTTCTTATAGGGACGACTACCGAGTAGCGATCGCATGCTCCAAGAGTTTTTCCTGTCTTTCAGAAAAGAGATTTCCCTGATTGAACAGCCTGAGGCTAAGCAAGTTGTCTTGCAGTCGCCAATGCAAAAGTTTACCTTTAAACAGGTGACACCTGGATGGCGAACAGCTCTCAAGATTCTCTCTTCAAACGGTGGAAAAGCAAAACAGCTCAGCCAATTGGTGCAGCAAGCTGACGGCAGCTACGAAATGCTGAAGTTTTACTACCAACTGCAAAAGTGGTCTAACCAGGGCTGGCTCTGCTATTCAGTCCTAGCAGATAAGCGTCCTCTTGCTACTGCTATTCCCCTTGTCTGGGAGCATCAATTTTCTTGCACAGAGGTAAAACCACAGCAAAAGTATGTCCTATCGCGCTTTGCCTATTGTCACCAAGTCGAGGGACAGATGGTTCTGGAGTCACCTTTATCTCAAGTGCAGGTCATCTTACCTGATTGGAGAAGTACAGCCCTCGTCGCCCAGCTGGCTAAACCTCAGGATTGCCAAGACCTTGCGACTCAAATTCCTGGGATTGCCCAAGAAACGGCGAAGCAGTTCGTTATCCTGCTTTTGAGTACTCAAATGGTGTTTGAGGTTCAAGAAGATGACACCATCAAGGAACAAACAAATATCACCCTAGCCCAGTGGGACTTCCACGATTTACTGTTTCACACCCGCAGCCGACTGGGAAGACATGCCAATCCTTACGGGGGAACTTACCGTTTTCTAGGTAAAATAGAGCCTCTGCCTGCTGTCAAGCCCAGGATGTCAGAGGATGTCATTGAGCTGTACAAACCTGATATTGAAGCCCTCAAAGCCGTGGATGCTCCCTTTACCGGCATTTTGGAACAGAGGAGGTCAATTTTAGACTATGGAGAACAACCGATAACGGCTCAACAGCTAGGGGAGTTTCTCTATCGATCAGCCAGAGTTAGAAGCATCATAAAAACAGACGCCGGAGAAGTCAGCAATCGACCTTATCCCGGTGGGGGTGCTATTTACGAACTGGAACTCTATGCCGTTGTCAATCACTGTCAGAACATGCCTGATGGTCTGTACCACTACGATCCTCAAGCTCATCAACTTTGCAGGCTTTCTGGCAGAACTGAGACGGTGGAAGAGCTGTTAAAAGATGCCTGGTACGCCACCGGACAGCAGAGTATGCCACAAGTCCTGATTATCGTTGCCGCTCGATTTCAACGGCTGGCATGGAAGTATGAATCTCTAGCCTATGCGCTGATGCTAAAGCACGTAGGGGTTTTGTACCAGACAATGTACTTGGTAGCGACGGCAATGAACCTTGCCCCTTGTGGTCTAGGTGGTGGCAACTCCGATCTGTTTGCGAAGGTAGTGGGATGTGACTACTATGCTGAGACTTCCATAGGAGAGTTCGCCTTAGGTAGCTTTCCGATTGCGTACAGTACATAGTTCAGTTCTGTTGATGCGAGCGAAAGAACATTGCAAGAACAGGGTCTGCTCTTTTCCATAATCGTTAATCCTTTCTGAGCAGATTATTGGAATTTTTTTCTCTCTAGATCGCGATTTTTTCCATTGTGCTGACTAGGATTAATTTCTAGGATTGTGCTTAAGTAGCTAGAGAGCAGACGCTTTGAACTCCTATAGTCTAGCTGCCACTGCTTAGCTGTTGACCTATTGATCAAAACAAACTGACCCACCAGTGCTTGGGTACTGTACGCAGTGCTAAGTGGAGATGGCACTCTTGTCCAAGAGTCTAGGGTCTGTCTGCAAACTCAATGAGGGCGAAGCATTTGTACCTAGATATATGGCTCCAACCTTTATTTTCTATACAAATGCTTCGCCCCTACACTCCAATGTTGGACTTTGCAGACACGCCCTAGTGAAAAGCGCGATCGCCTACTCAGGCATCGACTCACTCAGGCTTGATGCTATCAAAGTCTATCAGGTTCGATACCTACATCTATCAAATTGACAAGGAGAGTTTATCCCATGTCCAAAGAAAGTGCTACCGAATTCTTATTAATGGTTGCTTCTGACACCGCCTTACAAGAGAAGCTAGCAGTAGCCACAGACCCCGATAGCTTCGTCAAAATTGCCCAAGAAAGTGGCTGTAGCTTCACGACACAAGAGCTTTTTGCTGTAATCAGCGAACAGAACAATGAGGAATTGAAGGATGAGGCGTTGGATGCTGTGGTAGGAGGGAGCCAGCTTAACGCGTTGAAAGACAAAGCTAAAGGCTTTGAAAAAGGGTTCTGTTTCGGAAACTTGTGTATGTGGGTTCAAAAGTCCGTTAACGACTACTAATGACCTTGGCTTTAAATCTAAGAAATTCGATAGTTAGGGCTGAGCTGAATGGCGATAAATTCCGGGTAAATTGAACAGCGTTAGCTCCTAATTTACCCAGATTTTTATAACAGATTCATGCTAAATTTAGTGCCAGTCGAACCTAGCTCTATCAAGATTATCTCAGGTGTAACCGTTTATTCGGAGGACGGCGCTTCTTCCCTATCCTTAGCTTTGGCGGAGAGTACCGTAAATGTCTAATGAAACCGCCTCGTAACCTCTTATGGAGTGCTAGCAACATTGCCATCTGGTATCTAGCTACCAGCTATCCAATCAGCGCGCAAATCTTCTCCGATCGCACCCTTCCCAACTCTTCAGTCGTCACGCTTGAGGGGGACAGGGAGGTCATCACCGGCGGTACTGCTTCTGGTGGCAACCTGTTCCACAGCTTTGAGCAGTTTTCTGTCCCCCTAAACAATACCGCCTACTTCAACAACACCCCAGATATCCAGAACATTATCAGCCGGGTAACTGGTGGGTCAGTTTCTAATATTGATGGTCTTATCCAAACTAACCGACCAGCTAACTTGTTTCTACTCAATCCCAACGGGATTATCTTCGGCGACAAGGCTTCGCTCAACATTGGTGGCTCGTTTGTGGCGACAACGGCGAGTAGCCTCAAGTTTGCCGATGGAACCGAGTTCAGTGCAAACGCTGCCCAAAGTTCACCCCTTCTGACTGTTACTGTGCCAGTGGGCTTGCAATTTGGTTCGATGCCAGGAAGGATTATCGTGCAGGGGCAAGGTCAGGGTATCAGGAAAAACACCGACCTGATTGATACCTCTGTGGGTCTGCGGGTGCAGCCAGATCAAACCTTGGCTTTGGTCGGGGGTGATCTGGTGCTGGAGGGTGGAACCCTGAAGACAGCGGGGGGACGGATTGAATTGGGAAGTGTCGCTGAGAACAGCTTTGTCAGCCTGACCCCGATCAACAAAGGTATACATTTGGCCTATGAAGGCGTTTCTACTTTTAGAGACATTCAACTATCCGATGCAACTGCTGTTGATGCCAGTGGCTTAGGGGGTGGTGATATCCAAGTCCGGGGTAGGCAAGTTACCCTACAGGGTGGTTCTGAGATTGAGGCTAGTACTCTGGGTTCAGAACCGGGAGGAAATTTGATTGTGACCGCAACTGAAACGGTGGAACTGATTGGCAGATCAGCCAATAGTCAGTCTGCTAGTCTCTTAGCAACTATTGTCTACCCAGGAGCCACGGGCGCTGGTGGCAATCTGACCTTGGAAACGGGGCGGTTAATCCTGCGAGATGGGGCACAAATAGGAACTTCTACTTTTAGCCGAGGAGCGGCAGGGACTTTGACAGTGAGAGCGTCTGATTTGGTGGAACTAAGTGGTAAATCAGCTCCTGGTCAGGTTGGCAGTGGCTTATTTACGACAGTGCAGCGAGGAGCCACAGGCGCTGGGGGCAATTTAATTCTGGATACTAGGCGGTTAATCGTCCGGGATGGAACGGTTGTATCAGCTGCTACTTCTGGCGATGGACGGGGAGGGGCATTAGCGGTAAGTGCCTCCGAGTCAGTGGAACTGATTGGTACCTCAGCAGATGGTATGGTTCCCAGCATCTTGACAGCTCGAACAAGGGGAGCTGAAGCAGCTGGTGATTTGAAGATTTCGACTGGGCAGCTGATTGTGCGGGATGGGGCTCAAGTAAATGTAAGCAGTATAGGGTCAGGAAATGCTGGCAACCTGGAAGTACAAGCTCGCTCCATCTTTTTGGATAAAAAGGGACAACTATTTGCTACGACCGCTTCCGGTAATGGCGGTAACATTACACTCAATGTGCGGGACTTACTGCTACAGCGCCACGATAGCCAAATTGCCACCGATGCTCGTGCTGGCACAGGCAATGGCGGCAATATTAAGATCAATGGTCAATTCATTGTCGCTGTCCCCAATGAAAATAGCGACATCACCGCCAATGCCGTCCGGGGACGGGGAGGTAATATCAATATCACGACCTCTGGCATTTATGGACAAGAATTTCGCCCTACCCTAACTCCCCTAAGTGACATCACTGCCAGTTCCGACTTTGGCGTCAACGGCACTGTACAAATTAACACACCGGATGTTGACCCCAGTCGAGGGTTAACCAACTTGCCCCAACAGTTAGTTGATGTCTCTGGGTTGGTTAACTCCAGCTGTGCTGTGGCGGCGAACGAAGAGTCCAATTTTGTGGTGACAGGACGAGGTGGAGTGCCACCCAGCCCGAACGAGACGCTGCGTAGTGCAAGCGTGCTGGTTGATTTGGGCAGTAATGAAATTAGGACTCAACACTCTGCTATTCCCACTCCGGAAGGAGCCGTTAGCATCAATCCTAAGTTGAGATTGGCTGGTGCATCCTTCTCAAACCCTAGCGCTCCCCTTGTGGAAGCCACTGGCTGGGTTAGGGGTTCAAAGGGGGAGGTAATCCTCACTGCCCAATCACCCACTCTCACCTCCCACGGTTCCTGGTTGACTCCTGCCAACTGTAATGGACGCTAAGTTTCCTCAAAGTAACCACCCCCTGATTAAAAAAACGGTTTTCCCTCGAATTTGCGTATTGTACGCACTGTTAAGAGGTTCTCTATGGCAAGAAAAAGGTCTGTATTTTTCCGTGGTGTTAAATCCCTTCTCAAAGCTATGCCTGTCAGGGTAAAGCGTCTGACGCCCCTGCTGATTTTTCTAGCACTGTTTTTGCTCACGGCAGTCTTGCCCGTTCTTGCCAAGGCTTCTTTGTTGGCTCCTCGTGTCCAAGATTTGCCAAATGCCTGGTACGGAAAAAGCCAGTCTGAGCAAGTCAGCGACTTGCCTGCCCCCCTTTTAGTACAACAGGGCAGGCAACTCTACGAAGCAGGACAGTTCGCCGAGGCGGCAAGAGTTTTGCAACAGGCAGCTCAGGCTTTTCAAGCTCAAAACGATGGGTTGAACCGGGCTATGGTATTGAGCAATCTCTCGCTAGCTTATCAGCAACTCGGACAGTGGTCTGAGGCAAAAAACGCGATCGCTTCCAGCCTGAAGTTGCTACAGACAGAACAGGGAGACAGCCGTCAGAATCGCTCAAAAGAGCAATTATCAATTCTGGCTCAAGCCTTGAATACACAAGGGAGTTTGCAATTCTCTCTGGGAGAAACTCAATTAGCTCTGAGTACCTGGGAACAGGCTAGTGCAACCTATGCTCAAGTGGGCGATGAAGCTGGAGTCATTCGTAGCCAGATAAACCAAGCTCAAGCACTGGAAGAATTAGGGTTTCATCGTCGGGCTTTGGATACACTAACCCAGGTCAATAAAACCCTCCAAGGACAACCCAACTCTTTGTTAAAAGTTAATGGACTGCGGAGTCTCGGCAATGTCCTGCAAGAAATTGGCGATTTAGACCAGTCCCAGCAGGTTTTAGAGCAGAGTTTAGCGATCGCCAAAGCATCACAATCTTCCCCAGACATCAGTGCGACTCTGTTCAGTTTAGGCAACCTAGCCCGCTCCCAGCAGGACACCAAAGCCGCTTTGGATTTTTATCAGCAGGCTGAGGGTGCATCGGCTTCACCAACTTCAAGGGTAGAAGCGCAACTCAACCAACTGAGCCTCCTACTAGAGACAAATCAAGACTCAGCCGCCCAGGCATTGTTGCCTCAGATTCAGGCTCAGCTTGCTAACTTACCAGTTAATCGAACAACAGTCTATGCCCAGATCAACTATGCCCAGAGTTTAACTCACATCCAAAAGAGTGGTGCCCCAACTGCCCCTTCCTGGGTAGAAATTGCCCAAGTGTTAGCCACAGCCGTTCAACAGGCCAAAGATTTAGGAGATCAGCGAGCGACAGCTTATGCGCTTGGCAATCTTGGTGGAGTTTACGAGGCGACTCAACAATGGTCGATAGCGCAAAACCTCACCCAACAAGCCCTCTTGCTAGCCGAGACGAATAATGCACCAGACATTGCCTATCGTTGGCAGTGGCAGTTGGGACGCATCCTCAAAGTAAGAGAGGACATTCCAGGCGCGATCGCTGCCTACACCCAAGCTGTCAACGCCCTCCAATCTCTACGCGGTGATTTAGTCGCGATCAACCCAGACGTGCAGTTTTCTTTTCGGGAAGGTGTGGAGCCAGTTTATCGAGAGCTAGTTGCCTTACTGTTGCAACCAAAGGGAGGGGTGAACGGCGGTGAACCTAGTCAAGAAAACTTGGTTCAAGCTCGTAATGTTATTGAATCCCTACAGTTGGCTGAACTGGTAAATTTCTTTGGAGAAAACTGTTTATCTGCGAATCCCGTGCAGATTGACCAGATAGATCAGAAGGCAGCCGTTATCTATCCAATTATTTTAAATGACCGATTAGAAGTCATTCTCAGCCTGCCCCAGCAACCTCTAAGCCATTTCGCAACTCCCC
>JGI12272J11983_1044397_pt1 | contig 9060 bp, 3 predicted proteins | sample SoiCrureplicAD5A_FD_11983 | JGI IMG/M metagenome (IMG submission 11983)
GGAGCCTTGGGGCTAAGAATAGCCCGGTGGATGGTGGAACAAGGAGCCAGACAATTGGTACTCATTAGCCGTCGTGGGGCTTCAAGTGAGGCACAGGAAACCTTGAGCCAATTGGAGCAAGCAGGAGCCAAAATTCTAGTCGTTCAGGCAGATGTGTCTAATGAAGAGAACATGGTCAAGGTGCTTGAAGAGGTTAGCGCCTCAATGCTACCCCTGCGAGGGATTGTTCACGCTGCTGGTGTTTCTAGATATGAAGCGATCGCAGACATGGAACCTAATGCCCTTGAGTCTGTGCTTCGCCCTAAGGTAGTGGGTACATGGATTCTGCATCAACTGACCCAGGCAATGAAGCTGGACTTTTTCGTTAGCTTCTCCTCAATCTCGTCAGTGTGGGGGTCTAGGGGACAAGCGCACTATGCGGCGGCGAACCATTTCCTCGATGTGTTGGCTCATTACCGTCATGGACTCGGACTACCAGCTTTGAGCGTAAATTGGGGACCCTGGGCTGGCGGTGGCATGGCACTAGAAGAATTCCAGACGTTTTTGTCCCGGATGGGAGTGGAAGGGTTGCAGCCGGAAAAAGCGATCGCTGCCTTGGGATACCTACTTGAAGCAGGCTGCGTCCAGACTACCGTAGCTAATGTAGATTGGACTCGATTCAAAGACCTCTACGAAGCGCGAGGGAAACGGTCACTCTTAGAACAAATTGAGGGGCAGTCACAGGAAGCTGTTGAGCTGCAGTCGCAGCAACGATCAGAGATTTTACAACGATTGGAGGCATCTGCGGAATCTGAGCGTCACTCTCTCTTAACTGCTTACCTTCAAAGTGAAGTTGTCAAGGTGCTGAGGCTAGCTCAATTGCCAGACCCGCAGGAAGGTTTGTTTGACTTGGGCATGGATTCACTGATGGCAGTTGAGCTGGTCGGCTCAATTCGGTCTCAATTACAGGCGGAATTACCCATTGTTGAATTCATGCAAGCTTCCAATATTGCCATGCTCGCTGCGCTATTACTGAAGCAATTTGCCCCCAATGTTGCCACTGAAGACGTGACAGTAAGTGTTTTGAATCTCAACGACGAAGCCGTTCTAGATGCATCCATTTATCCTGTTACGGAAACTGCCGAACAAACAGAAATTACTTCAATTCTCTTGACTGGTGCGAGTGGATTTTTAGGAGCATTTTTACTCAGCGAACTCTTGGAGCAAACTGAGGCACATATCTATTGCTTAGTTCGTGCTGCCGATACTGTGTTAGGGATGCGTAAAATCCAAAACAATTTAAATTCTTATAAGCTCTGGAAGGAGCAATATAGTTCCAGGATTATTCCAGTTGTTGGCGATTTATCTCAGCCTCTGTTGGGTCTTTCTCGGGAGCAGTTTGAAAAATTAGCCCATCACATTGATGTTATTTATCACAATGCAGCCATTTTAAATTTTGTGTATCCTTATTCGGCACTAAAGCCAACCAATGTACTAGGTACACAAGAAGTTCTGAGGTTAGCTTGTCAATCTAAAGTTAAAATGCTCCATTACGTTTCGACAGATGCCGTTTTTGATTCATCGGCCTATTACGGGAGGGAAGTAAAAGAATCAGAGCCAATCATTTATACAGAGGGCATTGACCTAGGCTATACACAGACTAAATGGGTGTCGGAAAAGTTAGTGACAATTGCCCGTGACCGGGGGCTTATGGTTGCTATCTACAGACCACCTTTAATTGCCGGAGATAGCAAAACTGGTATTTGGAATACCGAGGATTTCACCTGCAGATTTATCAAAGGTTGTATTCAAATGGGGAGTATACCAGATATGAATTGTGGCATTACGCTTGTTCCTGTAGACTATGTCAGCCGAGCGATCGTCTATCTATCCAAACAGAAAGAATCGCTAGGCAAGGCGTTTCACTTAAATAATCCGAATTACTCCATCTGGAGTGAGATCACGAATTGGATTAACGAGTTAGGCTATCCTGTTCGGCAACTCTCTTATGAAGAATGGGAGGACAAACTAATCGAAACAGTAGGTTCTAAGGAGAATGCTTTGAGTGGTCTTTTGCCCTTCTTCTTGCGGAGATGGTCTGAAGAAAAACTGACTTTCGCGGGACTTGGTCAAAGAAGAGTCAGACTTAACTGTGAGGATACAGTAGCTAGGCTTGCAGATAGTTTTATCACTTGTCCTCGCGTAGATTATCAATTGTTAAACACCTATTTTTCTTACTTCAATCGCAGTGGTTTCTTAGATGCTCCCAATGTGGGCGTAATAATTACTTGATCATAGCCATGTAAATAGTAATGATGGTTAACTCAGTGAATATCCCTAAAGTCTACACCTTAGCTTTTCTTGTAACAGCGTTTCCTCCCGAAGTGAGTGGTTCTTCTCACTTCAACTGGGCGCGTGCTCAATGGTTTGCCAAGCAAGGAATGTATCGTGTTATTGTTTTCGCACCCGATTTTCAAAAGGGAGCCGATTCCCCAGTCTTAGATGAAAATTTGATTATTGAACGTTATCCCTCAAAGCCGTGGATTCCTTATAAAGTGACTTATGTACCCACGTTGGAAGCAGCACGTCAAATCAGCAAAAAGATAGCTGATTATAAACCTGAGCTAATTGTCATGACAGACGTAGAGCGCTATTTTTTATTAAGCGCATGGCAATTGCCAGGTAAGGATTATGCAAGAAAACATCAGATCCCATACCTAGCCGAATACCATACGGATGTTTATAATTTTTCAGCGACTTATCCAGGGTGGCAATGGTTGCGAAATTTTATTCGCAGGTCTCGTTTATTGAGTTATTTATATCATCAACTTGATACGACGATATGCCCTAGCAAGTCTGCCAGCAAAAGCTGCCAAGAAATGGGGCTTAAAAATACCCATGTAATACCGTTTTTCGGTACTGATATTTCCACCTATAATCCCAGCCGACGAAACCGCAAATGCTTAGAGCCGTGGTTAAGCCTTAAGGAACGGGATAACAAGATTTTACTTTTCTTGGGTCGCCTTGGATTCGAGAAACGAGTCGATTTAGTAATTGAAGCGTTTGCGAAATTAAAACGCACTCAACTCAATTATTCTCTAATGATTGTTGGTGATGGTCCTATCGATGTTGTCAACCAATTGAAACGTCTTGCTGAACCAATTCCTGATATCCATTTTACAGGTTTTCTTCTGGGAGAAACGAAGGCTAACGTATTAGCTTCATGTGATGTATTTTGTAGCCCCTCACCTTACGAAACGTTTGGCCTAACAGTGGTAGAGGCAATGGCTTCAGGTACCCCGGTTGTAACTGTAGATAGCGGCGCGGTGTCTGAGTACATACGGCATGGCATAAATGGATATCTCGTTCCACCTAATGATGTTGAAAAATTAGCTAATGTCATTCACAAGGTTTTATCTAGCAATAACACAGAAATTATTCAGAATGCCTGCCGAGATGCCAAGCAGTTTTCTATCGAGCAAGGATGTCAAAATCTTAACAATTATTATCAGCACTTGTTGAGTGACCTCAGTTAAAATTTTAACAATTATTATCAGCACTTGTTGAGTGACCTCAGTTAAAATTTTCTAGAGACACAACCTTTTGTTAAAATGTAGGGTGCGAACAATGAACCGCAAATGTAATGTTGTGGAAAGCCAATCAGACACAAGTAACTCCACTGTTGTATCGATTGAAGGATCAGAAGATCTTGCCGCCACCTGGGAACGCCTCCTTCCAAAACAGATAGCGGACGCTCCAGCAAATCAAAAAATTTTTGAGATACATTTCCGACGCTACGAGACTGCGGCGCGCTATGTAAGAGGGAAAAAGGTTCTGGACATCGCATGCGGTACTGGATACGGTAGCCAGATGCTTGGTCTTGCTGGCGCAAGCGCCGTAGTAGGAGTTGATATATCTCCGCAGACTGTGCAATATGCCAGCCAACACTATCAAACGCCCGGTGTGAAGTTTATCTGCGCTGACGCGGAACAGTTCGAGTGGCCCGAGAAGTTCGATGTTATTGTTTCGTTCGAGACAATAGAACACCTTCAATATCCTGACAAGTTTCTCGAACACATCCATAGCCTTCTGGTTCCCGACGGTAACTTTATACTCTCGGTACCACTAGGTGAAACCCGGCACGTGGATCGCTACCACCTCCATGCTTTTAGTCAGGAGGGCGTATTTGACCTACTTGAGAAAGCAGGGTTCTCGGTAGACCGATACCGTGTTGATGATGGGTTTATGACTCGTTCCGATCTTCTCACCTGGAGTCGGCTCTATCCGGCAGCAAGACCATCGTTTCGTGAGCAATATTTCACCCGCCTGGGGTGGCTGCTTATACACGGCTTTGTTTTCCGAGGCGGTGTTCCTTTCCCACAGCTATTAGTTGCTGCCCGAAGGAATGATAGCCGAGTAGTTAAGGCGCGACGAACCCCACAGCGCCTTGAATGATAAGGTGATGACACCAGAGGGATTGTTCCACAAAACTGGAGTTCAAACTAATTTCAAACCCACATTCCGCTTATTATTAACTTACACTTATGGCTACTCTCGCAAATTTACAAGCCTATACCACCGGTAGTGATATTGCTCTTGCTTTTCAACCCAATCAACTCACTTGGGGCCGCACTGGGAATGATGTAGTGATTGGCTATAATACAATCAACCGTCTACAGGGAGAAGGGAGTTTCGATATCCTAATAGGTGACATTGAAACACCACAGCTCGTCGAAGTCTCTCCCCGTAATTGGCAGAATAAATACATTTTAGGGGATTGGAAAAAACCGTATTATGCCAATGGAAATCCATTATTTTTGGGTTTAGATGACTTTGCAATTATTGCCGATTTTGAGCCTAGCAACGATATCATCCAGCTTCATGGTAAAGCTAGTGATTATCAAAGTTTTGATTTTTACCTGGGTACAGTGATTTGGCACAAACAGGAGATTTTACCAGGAATTACTGTGCCAGATGTTGTCACTATTATTCCCACCACAGGGCTAGATCTAAATGCCAGCTATTTCCAATATGTAGGCTATACCCCTCCCGCGCTATCTTTGCTCGAAGCTAAGCAACTTGGAGGCGAAGGTTTTGAAATAGGTTTCGGTATTACATCCGATCAACAGGGTAATGTTTACGTTGTCGGCGGTACTAGCAGCGATCTCAGCGGACCAAATCAGGGGAATCGGGATGTTTGGTTTGCTAAGTATGATGGCACAGGTAATGAGATTTGGCGTAAGCAGTTCGGTAGCACTAGTTTTGATTTTGCCTTTGGGATTGCAGTTGATCCACAGGGTTATATCTACCTCACGGGTTCCACCGAAGGTAATTTGTTTAATGCAAAATCTGGTGAGGTCTCAGATGCTTGGCTAGCCAAGTTTGATAGTAATGGTACAGCAGTTTGGCAGAAGCAGTTTGGCAATGAGGGCTTTTTTACTCACAATTCTTATGCCATTGATGTCGATGCTCGTGGCAATGTGAGTCTTTCTGGAGTCAGCGTCGAAAGCACAGCCGAAGGTGCGATTTTGCCAACTACCGATGATGCCTGGGTGGCTCGCTTTGACACTAATGGCAATCAGCAATGGTTCCAACAATTTGGTACCCCTAATGACCTAGTAGCCTTTGATGAGTCCTATACCATCGCCCTAGACAAAGAAGATAATATCTTCACTGCTGGCTTTACAACTGCGGCTATTGGCAGTACTCCTTACAACGGTCTCTACGATGCTTGGCTGGCAAAAAATGATAAAAATGGCAATCAATTGTGGGCAAAAAATATTGGCACTACTGACTTTGATTGGGCTTGGGCTGTAGATACCGACAGCAAAGATAATGTCTACGTCACAGGCTGGACACTAGGTAATTTAGGTGGCACCAATGCTGGTTCCTACGATGCTTGGCTGGCTAAATACGATAATGATGGTAACCAGGAGTGGGTGCAACAGTTTGGAACAAGTGGCGATGATGAAGCGTTTGGGGTAAAGGTCGATAGCTATGACAATGTTTACGTCATTGGCTACACTGATAGTGCCTTTACAGGCAAGACCAACACAGGCAACTACGATGCTTGGGTTGCAAAGTTCGATAACCTAGGTAACCAACAGTGGGTGCAGCAGTTTGGAACGCCACAAACTGACCAAGCCTATGATATTACCGTCAGCGATAGTAGTGTTTACGTTACCGGAATTACTGATGGCTCTCTAGGTACTGCGAATCAAGGGTCATTCGATGCGTGGGTAGTAAAGCTCAATGGCGAAAATGGCAACATAGAGAATTTTACAGACACCCTTGACTCTTACATACAGCCCCAGAAACAAGGGCCGGAAATACTAGCTTCAGCCGATACTCTCGGTCAGTTTAGTCAATCACTTAGTAACCAAACAGATGAACTGTTTGCGTCAGTACCAAAAGACGTAGATCTAGTTCAGTTGGGGACCAATGCGAGCGCTCAAAATTTTAATACTACTCCCGATGTATTAGCCAACTCTAGCTCTTTACAAAACCTACTTAGTGCCAATCTCATCCCCTATGGTGGGGCTTTCACCTCCTATAGTGCGGCTCTCATCCCCTATGGTGGGGTGGAACTATTTCCCTCGACTCTACGAACCAACTATTAAGCCTGTTTTCCAAAGTTGATCTCAATTCCCTACTGCTACCCAGCGATTAACCATCAATTTTCAATCTCCCGACACCAAATTACTCAACTAATGGAGTTACTCTCATGTCTTTATTTACATTTTTCACTACTAATCCAAGAATCACTGGCTCGCTCGGTATTGAGCTGACAGTCGGACCTTTTTCAAAAACTGTCAATAACAATGTCAACCTAGCTATCCCCTTTAGTTTTTCCCAACTTCCCGATATCCTCGCTGGGAATAGTGGTAATAACGAATTGAATGGTAATAGTTCTAGTTTTGAGCAGTCGGTTACGATTCCAACTTTTTCTGCCACAATTAGTTATCCAACCATAAAGGTAATACCTCCCTCATTTGGTAGCGATTCTGACACCTTCGATGTTCCCGCCTATACTTTTTCTGTAACTAATACCCCTAACGATTTCCTAGTAGGTTTTGGTGGCAATGATCTAATCAGAGGCTTTGGGGGTCAAGATGTTTTGATTGGTGATGGTCTGACTCCGAACGAGGAAGGCATTGATGGGGTTGATACTCTTGAAGGAGACGATGCCAGTGATGTGATGATTGGTGGTGGAGATGGGGATAACATTAGCGGTGGTAATGACGATGATTTCATCCTGGGTGACTATTTCTTAGGGTTGGCCAATGGCAGTATTCCCATCAACCTCGACCGTCCAGTATTTAACAAAACCAACGCTCCTATCGCTGACTTAGAATTATTGGGTTTTATTCCCATTGGCAGTGCTACCTATAGTGCCAATATCAGCGCGGAATTCGGATCGGTTTCTATTAACATTGGTTCTGGCAATGAAGGCAACGATACTATCAGCGGTGGAAACGGTAATGACGCTATTATTAGTGACAGGGGTAACGATCTCGTTAACGGAGATGCAGGGGATGACATCATTCTTGGGGCAGCCAATAACGACTCCCTTAACGGTGGGTCAAACAATGATGTGATTTTTGGAGACAGCTTTGCTCCTAATTTTTATGGATCCGACGGTAATGATAGTTTAAATGGTGATAGTGGGAATGATTTACTTGTTGGTGGTGGTTTGGGTGATACCCTGCGCGGTGGCGATCAAAACGATGTCTTGCTGGGCGACTATCTCCTAGGCTTCATCAGTGGCGATATTCCCATCAATGTCCCCCCTATCGAAGTTCCTAATAATATTCCTCTTGATCCTGACGATCCATTCACTCCGATTACTATACAGCTATTCAGTAATTCTCTCCCAATTGGCTCTGGTAATGAGGGGAACGATCTACTCTTTGGAGGTAACGGGGATGATATCGCCATTGGGGATAAAGAGAACGATACTATCTTTGGTGAAGCGGGTAATGATGTCGCCATCGGTGGTGCTAGCAGTGATTTAATCAGTGGTGGCACCGATAATGATGTGATTTTGGGCGATTTCCTAAGTCCCAACTTCCAAGGTGATCTCGATGGAGTAGATACCCTCGGCGGAGACGCTGGTGCTGATGTCATTATTGGTGGTGGAGCTGGGGATAACATTAGCGGTGGGGATGGAGAGGATGTACTCCTCGGTGACTATTTCCTCGGCTTGCTGAATACGTCAATCCCCATCTCTTTGGGAACTCTGCCAGACAGTGTGTCACTATCACCAAGTGGGTCACAGCCTAATACTATTGATCTGCCCATTGGCTCTGGCAATGAAGGGAACGAAACAATCAGCGGTGGTAACGAGAACGATATCATCATTGGGGACAAAGGTTTTGATAGTCTTTCTGGTGATGGAGACGATGACTTTATCTTGGGTGGAGCCGATGCCGACACCATCGCTGGCGGTGTAGGTGCTGATATTCTGATTGGCGATCTTTTGTCTCCCAATGCCTATGGTGAAGATGGGGTCGATAATCTCGATGGTGGTGATGGTGCAGATGTAGTCCTCGGTGGTGGTTTGGGCGATCTGATTAACGGTGGCGCTGGCAACGACTTCTTACTGGGTGATTACTTCTTGGGCTTGCCAGTAACAAATCCTATTCCTATTGTTTTGAGTGGCAGTAGTACTGGCTCTTTCCAGCTTCCAAATATCAATATCCCGATTGGCTCCGGCAATGAGGGAGATGATACTATCGATGGTGGCGCTGGTGATGACGTCGCCATTGGAGATAAAGGGAATGAGATCCTGAATGGAGATATCGGTAACGATATTCTCTTAGGGGGTGGTGACGACGACACGATTAGTGGTGGGGCTGGTGATGACATTATCAGTGGTGACTATCTATTGCCCCAAGGGACTAAAATTACCCTGCCTCCAGAAGTCCGTGAATCTCTCAGTCAGATCCTCACGCTGCCACGATCAGGAGAGTTAACGATTGATATTGGACCAGAAGGCGATGACCTCCTTGAGGGTGGCGCAGGTAATGATATTATCTCTGGAGACGACGGCGACGATACCCTCACCTATGCCAATGATCC